>Ga0051981_10001760_pt1 | contig 10620 bp, 7 predicted proteins | sample CryGey13umfilter_3_FD_59644 | JGI IMG/M metagenome (GOLD analysis project Ga0051981, IMG submission 59644) | Groundwater microbial communities from aquifer in Utah, USA - Crystal Geyser 4/10/14 3 um filter | ecosystem: Environmental > Aquatic > Deep subsurface > Groundwater | place: USA: Utah... | reverse complement strand
GGAGCGTCCATTATACATCAATTTGAGTAATTTTGTGTACTAGTCCATCAAATGACCCAGCATCGGCACATATCCTGCAAGAGTTGATTGTTCTCGTCACGAGAGCCGAAATGCTATCCCGAGACCGGTTCCTCTTCGTCGTGAGACTCTATTTCGTAAGATCTTCTCGTTCAACTTGCTACCACATCGACATTCTTCCGTCGGTCACACCGAAACGTCATCAAACATGATGCTGGAAGCGGCCGAAGTGGCGATTCATGTACTGATGATGCTCCGAGCTACATGGACGGGAGCGATCCTTGAAGGCTTTCCGTGGATAGCTGTGTCGATTTGCATATTATTTTGGTGATAAGTGTAAAGAGAGATAGTTAGACTCGGATCAATGGGAGGACCTATGTCTATGCACATCATTATTGGTAACACATGGGACTCGATCTTGCTCAATCTTTAACAGAAGGCCCAAGTGCAGAATTAGACTATCTTTACAGCCGCATTGCGGTAGATTACCTACTGTACTCGTTCGACTGTACTGCTCGTTGTAAAAATTTTCTAGGAGTATTTACTCCTACTTAATTGGTCAAGTACATCTCCGAATAAGATTAGACAAATGGAAAACTATATCTTGCATTTTCCGTGGATAACCACCCGATCATGCCACAACTGGTATGTGTTTGATACCTAAGTCTTTCCAAGGCGACCCCTAAAAGACGTCGTCCATTAACCGCCTGTGGATGGATCCTTTTGCAGCGTGAGTGCTAAGGAAAGAGGAAAGACATACTCAAGTACCTTAGGCGACACCCGCGGCCTCGATAAACAGAAGACGATGAATTGCAAAGATAGTGAATCTTACAGTGAGTTTTGCATTTGTTTTGGTGCACGATAAAAGGCTTGATGTGAAGAGTTTTGATAGGGAATTCACTCTCAGACATCGATAATCTCCAGTTTATGTTACGGTTAATACGAGAAGAAGTGATACCATAAATGTCGTTTGCTCACATTGGCATGAGGTATGAAACATGTATTATCTCACGTATGGATGCGGGGTGATGACTGTTGGGTCATTTCGGGCCTATTCGATATTTTTGCACTTCACAATTTTTCTCCCGCAGTAGTGGCAGGCAACGGCATAGGTTGTATTTACTGTTATAAGTGTTGTGCACGATCATTGTTTGAAGTGGTAACTGTACACTTATCTTGTACGTACTGGACAATGTGCATTTCATCAGAACAGTACCCATCCCGGCATCCAGGTGGGAACGAGACTTCTTTAAGTTGCATTCATTTGGAAGAAATCACTATCAAACGAGGTGAAGCTGATGCCGACAATGACCAGTCACTCGGAGAACGACTACAATCTGGAAGGACCCTCCTCAGTCTATCGAATCTTATCACACAGGATGAGATTGAATATTTGAAACAATCTTCGCTGGAATGTGCCGATTCCAAGACGGATGAAAGCAATAATCATGACTCCAACAACAACCAACAAAACAGTCGAGTCAACGGGGGATTGGACAATGAAGGCGTCAAGAATCGCCTCGTGATTCGAATGCCCGTCTTGTCGTCGGGCATACGACATAACTGTCTGCAGGACGCTTTACCAGAGTCTATTTCCTCATTTTTGGAGAAAATTATCGAAAGAACGCTTCAACACATCGATAGAGAACTTTGTCCATCCGTCAAGGAGACGCTGTTTGGGGACGAGGATAGTGCCAAACAAAAAGATTTATCGATCACGGAACTATTTCATAACAATCAGCTCGAGTATTCGACCCGCGAGCCCGCCATCAATGTATACAAGGCGCCCCATGGTCATTTTGGTATCCACAGAGACGACAAGGCGTTGACGATTTTGATTCCCTTATCTGACCCCGATGACGACTTTAGTGAAGGTGGAACGGCTTTTTGGAGTCAACCATTCCCTCAACCGGGACGACATGATCCTTCCGTGGTGTTGCGACCCGAAGCTGGGACGGTTGTCTTGTTTGGGGGACAAGTGCAACACGCAGGGTTGCACATTCGTAATGGAACTCGTGTTGTATTTGTAGCTAGTTTCTCTCGGCGTACCAAAATAAAGTAAGATTCTCTGGAATAAGGCTTCGGCGACCATTCCATGGAACCCTAATCAGAAGATAAAGGAACTCTTTCGACTGTCCTAACAATACTTCCGTGATAATATCTCCATTTGCATCCTCATGATCAATATAAGTGAGTTACGAACCTATCTACGGACCTAGACACTATTATTATTATAATTATTATTTGATGTTGGGATTATGACAGTGAGTAAGAGCTTCTGTGGTGGTGTTGGGCTAGTTCGGGATACGCCAAGAAAAAGAGATCGAGCGAGGGAAAGTGAGAGGATCACTACAGTAGTAGAGGTTATCACGTTATTCTTTGGTGTTGTAAAAGCACGGGGACTAAATTTCAATCCCTACCAATGACGTCGACATCGTCCAGACACGCGCACACAACACACACGCCGAAACCTCCAGTGCGAGGTCACGAGCACTTCTTCCGCGGCGTCCCGATAACAGAAGCGACAACGGATCAAGACCATTGAAGAGGATGGATAAGGAGAAGCAACAAGACAAGAAACCAATCATCAAGGGTCGGAAGGTGTTGGTGGTCAAGCGTAAGAAGGCGGCCCCGAAGAAGGCCAGCGGTACACTTCCCACCTTTCGGAAGCGACCGCAACCGACAGCTGTCGCCATCGCCGACGCCGACGCAGTGGACGATACCGCCGCCACTGAAGCCGATGACGAGTTTGATACCATGCTCGCGTCGCTACCAAACGATTGCGCCTTGGGTATTCAAGCTCTTCAACAAAATACAGACACTTGTGTTTCGATTCCTATTCCATCCGACACGGGGAATTACATCAAGGGAGTACTGGAACTACACTTGTACCGTCAATTACACGCAGACGATAGTCGTGGTGATACAGCTGTAAGTCGCGAATTGGCAGACCTGCTCGCAACCAACACGATACGTAAACTTTCGTCACCCTCCCGGGAACTTAATCCACTGCAAGTGATCCTCTTCGCGACGGATTATGAACGTGCCGCAAGAAATACAATCCTCCGAGACTCATCGTCGTCCTCTTCATCATCGAACGAGGCCGCGACGGAATGGATGATGCGCCAATTACCACACTTGACGGGTCAACGTATCGCTTACGCAGATCTTCAAAGACGATGGAGTGTGGATTCCGTCATGGGAGGACAAACCCTAGATCGAGTACTAGAGACTCTCACGCGTCAGCAACTCTTCCTCTTAGCACCTATGGAACGGTCGTATCAATTGTGGTTACCAACATGGGGTGTCGTGTTACAGGCCTGGGAAACAGCACGGAAGAAGGCCTTGATGAATTTGAAGCGATCTTCCTACAAGGAACGATCCTTATCCGCTATGCAACAAAAGTACAGCCCGATCTCGACTACACTGCTGTTGGATTGGATGGAATCCATCGGACAAGTTGAACTCATAGATCGTCCGGCTGGTAAATTTGTGCGATTGCCAGCAGAGGTAGATGGATAATTCGTCCAACAAAAAGATCAGAAGGAGTATTGAGGCTCACATCAAAAACTTTGCACAGCTCTTATGATACGTCAAGCTTTTCCGCATTTGAAAGCTACGAATCTTGACGTAAATAGCACAGTAGCAACTAACTATGTATAATTCAGGTTCAGTGTAGGTAGCCAAGCTCCACGTCGCGGAAAAAGGTTTGGAATCGTCGACTTTCCATGTGGAGGATTTTCACGCGATCGCAGGAGAAACGGTGTGTCACAGGATGTGCGACTCGCAATCAACGGAACAACAACAAAAAAAGAGAACCAAAATTTCTGACGGCGGCATCTGGGGTTGGTTGAACGGAACAGCTGCGAAGATCCGTTCGACACCCTCTGCTCCCTTCACAAAAACTACAAAACAAAAACCAAACACGGGCAAGGTTATTCCACATATATTGACCACCGACAAATCAACAATGGGTACTGAAACATCTACTGTTTTGCGTGGACAAACAAGTTCACTGTCCACTGAAGTTGAGGTAGACGGTACGACACATCCTCGTTCCGACAACAACGAGGCAAACGATGATGCCCCCGATTCTTGGAGATCTTACTCGTCCTTCAATGCCAAGGCCAATCAATGGCATCAAGGCCTGAGTTGGTCTGGTGTTAACATGGACGTTTTGGACAAACGAGGAAGTGTGCAGAAACAAATCTTGCAAGATGTTTGGGGGTCGGCCAACCCAGGGGAAACTACCGCCATTTTAGGCGCCTCGGGTGCCGGTAAGACGTCGCTCTTCAACATTTTGACGGGTCGCGTCAGGAGCAAGCCCGGAAAATTATCGATACGACACGATATCCGTATGGGAGGTGTGAAAGTCGAACCGGGACACGATCGAAGAGTGCGGAATCTCTTCGCGTTGGTATCACAAGAAGACACCCTTCATCACATGTCCACGCCGCGGGAAGCCATTCAGTTTTCGGCACGGTTACGTTTGCCCAAAGAAACGGGTCAACAAGCCATCGAAAAGCTTGTTGAGGATAATATCAATGAACTTGGTTTGCAACACTGTGCTGACACGATTGTCGGAGGAGGTCTCAAAAAGGGAATTTCGGGCGGAGAAAAGCGTCGAACGACCATCGGTACGTTATCTTGCAACACCTTTCCTTTGGGATATGTACTGGAACTTTTTCATATACTGACCGATGTGGCTACTTAGGTGTCGAGTTGGTGTCACGTCCTACCATCATTTTTCTGGATGAGCCAACGTCCGGGCTCGACTCGGTGTCTGCCAAGCATGTCATGGCCTTACTCAAACGGGTGGCACAAGCTAACACGACTGTTATTTTCAGTAAGTTACGCAAGAATCATTGCGCACACATCGTCTTTTGTGTTGCCACCACACACTAACAGTAAGCGCCTTCACCTTGTGTCACCAACAGCCATCCACCAGCCGTCGTCTGATATCTTTGCATCTTTTGATCGCCTACTGTTGCTCAAACAAGGGAGACTTATGTATCAGGGGGCAACGGCTGATGTTGGAGAAGATTTTGCTGACAGAGGTTTTCCCCTTCCACCTAACTACAACCCAGCTGACTGGGTGTTGGAAGTATCAGAAGATAACCAAATCGACGATTTGTGTAAAGCAGGCTTCTTTCCTCGCCTACCTGATGTTCCGAAGCCTTCGGATAAAGAGCTAGAATACCCCAAAGTAAGACACGCAGGTATGCTGATGGAATTAAAGATGCTTCTTGAACGTGAAAAGCGCAATTACGCGAGAAATCCGGCCCGCGTTGGATTCACCATTTTGGTAAGTGGCTTTTGTATTCGCCGTCGTAATCGTATGGTAGATCAAAAGATTAAGTTCTACATAGACGTTCTCTCACGTGTTCTTTAGGCAACGGGTTTTTTGTCCCTTGTGGCTGGGGCTATCTTCTTTCAAACAGGCAGCGAAGAAAGAGAAGATTTACTGGTGCGTGCTTCGCTGACCTCTCCGCAAGAACACCGCTTTTCATGAATCTCACACGCGACGTTACTGTCCCCTCGATGTAGGTTCTTCAATCACAGTTAGGTGCCTTGGTGAACATTCTCATTAGTGCCATGATGGGACAGGCTTCTACCGCGGTGATGATATTTCACGAGGAGCGCGGTCTCTTTCTCCGCGAATATGCCACCGGGCACTATTCCATCTTGCCATATTTTTTGACGCAATTCCTGTCCGAAGCATTCATGAATTTGATTGCTTCCATGACTCAGTCGCTAATTGTTTATTTCATGATCGGATTTCACCAACGCTTTTGGGAATTGTTGAGTGTGAATTTCACGCTGTCGATGTCGGTCTCGGCGTTGGCGGTGTGGCTGGGGGCGCTCTTCTCGGACCCTCGAACCGCCTCGGCGATGTTCACACCGTGCCTGGTGCCCCAATTCTATTTTTCGGGCGTCTTTATCCCCATCAACTCCGTGCATCGTGGTGTACGGTGGATTCAATGGATATGCACGCTTACCTACGCATCAAGGTTGTCTCTTGTTTATGAATTCGGTGATTGCGATTCCGATCTGTGTTCCGACTTTGCCGAGCAAAACAACATCAACTCGAATGATAGTTGGTGGTATTGGCTGGCGCTGTTGGGTCTCTTTTTCTTGTTCCGTGCCGTGGCCCTGTACACTGTTCGCAGTCGAGCGCTGTACCCATCGGCGTAGGTAGAGTAGATGACTCATCTATGTATAGGTTGCACATTCATGATTCTATCTCAGCGCATGAATCGTCCCGAACAATAAAAGGGAAATAGTTACAGAGTAGCCAATTAGGAACAGCCTTGTATTACTTATAATGCTAACGCCATCGACATACCATCTGCTGATACTACTACTACTACTACTACTACTATGTCGCTAACAGCGTCTCGGCTTGGTCGAAATTGTCTTGTAACTTTTCTAGAAAACGTCCCACATGCAAACCATCCATAATGCCGTGATGTACGTGCAGGGCCAAGGACTGCGCGGTACGGCCCGTGGCATTATCCGTGACCAGTTTCCCCCACGTATGTTTAGGAATGCTTGGCATGGTAAGTCGTCCCGCGGCATGTTCATATTGAGTAAAGTCTAGCCAGGGCAAAACGCTCCCATGCAGCATGTCATCACGTGGATTACCATCTAATCCTCCCTGAGAGTGCGCATGAAATTGTTGAATGGCACTGGTAGCGTACGCATCGAATTCGGTAAAGGTACCCGCCGCTCGCAAGAAACAGAATCCATACGTATCACTCCCATCGCGTCTCATAATGGTAACGGAAGGATGCACTTGGTCGTTACAAATCAAGTATTTGGCACCCGTCTTGTCATCCGTTCGTATGCGATGTCGCATGGGTGGATACTGATTGGCCGTGAGGGAAAAGAGGAAGAGTGACGCATGCAAATAGCTTTTGGAGTGTTGTTGGCAGTACCTTCTGGCATAGGTGACATCTAGTCGCACCGTGATGCCCCAAAGCGGATTGGGTCCGTCCTTGTAAAAGTCAAAGACGGATTTCCTGGGCCCTGGATCGATGTGTTGAAACTTAGATTCGGGAGGCGGAAAGACAAATGGGTTGGTTTGACCCAGATTAGAAGACATGACAAGCGAGCGATAGATGAAGGAAGAAACAAGGGAACGTACATGGGTGGGTACTCCAATCTTTGGCAAGGGTTCTCTCACTTTGACCAAAGTTCATCTCTATCGAAAGAACCAAGAAGGGCGTTTCAAAATTAACAGTAAATGCGACCGATTAGATTCGTGACTTAAATTTCTTTCTTGTGTCGTGGAACTTACGGTTACGTGCGCCAATCATTCTTCCCTCTCCTAACTCACTGACAGAGATTGTTCGGGGTGAGTAAACGATGTTACATTAGAAGAAGACAGTCTCATGTCATTCCCTGACTATCAAGGGGCATCTATTCCATTGAGAGTAACGTATACAATGAGAAAGTCTTGTTTTCGCTATTTTGTGACGGCAGCTCTCGTGCTTTTGGTCGTTGTCGATGCATTTGTCGTCCCCCGAATACCTAAAAGTCTTTCCCGTCGAAACTATCCCGTTCCGCCGTTTCCCGAAGAAGAAGAAATAGTAGTAGTAGCACTGCAATACAGCAAACCTGCCGATTTAGATGTTTCGTTTGGGTCTGATGAATCGGCGGGTGTATCATGGGGCGATGATAGTGCCGATCATCAAGATGCCGAGGAACGTAATCAACGTGTGCAGGAATTACTGCAAGAGTCGGATAAGGACTTCTATCAGCAACGCAAAAATTTAAAGTGGGGCAAATTCGCCAATATAACCAAAGCCACAGACTTGCAAAGTATATTGGAACAAGAAAGAGCCGCCATTGCGGCGGAGAATGAACGTAAAGCACAATTGGCGGCGGCTTCGGGTATTTCTCTGCAAGTACTCGAGCCCAAGGATTTTGTGGACTCGGGCGGCAATAGCGTCTACGAAGAAAATGGCAACGTCAAAATCTCGTCTGGATCCAAATCCAAAAGTTGGTTTGCTGAAATGGATGAAGATATTAAAAATGAATGGAAAGCATTGGTGCAAGGTCGAAACGAGGCGAGTGACGACGATGAGAACGACGTCGGCAACGACGACGATTCATCCGGCGAAGACGACGACAAGAACCCTGTGGTGAACAATGCAGCGTTTGACGTCACCATGGACGATTCCACTGGCAAAATGGTGGCCCGTGATGCCTTGTCCGGTGTTCGTGTGGGAAGTGCCGGGGGGTGGTCGTTAGAAATTTTTCCGGGAGATTTCGTCGTCCATCGCAAGTTTGGAATCGGACGCTTCGAAAGGACCTGTCTACGACCAAAGACGAAATTGACACCCGAAGAGCGGAAGGCACGAAACGATCGACGTGCCGAAATTTTATCCGAAGAATTACGGAAGCGGAAACGCGTAACGCCAGACGAAATTCAAGAAATCCGTTCCAAATTCGGCACCGACGAAGATACTGATATCGTTTCCAATCCGCAAACAACGGTATTGGAAATTTCGTACGCCGATGCCATCGTTCATGTACCTGTCGATCGGGCGTATCGTATAAGCCGTTATCGAGCCGGTGACGCAGTCGTCAAGCCCAAACTTTCACGTGTACGAGGGGATGCCTGGTCCAAGGCCAAGCGTCAAGTCGAAGAAAATACAATCCAATTGGCCCAAGACGTGTTGGCACTCTATACGACACGAGAAACTCTGCAGCGGAAACCATTTGATCCGTCCAAAGAGGAATTGGTGACGGAATTCGAAAAGACGTTTCCGTTTGAACCGACGCCTGATCAAATCAAATGTTTTGAAGACTGTGAAAATGACATGGTGTGGCGGAGCCGACCGATGGATCGTTTGGTTTGTGGTAAGTGGATGACATTGCGACGACAACCATGAGCAGCTTATATGCATATTTGGCTTACGATATGGCGTGGATACCAGGTGACGTTGGATTCGGAAAGACGGAAGTTGCCATGCGCGCCTTGTACCGGACCTTGGTGAATGGTAGGCAGGCTGCCCTTCTGGCACCGACGGGTGTTTTGGCGGCACAGCATTTCAAAAATATTGTGAAACGCATGGGACCAGATACCCCATTTAATATGACAGTCGTTCTATTGCGTGGGGGATTGCCCGCGACAACCAAAGTGGGCCGTGAAATGCGAGCAGCCATCAAATCGGGAGAGGCTCAGTTGGTTGTTGGAACACACGCACTGCTTTCGAAAGATATAAGTTTCAAGGACTTAGGCTTATTGGTAGTGGATGAAGAACAACGATTCGGCGTCAAACAAAAGGAGCGATTGAAACTCATATGCAGTGGTGTTGATGTCTTGACCTTATCTGCGACGCCGATTCCCCGAACATTGCAAATGAGTTTATCGGGAATCCGGGATACATCCACGATTCGGTCACCTCCGCCGATGCGCAAACCAACCATCACGTATGTACAGGATTATAGCGAATCCATGGTGAAGGATGCCATAAGCAGAGAACTTGCGCGGGGTGGGCAGTGTTACTACGTTGTACCGCGTATTGCCTTGATCGATGAAGCTCAAAAGATGATTGAAAACTTATTTCCTAATATTCGAGTTATCCAGGCTCATGGTCGCATGCAACGGAATGGCGCTGAAGAGAATGTCGCAGCTTTCGCCGAAGGAAAGTACGATGTTTTGTTGGCCACGACGGTAATTGAAAACGGCGTCGACATTCCGACAACCAACACCATTATTGTGCAAGACAGTCAAATCTTTGGAATGAGTACCTTGTACCAATTGCGTGGTCGTGTGGGTCGCAGTGATAGACAAGCATATGCATATTTCTTGCATCGGGAAGAATCTATCACAGAGCAAGCCGCTATGAGACTCCAAGCCATCGGTGAATTGAGCGAATTGGGTTCAGGATTCGACGTTGCCAATCGCGATTTAGAAATCCGTGGAGCAGGCAGTCTCCTTGGTACAGAGCAAAGTGGTTTGGCAGCCCGTGTCGGTTTTGATCTGTACATGCGAATGCTCAAAAAGAGTATTCGGCAGCTACGTGGTTTGGACCTTCCGCTGGTTCCGCGAACCAACGTCCTCATCCCTACCGACAGTACACCTTCAACATTTTCGCTGCCAAAGGATTTGATTGCCGATCCGGATGTTCGTCATCGCGAAGAAACGAAGGCCCGTCTCGCCGAAAGCACGGCCAAACTCGTAGATTTGACGAACGCGTGGAAAGCAGAGTACGGTGATTTACCATCCAAGTTACAGAGCCAACTCAAGACGCTGCACCTGCACGCCTGCACGCGTCGTTTGGGTATTGATCTAGTGGGTACGGTCGATAATGGCGACGGTACGTTGAACTGTGTCCTACGGTCACCTGGCTTTAGGCCACGTCACTGGGCAATGATCTTGCCTCATCTACCGCGGAAAACTGCCCCCAAAGGCTTGGATGTCATCTTTCCGCCTCGGTTTACCTTATCCGGAGAAGAGGAGGATTTTGAAGGGGGAAAGAAGATTGACTTATCTCGTCTCTTGGCAGACGAATCGTTGAGTGAGGACAATGAGGATGAGACATGGGATGCCATCGATGAAGAAGAAGTCGAAGCCATGAAAGACATTAC
>Ga0051981_10001757_pt1 | contig 10625 bp, 10 predicted proteins | sample CryGey13umfilter_3_FD_59644 | JGI IMG/M metagenome (GOLD analysis project Ga0051981, IMG submission 59644) | Groundwater microbial communities from aquifer in Utah, USA - Crystal Geyser 4/10/14 3 um filter | ecosystem: Environmental > Aquatic > Deep subsurface > Groundwater | place: USA: Utah... | reverse complement strand
CTCTCTCTCTCTCTCTCTCTCATTTCTCTGCCTTCTTTCTTCTATACGCCCTTTGCTTTTTTAAACACACGCGCAATCGCAAGTTTGGTCGCGGATCGTTGTCGGTCAACAAACATGCGACGGCGCAGAGGAAATCCTTTCGTTGCCTTTCAACACGACGCGACCAAGGTTTACCAATGTGGACGGGTTGTTGGAATTCTCAAGGTCTGACTATTGCAGCTCTGGTGCCAGGTGGCAAGGTCATTGGTACGTGTACGCAGCCCCACGAAAAGCTATCCTCGAAATACAGGTGTTTGTTGAGGACAGTAACGAAGTGACGTCTTTTGCCGGTTTTGCCGTCTTCTCTGGTCTCTCCTGTGATGAAGCACTAGTCTGTGAAGTGGAACTCAGTCGAGGAAAAATTTTCATTGACACGGTCCCCGGACAAACATATTACATTTTCCTTGCCAAGGCTGACCTGTTTGCCAGCGGGTATGGTGACACATACCTGCGCCTTATAGTGAGTCAACAAATTGTGCGCGTGTGCATTTCTCCTATATTCGTTTCACCTTCTTTCGGTGCTTATCAATTCTGAATGTAACGCAGGAAATATCTCCATGATCGAATGATGAAAGATCGGTAAGTCGTCGATAATGTTCGGTCGGAAAATTGTTGATACTGGGAGACGAATTTGGTTCGTTTCTCATCTCACTTTTATCATCTATTCGGTTTCGTATCTATTCCTTTCCAAAGGATGCCATCGTCGTCAATACCTTGCCTTTCACGTCGCATTACACAACCCTGAGCGCCCTCTCAGACCTGTCGGACGATGCATGTGGACTAGATAGTCTGGTATATGGTGTATGGTTCACCTTCACGCCATCCTTCACTACCACGGTGCAACTTGAAATATCCCTGCCTGAATATTCCTTGGAGTTTGGCGTTATGTGCCGTGAGCAAGACGAGTCCGCCACGTGCCTCCGAGTTTTCGATGCGGGAACATTCTTTCGAACGGACGTATATGCCTTTGAATGGAATGCGATAGCTGGTAACCAGTACGAGATCTTGGTAGCAGATCAATCACCCATGTTCAACGGGGAATTCTCATTCACTCTCAAGGTAAGTACGTCAACGAACAACACGCCACTCCCATGGGAAAGAATCTCACGACGACCCAAAAATCTCACGGCTCGTATCTGCTCCCCTCGACAGCCGATTGGCGGTGACTATTTAATGGAACCACTAAACCAAGTCTCCCCGGTTGGTCCAACTGTCCCAGCTCCTTCGCCGTTGGCACCCTATGTCACATGCGACACCGCATTCTCTATCGAAAGCCTACCATTCAATGACACGAGACCACCCTTCACAGAAATCGATGGCATCAAATCTCTCCTGGAGAACGACGCATGCGATAGTGAAGAGGGTTTGTGGTAGACTTCCGTGACATCTCGTGACGCTATCGTAAGGTTTGAGATACTTGGTTCGGACAATGGTGGGGTGGTAAGTCCTGGCATTTTTACGGGTAGCTGTGACGCCCTAATTTGTCGAGAAACATTCAAGAATGTTCATGTTTTACCCGCCGAAACCGGAGTGCGTTACTTCATCGTAGTCCCCAAGGATGATTCTTTCTTTGTCCAGCTACGGTCTTTTTCTGTTCATTTGGCGGTGAGTCCCCTTCGATGAAATTGCAAGGTGCCGCAAATCGATATTCTTGCCTGCTCCACCTCCTTTCCCCCCTCCTCGTCCTTTTTCTCATGTTCTTTTCACGATGTAAAATAGGAGCTTTTGTAAGCTTTTGGTTTCCGATCCTTCGTGATACGAGGTAATCCAACTGTTTCTCTTTCGCTTGGCGAAGTATCCCAGCCCCGTCCGACACCTAATCCAAACTCTGGACCAAATCAGTCGCCTCCAGCTCTGCCAATTCCATCAACTTCACCCAATGCACCCTATCCTAGCAATCCGATCCCTGATGACGATTCTCCTGTAGTCTGTATTTTTTGGGGTCGGCACAGATCTCAGCAAAATTGTGTACCAAGGTATTCCACAGCACCATCAAAATCTAACGATCCCCATGGTATGTTCCTCAAGGCATCCGTACTTTGGGGTGCATGTCATTCCCACGAGGGCGTTTGGAGTTGGGTTCAACAAGGCCAATGTGACGGGAGCGAGCCCTCTTGAACTGCTGGGTGTCGGCAAAGATCTCAGCGAATTGGGTACCAAGATATTCCACAGCACGGTCAACATCCTGCCTAAAGTTCTGGCGGACATGCCCTTTAAGGACTTCTACTCTGGGATGGTTGACCTCAATCTTTGACAGCAGAGTCTTGACTTTCAAGTATGGAGTGTAGGCCTCTTCAGTGTGTTCCAAATCACGAAAAGCTTCAAGGAGGTTACGGGAGAATTCTTCAAAGGAGTAGACAGATTCATTTGTGTAATACAAGGCTCGGATGGTGGCAGAGGCACGGATGGTGCGCTTTTTTTCGTAGTGTGTGGTGAGGGCCTGCCAAGCAGCACGGCCATCCTGAGCTTCACAAAATGGAGAGATCCAGGTGTATCCAGGAGTGCCAATAACAAGGTCGCTAAGGAGCCTGTAGACAGTGTGGTTGTCCTTGTCAAATCTGCTGCCAAAGAGGGGGAAGTCGTAGTGATCCTTGATACGCTGGGTCATGGTGGCTAGAGGGATCAGAGGCGGCTCTTGGCGGACAACATAGTCCAATGGGGCATACTGGGCACCCTGGAAATGGGAGAGGTATGTAAGGAACTGCTTGTACCAGGTATTCCAGTTGTCCGGATCAAACTTCCCAGGTCTGATGGTGGGTATGTTGGCCTGCTTCTCTTCCCGCTTGTCCATGTCTCGTTTGGCTGTTCGGAGCGCCTCAGCATCAAAGGCATCAGGATCTAATGGGAGTGCTCGCCGGCAGCGATCCGTGGCCCAGTAACACAATGCCTGGAGGTTCTTGATAACTTTGCATGGGAGCATGATACGTCCCTGAGAGACGGGGCGCTCCTCCAGTTTGGCTGCAAGGTTATCGATGTCCCTAGGCAGCAAATAGGCAAAGTCGCTGAGGGAATCAAAGCGCTCTCGCTGTAGAAGGACTTGCCTTTCAGTGGCGTTGGTCTGGCATACTATGAGAGCCTGTTCGACGGCGTTGGTGGTGGCAGCTGCAGCAGCAACATCAACTGGTTTGGCGGGGTCCATGGTAGTAGTGTCCGTGCCTAGTATCTAGGTCGTCGGCGTATTTGTTCGGAGTAGTCCACAGAGGTGTGTATTGCGTATCCGAATTCGTGTCGCCGTCACAGAGGTGCGTCGTGTCGTCGCAGAGGAGCGAAACGCCGTTTCGTTTCCTTCGTCCCGTCGAGGTGAGGAACGCCGTTTCCTTCGTTCGTTCGTTTGTTTGTTCGTTCCGTCAAGGTGTGGAATGCCCGCTTCGTTCGCGTCTTCACAGAGGTGCGGAATGCCGTTTCGTTCCGTCCCTTTCCTTTGTTTCGAATTAATCTTCTGTTCCAGTAGGGCTATGGATTGGCTGAAAAAGGTAAGGTAATTTGCGGCCCTCTCGAACGAGATTTCAACAGTAAGCACGATGGAGATGCGTCGATTTCGATTTCGACTCTGGTCTCGTGTTCCGACGTCAAATAGGTTTTCAATGATGATTTCGAATTCTTGAATTACTTCCTGTACTCCGTAGGCGTTCGACGATTGGACAGAGGTGCTTCTTCCGATCTCCGATCCGGTTCCGGTTCGTGTCTTCGTACTTGAAAAATGAGGCCCTGGAGCCTTGAAAACACCACTCTCCTGCTCGCACCGCTGAATCTTCTCTCCTATTTCCTATTCAATGTCCCTGTGAAGAGTCCTTGGTCTGATAAACCGTTAGAATCTAGACTAATCAGGGTATCAAGGTGATAACAGTTCTCCGAAGATACGAGAGATTACGAAAGAGTGGCCGCTGCTGCACCACCATCGCCAGTGCGCGCTTCCGCGCGTTTGTCTAAGACAAATATTTATAACGCTTGGTAGTGTCGTGTAACGAAACTCGTATCTTTTTCTTTTTTTCTTTGATCCATTTTTTGATGTTAACTGTAAACTAATGGGCGTCGACCAAGATCTCACTGTCAGCAAACTCCTTTCCTGTCGTCGTTGACTTGTTGGTAAAGAGACAAGATCGATTCCTTCTTGTAGGACAGATCCGTCTCTATTTTGGTCTTCTGCCTTTAAAGTGCTTCGTAAGGATCAGCCAAGCAGAGCGTCCATTCTGAAGACGATCGTATGGGCGGATCCAGGTGTAACCACCGTTGCCGCTGACAAGGGAACGGGTAACTGAGGAGTCTGCCTGCAGACAGAGTGGTTGTCTTCTTCGAAGTGAAAGCCAGCGAATGGAAAAGGGAAAGGAATAAAGACCCCACTCACGTTGGTCCATGGTGGCTGGTGGGTGGGATCATGGGTGGCTCTCGGCGAGCAACATAGTATAACGGTGCGAAGTGAGCCCCCTTGGTATGAGAGCGTTACCGTTACACAGAAATTGTTTCTGCCACATGTTCCAGATGGGAGGGGAATGTGAATGTGTACCTTCTCCTCACGATATCGCAATTCTTCTCCGGTCCGAATCGGGGCCGCTGCGTCGAATCTTTTGGACCCGCTCTTTGGCCCCGAAACAGAATGTTTTTTATGCTATTCATAACTTATAATCGAATGATAATGTGTCCGAGGGCCGTTGGACGTTCCTCGAGCCTGTCGGCAAGGTTGGCAATGTCTCTGGGCGTCAGCTTCGCGTTGTCACGGAGGCAATTGAGTCGTCCCCATTCAATAAAGGCTCGCCGCTCCGCTGGGGTTAGCTTGACTTACGATGAGGGCTTGGTCTACGGCTTGTATGCTGTTCGTGCCCGTCGGTGGTAGTCGCCGCCGTCGTCATAGAGGTGCAAAACCCGAGGTACGAAAGTCGTCGTCGGAGAGACGCAATGGTCGTCAACGTTGCCGTCTCAGGGGTGTGTCGGCGTCGGTCCCGCGAAAAATTATTGGTTCAGACAGATATGGTTCGCTCGTTGGTTCAAAAGTGGTGACTTAACAGACTTTCGTCGTTTACTGGCTTGAAATTAGCCAGGTGTGTCGATCGAAACAAAGATGCTTGTTCCGACTCTTCTTCCTCCCGGCGGCACGTTTCTTCTCCGAATCCAACGGAGGTGCTGGAAAGATGAGTCGCTAAAGCCGTTTAAAACACAGTCTTTATGTAAAACACAGGTAGGGCCTTTCCTAGTAGTTACCAGTGAGGGCTCTGTATTGGCAGCGTAATAAAAGAGAATGCTCTACGAGGTTCCTGCGCCTCCATCTCTCGAACGGAGCACTGAAAATCTAAAATTACAAACACATAAAAAAGCCATATGACATCATTTTCCAACATCATGTTACTACTAGTACATTTGTTAACTTTAAAATTATACAACAAATAAATGTCAGTGGTACAATCAATGATGTCAGTGGTACAATCAATGATCGTCAAAAGGTCTTTCCATATTTTTGTTCATTCGTGTATACTGACATTGAGCAGTAGTTACGGAACCGTCGGACTATTACACATGGGATCATCTGTAGGGGCGCAGAACACAACATCTTCCAACCGGGCTTCACAACGGAAGCCACTGGGTGTAGTACCAACAGAAAAGATACGGGCCTCATATTCAAAGTAATTACGTAGATCCAACAAGGCGGGGTAACTCGCCGTGGCCGGGGGTAACCCAACGCCAACCGATTGGCCACGGATCTGATCATTCAAGTTAATCACTTCATTCATATTTCCACTCGTGGTACCAGGCATGGTAACGTAATTTCCCGTACGAACTTCGAGAGTTTCTAAAACGAGACGATCATCGGCTGGGGGCAATACAGCTGCTTCGACTACTACGAGAACGGTCGTTCGGACAAAGACGTCATCAAAACAGTTGATGGCACCTTGATCATTGTTTTCCCAGCCAATAATTTGGTGTCCCCCAAACGTGTTGAAACACAAGAGTGGTTGCGAACAGGAACTGTGAAACTCAACAGACTGCCAGATAGTGTCTTCCGTGAACACAGAGGTTCCTGGTGGATAAGTATCGACGCGCATGTCGGCAGGACAGTCTCTTTCGCCACAATTTACTTCGTACGTCTCTCCTTCATTCACCAAGCCTTCGAAGATAGGATCTTCGTTTCTGTTCCTTCGGAACAAACGGACAAATGCTGCCTCGCCCGACCCCAGATCCGGGATCGTACCAGGATTGTCAGGGAAGTCCACGCATTCGACACGGTCTATAGGTTGATCAAAGTCGTTCTCAGTACAATTCCCGCCACGAAAGAAGAACTCGTAACGAAACGGACGGTCTTCGCAATCTGTCTGTTGGACGAGGTCAATCGTACAATTAGTACAAATCTGTGTCGAGGTCGTAAGACAAGGAGGAGGAACAGTGGGTGATGATGTGGGAGGTTGGGTAGGTGATATCGAAGGAAAAGTACTTGGTTCCATCGATGGAGATCCCGATGGACTAAACGATGGCGTAACCGATGGTGATACACTTGGAGAAGAGGATGGTGATACACTCGGAGATTCACTTGGAGATACAGAAGGTGCAGCCGATGGACTAATCGATGGGGTTACACTTGGGCTATCCGAAGGAGTAGCCGATGGGGTTGTACTTGGAGATACCGAGGGTGTATTCGACGAGGTGATGGTTGGAGTATCCGTAGGGCTGGTCGATGGGGTTTTGCTCGGTAGAGTTGATGGAGCATTCGAAGGCGTCGGAGTAGGGTGAGTTGATGGAAACAGAGTCGGCGTTATAGACGGTGTAGCACTCGGTGTCACGCTGGGTGTAGTCGATGGAATCACACTTGGCGCAGTACTTGGTTGAGACGATGGTGAGACTGAAGGGTTGGTCGTTGGCGTTTCAGAAGGCGATGCCGATGGACTCGCCGAAGGTGATTCGGAAGGGGATGCTGAGGGACTGAACGTAGGTGGTACACTTGGCATTTCCGAAATGCTCATTTCAGTCGGTGCAAAAGTCCACTTATTGAGAGGGGGCTTGAACTTGTGCTTATGTTTCTTGTAAGCATACAAATATCGGCTCCAAAACTCGCCATCGTCCTCTGTCGTTATGTCGGGTTCACTTCCGTTGTCTACATCAGCCACACGAAGAAACGAGGACGCTTCTACAACAACGGTTCCCCGTTTGAAGATTGTGACCATGCCAATCAAAGCTAAACAGTACAGATGATAATATTTCATATTTCATGAACAAGGAAAAAGAGCAACCACAGAACAAAATTATTTTGCGACAGAAAAGTGGAGGCGTGTTCGTTAGTGATGAGAACTTGGACGGCGATGGGCGAGATTTCTGAAGGTATCCTTCGCTAAGTGCTCATTCATAAGTGCAGAACGGAAGACAATTTCTTGTCTCAGCATAGTAGTCACGTGCTCCAACAGAGAGGGCTCGTGAGCGCGACTTTCGCGGCTCTGATTAAAACTTCAACTTACTAGCCTTAGCCTTATTTTAACTCTAAAATTTGAAAATTTTCGCCGAATAAAATAAAATCACTTTCACGTTGTTACTGTTTTGTGTCGGTACTCCTAGAATACTATCGTTTACTACATGAATAGCCAGCATATACACATTTCTTCTGATGGGATTTGAATACTTGCAACTCATCACCGGAATATCACAATTTGCGAGAGGTGCTGCCGGTGACAGTGAGGATGCATCTAGTTTCCCCTAGCTCGTTACACTCGACGAAGTCGATATGAACTTACCACTCCCCAAACTTCATCGCAACTCCTAGTAGGGAAATTCCTCGCACTAACAATTCTTACTGGGTAAAAAGAACGAAACAGACCAAAAAATACATATCACTGTATATATAATAGCGACGCCTTATTGTGTGTGTTACATGTCGACAAGAATATATACGAAGTAGCTCTTCATTCTCCACCAGCACGGGGTGGTAGTAGTTTACGCGGCATCTCGGGCTTGCTTTTTGGCGATGACCTTCTGAATAGCATCCGCTTGGTACTTTTCCTTGAATTCCTCCAACGATTGAGAACGATCCGACCGAACATATTCGAGCATCGCGGCAGCATCATATGGCACGCTCAAATCATTCTTCGCCTGCACGGCGGCCCGTGCATCGGCTTCGTACTGTGCCTTGAATAGCGCGTAGGGCATTTTGCGGTTCGATTTGGTGAATGCCAGTGCGGCAGCTGCATCGTAGGGAACGCTGATGTCATTTCGTTTGGCAATCACGGCCGCAACGGCCTGGGCTTCGTAGTTTGCCTTGAAATCGGCATAGTCTCCCGGACTTCCGGCAGCGGCGTAAGCTAGTTTGGCAGCTGCATCATAAGCGATGGAAAGATCCGTGTCGTGAACAGCGGTCGGGGCAGCAGGATCAGTCTTTTTGGAAGCCGCAGGTCGAGCCTTGTCGGGGTCTTGGGCAGTGGCGGCGTCCCGTTGTGCCTTTTTAGCCGTCACCATGGCAACGGTGTCATCCAAATACTTGGCCTCAAATGTGGCAAAGTCTCCTTTGGATCCGGCGGCTTCATAGGCCAAGAGGGCTGCCGCATTGTACGGGATGGACAAGTCAACGGGTTCGACTGCCTCCGGTGATTCGTCCATTTTTTCGGCTTCTTTCATCTGACTCAAAAACTGATCCTTGGAGACTGTCGTGGACCGAGCCTCATGATCCAAAATCACTTTCAACGTCAACGCCAAGTCTTCTTCAAAAGAAGTGGCAACGGTAGTGGCGGTAGCCGAGAGCTGTTTACAATTGGACGACGACGCGGAAGAAGATTGACGTGCCTGGATCGACGTCCGTGAAAAGGCAATGACGCGGACAGTGTCAGTCGTTGCTAGGAGTAGATAAAGAGCTAGATAGGCAGCACCAAATTTCATTTTCGACGAGGATTGTGCGTTACGCAATTCACTGACAGATTATCCTCTTCACTTGAGAGTTCGGTATTAATATGACATGAAACGGGACTTTCATGGTTGTCCGTAATCGCAAGAACACAAGGGATACGTTGCCTTCAAGGACAGACGCACGTCATGGGCTGTCAAACGAAAAACGGAACCACTAACTGTAACCAACCAAACTCTCTCTGTCCCTGTCAAGGAGGTGAGAGAACAAAATTAGAGTGAGCACTGACGTATGTATGTGGTTGGTAATTTACATTACATAGTAGTATCATATATGAATATATGTATCAAGAATCGAGGGAAACTACAAATTCACATCACACGGTATAACTGTAAATGGGACAAGACAGAAAGTCAAACATATTTGTGCCTCAAACAGATTACAGTTAATGGAATGGATGTTTATTACAGTTAGTAACACCCACGCCTGGTTACATTACGGTAGTACCACTCAGGCTTTCGTGGCGTCCACCTCCATTGTTGTGTCCAATGTGAGCGGACGAACGAAAAGTTCTTTTTGAGTTTCACAATCGTTCTTGCCGTAGACATGAACCTAAAATGTGTTCACGTCGTCCATACCACCTGCGTAGACAAGCTAGACGCAGGGTTGTTTCAATTTCCAACATTTGCAGGCGAGAAGACTACACAAGAGTATTGCTTCCGATCTGGCTTCTTCGATGTAACGGGATGGCACCTAAATAGCTCTAACTTTCGTTTGTCGTACAAGAGGAATGGGTTGGTAACGGGACGGAACAACTTTGAAATTTACCGTACGTAGCGTCGATAAGAATACACCGCACTTCGTATCATCGTCACTATCAGCCACGCAAACAGCCTTCTAGGTGTACTTTCGCACTATGGAGACATTGGTTCTACCTAACTGTAACAAACTAATTTTATTACGAGGTGTTGAAGGACAAAAGGTTCTGGTTACGGTTTGGCCCAACCTCACAGTCAGCGTTATTATATTAATACTCTACGGGAACTTTTCTTTTCGAGTTACAGTTAGTAGCAATGGTTTTGGATTATGCTGATTGTCGAAAAGGCCCGATCCGTGTAACTGTAAGGAACGTAGACACCATAGGATGAACTAACTGTAAAGTACACACATAAGTTTGGGCCTTTTTTTGGCTGGCACCCAAAAAAAGTCACGCAAGTTCATGTCACACCGTTCCGTCGCTTACTGTTACAGATAATCCTAGCAAACAAGACAAGGAAACAGAATCATCCAAGTCACTTCAAAAGTCAAATTCATCCATCAATCCATCCATCCATCCATCCATCCATCCGTTCATTCCAATCCACTCCTTTCCATCAATCTGAAATCAATCAACAAGAGATAGTTAGATAGTTAGGGAGAAAGTAATAACGACACGGGGATCAATAATGTCAGACATATCGAAACGCATGTGCTCATGCGACAACAACAAGGGCACCACGGGGGCTTGTGCAGCCGTACGATCGCGCAATCAATTCTTATCGTGCGCGGCGTGTCATTCCAAGGTCTACTGCAATGTGAAATGCCAACGAAGGGATTGGAAGATGGGACACGACAAGGAATGTGCCGCGTTGGCTGTCAAATACCAACGGAGACAAAACAAACTCAAACGACGGGATGTCCGATTGAAACGCGCTCGTAAGCAAGCCGAAGCCAAGGGTGAAACCTTCAACGAGGCCATGGCGGCCTTGTTTATGGATTCGGATTCGGATGACGACGA
>Ga0051981_10001754_pt1 | contig 10637 bp, 10 predicted proteins | sample CryGey13umfilter_3_FD_59644 | JGI IMG/M metagenome (GOLD analysis project Ga0051981, IMG submission 59644) | Groundwater microbial communities from aquifer in Utah, USA - Crystal Geyser 4/10/14 3 um filter | ecosystem: Environmental > Aquatic > Deep subsurface > Groundwater | place: USA: Utah... | reverse complement strand
GTTACACCTTTGACTGTAGTCTTATAGGCTCTCTCGTGGGGATAATCTCACAACACTTTTTTCGACCCGAGAGAAAAAAAGTACGTGTATCAAATGTAGTTTCCCATATGACGTTCCGCCCACAAGTGGTCGCACATATAAAATGAAACACAAAATTTATTTTAGTCACGCATATGACAAAATCCAATTACCACTTCTCGCTCTACTTGCGAACGAATCTCGGTACTTTCGCCAACGTTGAAATCCTCGTGGAAAATAATAAATCTTGTCTCTCGAGTATTCATCGACGGAAGCACTGCACCGTGAAAAGACAAGACAGCTAGTTGTTGTTTTTGTTGTTGTTGTTTCTGCTCTCTTTGCATCAGTTGTTGTTGGAAAGAGTAATTAGCCTTTGTCAAGATGCCGACTAACGCACAAATTAGAAGCTACCGAAAGACCTTCAAGACCCCCCGTCGTCCGTACGAAAAGGAACGCCTCGATGCGGAATTGAAGCTCGTGGGTGAATATGGCCTTCGCTGTAAGCGAGAAATTTGGCGTGTGCAGTTCGCCCTTGCCAAGCTCCGTAAGGCTGCCCGTACTCTGCTGACAATGGAAGAAGATGACCCGAAGCGTGTTTTCGAGGGTGCGGCCCTGTTGCGTCGCATGAACCGCTACGGTCTTTTGGCGGACGATGAGCTCGAACTTGATTTCATTCTGCAGCTCAGTACGCAAAAGCTCTTGGAACGCCGTCTCCAAACCAAGGTCTACAAGCAAGGTCTTGCCAAGTCCATTCACCATGCCCGTGTCCTCGTGCGTCAACGTCACATCCGCGTGGGATCGCAAATGGTCAACGTCCCTTCCTTCAACGTCCGCACTGCCTCGGAGAAGCACATTGACTTTGCGGTCAATTCTCCTTACGGACAGGGAGGTCCTGGACGTGTTGCCCGCAAGCGTGCCGCCAGCCGAGCCGCTGGCGGTGGTGGTGATGATGAGGAGTAAACGTCTTGCCAACTTGTTCTTTTGAGAAGTGGGCGTACGATCCTTTCTTTTAAAACAAATTATTTAATATCCCCCCGTGCATTCTTGCTACTTTTTTTTGAGGTGGCAAGTTGCATTTCACACCTTATTGATATCTTTTATGCTCAACTGAAAACGTAGTTGGAGTCCCTGCGGTTGCGACTGTTCGTTGGCAAATTAGCCACCAACCTACTCTTTTTCATTTGGTTTCGTCTCGACTAGTTGACCAGTTCGAGCATATGCGGGGAGTCTAGACAAGTGTGAAATATGTAGGATGATTCACAATCAAAAGTACGTCTATCGATAAGGTACGACGGAATTATCGTCACAGGGATGCATCCTTCCAACGGGGAGTAGCTACCACAAAGGACCTTTTCATGGAACATGTACGAACAACACCATCTAGTCAACCAGCATGCACGAGAAAGTATGCCTCGAGTGGAGTTGTAGGTCAAAGCAGCCATTTGTTGTCTTATGCTTGAAATAATCCACGGTCATTTCAATTTAAGGGGGAAGCATATTACGATCCCTTTATAATTGTTATGGGACTGTATTTACCTCCAAGGTTTCGTCTCTCCACGTCAAGCAATCTCCTCGGCATCCAATGGTCACTCGACAGTAGGTTTCTACACCGGATGTGACGAGAAAAAACATTGAAAGGCGGCAGACAGGCCGTGGCATATGGACACGAAATCAATTAATTTTCATATAATATATTTTTGTACGCAACGATGCACATCCTATCTGTGATGAAGGATTCGTTCAGTCATTTCACATGAACAGGAGTTGTTTATTGGCCGCACATGTAGTGATGTCCGGGATCTGGTTTTCTTCTAAATAGTGCAACCTCTACAACCATTTTTTATCGACTACGAAAGTCAACGAGGGACACTCATTGATTATTGTGTACATAAAATAATGTACACTATTTAGAAGAAGAAAAATCCCGCCGATTGATCCAACAGTTGTACATCATCTTCGTCTACGACATGATCATACTGTTGTACCACCTTCTCCTTGGGCGATTCGGAAACGGCAGAATCGAAAAACGAGGCTTCTTGTGTGGACCCCAACCCCGATGCTGCTAGCGTCAAGGCCAAAATGAGGGCAGCGGCCGTGGAAAGAAACCCTTCCGCATTCCCTTTCACTCGACGCTGATTTTCGGTACCGAGAACTCGTTGTAACCATTCGTCGTTGTTCTTCGCAATCAAATCAAACTCCTTGGTAGGATTTTGTGGATAAGTTGAGGAAAGGGGACGAACTGCAGGCTTCGAGACCCTGTTGCTTGTCGGGGAGAATGCCATTACGGCTGGCCGAGAACCAATCACAAGACCAGCAAGTACGATCAATGCTGAAAGTTTCGTCATTCCGTTCAGACTTGTTGTGGATGGGTTGGAGTAACTAAAGTTGCCGTAGTCGACTTGTTGGGTTAGAACTGGAAGGGAAGGAAAGAAATGATCCAATTCGTGGCAGTGATGTGGCAAAACGTTTGACGGAAACCTACATCACATCATCAAATTAGAGTAGAGCGGATAAGGCTGATTCATCGTTTTTTTGAGTGCTGTGGGAAGTGTACGAAATGTCACCCCGTGTGTATTTTCTGTTGTCGTCATCATCGCCGTAATTATTCACATTTACCCCGTATTTATCACCATGTTTTTGGTCGTCGTCATCGTCACCGTTTACCAATCTCCGCGTGACTCATGCTCCCTTCTGACTGTGATCGGTGCGACGTCGCTTCTTCCGCTATCCGGAGAAACTGTGTTCGGCCACGATGACAAAGAACTACCTACCCCTATCAAGAATAATAGGAGTTACGCTTGTGTTGCTGACAGAGAAAGGCATCCGATACCAAGTTAGGAATAACTAAATTGGACGGATACCAAACTTTTATTGCAAGTAGTATCCTTACTAACCGCTGAATACATTTCTAGCCTGAAGAAAATCAAAGGAGTACATGAAATAATAAGATACTAGGTGATTGGATGGAGTGTGGTCTGCCACTTCTATCTTCCATCTGCCACTAACGGTAACATGGAGAAGGCTTGATGATGAATAAAGTCTAGGATTAAAATAGTCGGAGGATGGGGGGTACTCCGGGAATCCTCCTTCAACTGGTTTCTAAATGTAAATCGACCAGCTAGTAGTGGTGATACCGGAGCACAACCCTTGATCATCGTCATCGCAGCCACCGTCGTGCAAAAACTGCGTGCGCTGTTTTGGGGATGAGCTCTTCTCACCGGTGTTGCTGCCGAGGGTAAGAATATTGCACCAGAACTACTGGGTACTAACTGTGATATATATTTTTACTCTAACAACTCTAACAAAAAGTTTATTGGAAGAAGAGAGTAGATAGTCGAACAGAGCAAAACAGCGCATGCTGTTTTCGGAGCTTTTACGGTTGTTTCTTTCCCGAGCTTTGAATATACAGGGCCGACGAAGGAAGTTCCTGGAAAGGAGACAAAGAGGGTCGAAGCACGAATAATCCCTCTTGCGTGCGCATATTTCATTTCAAATTCCACGAACGATACAAAAAAAAGCCAGCCCTCCGACATCATAGCAAACAACATGCCTTCAACAGACGAAATAGAGGATATCGCTACGGCACCAAACCAAGGCGACCCTGAAAGCCAAGGAAGAATCAGAGATGAGGAAGAGGAGGAGGGGGATGGTGCCGACGCCGCCCGAGATGATGGGACATCATCGACGAGCACATCCAAGAATAAACAGCCCGCAAAGGATCCCGAGCCCTTGTCGGGCCAACACATTTGGAACCTCGTGTTCTGTTTACTCGCGTGGGGGTTCACTGTGGCTAATGTCACACTCGGTAAGAAATAGCCAAAACAAGAGAGTGTCAGTTCCACCAAGGCAAATATCTCGCAAGGTCTATTCTAACGTATTCCGTCTCTTTCATTTGTGTGATTTGGATTTCATGCAACGTACAAAGTGGTTGGCACGAGTGCTGTGCTGGTTTTGTCCCTCGGCGGAGACGGTGAGTGTTGACTCGTCGATCGAACAAGAAATGACGGAGACGGCGTACTCATTCGATGATATCCTTGCGTCCACGATGCTCACCTTTTTTCCAATGGACAGATGCGATAACGTCGATGCCGCTTGGAACGTTTTTTGTAGGTTCTTCCTTTGTTAGTTTAACTGTAACGCCGTGGGTGTTTCCTCAATGGGGTCGCAAAGGAGGATTCATCACGGGGATTGCCTTCGGACTGTTGGGGACTGCCCTGGGAGCGATCTCGGTCAAATTGTCATCCCCGGGTCTGTACATTACCAGTACCTTCTTCTTCGGGATGGCCACTGGGATTGGATTTGCACTCCGGTTTGCCGCCATTGAAGTTGTCCCCCCTCATTGGGCCTCGCGTGCCGTCACTCTGGTGGTCTCGGGCGGTGTCATCGCGGCGTTTGCTGGTCCCGAATCGGCTGCAGCGACGCGAGATATTTTCGGGGATGACTTGACCTACATCGGAGTGTTCTTGAGCACTGGCGTTTTCAATGTTTGTAACTTGATTTGTACCTCGATGGTCACATTTCCCGATTCAAAGGGTGACAGCAGTAGTGGAGCATCATATGTGTCCCCTTATAGCAATCCTCAAGAGCTGCGTGAAATGATATCCAGGAGGCAGTTTATCGTCCCCATGCTGGTGGCCGTGGTGGGTTGGAGTGCGATGGGTATGCCAATGAGTCTTGTTAGGGTTGTGATGAAACAAGTTGGCTACTCGACGACCGATTCGTTGCGTGTTATTGAATTACACTTTCTTGGAATGTATTTTCCTGGTTTCTTCACGGGGAATCTCATCAAATTGTTTGGTCCCAAGATGGTTTGTTGTGCTTCTGTCGTTGTTTTTGGTATTGCACAAGGAATTTCATTTATGCCCAACGACGAGTCGGAATCGATATGGCTTTGGGCTGTTGGTTTGATTCTTGTGGGTGTTGCTTGGAATTTTGCCTTCACAGCCAGTACCGTCTGGTTGTTGCACAAGGGTCGTAAAGATCGCCAGGCGATCTTGCAGGCTGTGAACGACTGTCTCATGTTTTTATTCGCAGGGGGCTGGTTATTCGCCTCCTCCTATATATACAAAGCAGGGGGCAGTGGCTTGGACGGATGGCACACTTTAAATTGGGTTGTCGTCGGCGCAAATGCTTTCCTGGCAGCACTCCTTGTGTTGGATACCCTTTTAGACACAGCCAGTAGATGACTTGAACTGTCCACTTTAATAATCTAAGGATCATACGCTATTTCATTGGAGTACACACTACCTACAAATACAGTTAAATTAGACACCTTTTATGTTGTTGTAGTGGGCGCCACCGGAGTAAACGTGGGAGGCGATGTGCCGTCATAAATTGATGGAGACGGGGATGAGACCTCCTCATCTTCAGCAAAAACCTTTTTCCAGCAATCTGGGTCATTCGAATGCATGCATCGGGAAAGATCCGACTTTAGTTTTGTTGCGTACTGTTTCCAATCAAAATGAGTCGGTGGCTCGGTCGGTTCATATGCCGCATGCGATCCAGTAGTCAAGGTATTATTATTCCAGCAGTCTGGGTCTTTCGAATGAACACATTTCTGCCAGTCAAAGCCGGTGTTATATTCGTACATATTCGAACTAGAGTTTGCCGAATTGTGATTAGGGGCCTTCTGATTGTGTTGAGGAGAATAATCATCGTCGTCAACAACGACATGAACATCGACGTGTTTGTGGTGATGGTGCTTGCCGCCCTCGCTGGTTGGAATTGAATCATCGGAACTGGATTGAGAATCATGGCTTTTGTTGTCACCTGAGCTTTGTTTCATTGACCCACTTCTACTTTGGTTGGACTTGACCGTTACGTTCTCAGGATGATTTTGTAGATTCGTCTTTTCGTCATTCGGGTTGTGCTTTTGGACACCGTCGTTCCTCTCACTTTTTGTCGGGTGTTTCTGTTTGCTCTTTGGACGCCTTTCTTTATCACGACGAATGTAGCTTGGACTTGACGCTGCAAGGATGTTAGTTTCCAGCATACTTGACCTTAGATTCGTCGCTCTTGTCGATGAGCTGCCGCTACTCCCCACCGCAAGGTATGAAACAGCCAAAATGTGACAAATCACTGACAATCCGACCACAAACTTGAGTGCAAGACACAGATAGCGGCGTCTATAGTGTCCTTTCACTTCAGTAAGGGAATCGTCGTCGACGCTTGGAGCATGTGGAGGAGAATTCTGGTACGACTTCATCGTGTCGTAAAACACAATAAATCGAAAAAATAAAACAGATCTTGCTATTCGTTGTTGCTCGAATGCCGAAAAAGAAAAGGAAGTTCCATCGGCCTCGTACGGTAATTGCTGGCGAGGGCGCCTGGCGCCGAAACGGACAAGAAATGAAAACGTGATCAGAATCCGAATATGAGTCGTCTCACAAAGGGAAACCCACTCATATCCAAGAAGATACAGAGAGTAGCTAGAAGTAGGTAATTTTTATTTTATTCTTCTCCTGTCGATTCGGAGTACAATACCATGACTACGATGTGGTATTTGCTTTGGAGCTATTTCATACAGGATACAAGGATAGGGTGGCTGATGACAACAATCCATACAGTCGACCAGCAAAATAAGCGGGAATTAGACTCTATTCTGAAAGTGGGTTTTGATTGCATACATTTTAATGGGCGATCATATCATCATGCTCTGGGATCCTTTACTACCGCCTTCTAACTAGGAACAGCCAATTGAAGGTATCCCACCGTCCATTTTCGCTAGCTATATCAATACGATAATGTAAATTATTAAACCTCGCGAAATCAGATGGACCTAACTCCTAATTCCTTGCGACTTGAGATAGGGTTTCCCGAAGAATCTCCAAATGTTCAGGATCAGATAGTCGATGATCTCCTCCTTTGATGGCACGCAAGGAAAAAGAATCGATTTCGGAGTTAGACTCTAGCTTGTCAAGGAGAGCATATGATCTTTCGAGTGGAACATCCGTATCTTCTTCGCCGTGCAAGATACGAATGGGTATGTCGCCTAGGCAAATCGGTTTTGATTCGTGCAAGACGCAAAATTGTTCCCCATCGAGTAGGAAATCTTGATACACTTCGTAGGGTTTGTGGTCATCGTATTCATTGGGCACTTGATAGTACAAGCGTCCTTGCCCATCCTTTTGTAGAGCAAGTTGATGACGTTGCTGTGGATCGGGATAATAACGTGTCATATCGACAGCTGGAGAGAGTAAAATCAATCCATGGATGCGATCTAGTCGTCTCTGTGCCGCCAGTAAAGCTAACCAACCTCCCATCGACGATCCAACTAAAATAACATGAGGGGATTGAACAATATGGTCGAGTATCCACAATGTGTCGGCAAGCCAATTCGAGATTTTCGCGTCCGTCACCCAGTCTCCTTGTGACTCCCCAAAGGCCCGATAATCAAAACATACATATTCTAGAAACATTTCTCGACAATAGGTGTGAAGACAGTTACCTTTTCGTCCTTTCATCGAGGATCGGAAGCCAGGCAAGTAGACCACACACGGGGATTTGCCTGGTCGCTGTCCAAAGGCAATCCTAGGTTGAGTGTCCGTGAAGTGAGACGAAAGATCATGGTTACCGACTTCACCACGAGAACCAGAAACCAATGACATCAAGAGGGTAAATACATTCCGCATTCTCATTCTCGAACAGAGGACTGTGTCGATCCACACCAAAAGATGGGAGTTCGTTATGATGTGACAGAGAACGTGTGCTTCGGTCGCTTCATCTCCTACAAAGTGTGAGAGCGTATGGTGTCTCGAAATGGTTTTTCTCACATCCGACAAGCTCACACAAGAGCAAACCCGCCGCTTACTAATTGATCCCGTAAATCTTCCTACGAGCTTTTCTATACCAAGCGCTTGCGTTATTCCTCCAAGTACTCCCTACATCTATTTCGGGCTATGTCGGATTGTGGAGACTTCAGTGCCAAACTCATTTTCTTTTGCTAGTTTGATTCAAGTGTGAAATCTTCGGGTGGCATCGCCGTACTAGTCACGAGATCCAGAGGCATAACGCTGGTCGACATTGTCATGATAGTAGCGGGGCTTGCAACTGGTGTCAAAGTTGCCTCGACAGCGTGGTCTGACTTTTGACCATGTCCAACACCAGCCCAGAAATTGTGCATGGCACTACCGAAAGTTGACCAATATGATTTCATCTTGTGCCCAAAATTTTCCCAATAGGAATGAATTCGTTGACCCTCGTCCTTCCAACAGTCGGGGTCTGAGGAATGTTCACATTTTTTCCAGTCGTACTGCCCCTTTCCCCGGATCTTTTCCCAATCGAAATGTTCAGGATGAGGGGCTTCGTTGCTATTCTTATGCTGGTAGTCGTCGTGCGTATCCTCGCGCTTGTGCGAACTTGCTCTAGCCTCCAACATTATCCCGTCAACTCCTGCCATGCGACTCGAAGAACTGCTAGTGTTTCGGACAGCCATAAAAGCGGCGCATAAAAGCAAGAATCCCGTACCAGCTTTCAAGATCTTCTTTACAGTGATAAAGTGATTGCCGCGGAAGCGGCCTTCCACAACAACAGGCTCATCATCATAGTGTACCGAGATACCCGAAGAGCGCACATGAGACATCTCAGAGATAGAAGGCAGGCAATGCTGGTAGGAGGAATCCATCCTAATATTTTGATCGTTTTCCTGATTTGTCATTGAGGAGTTTCTTGTGTTGACGCTATTGTTGCGGTGTCGTTGAGTTTTATCTCAAAATGAGGAGACGCCTGTGTTCGTAGGTGAAGCAAAATGCCGTGAACGCGATGGAAGATCCGAGGATCACCCAAATTTCACGAGAAAAACAAAAAATCGAGGAACTATTAGTAAACATAATAGTAGTCGCTGCGAAGAAAGCGAACCCTCTGCCGCATGAAATCGAATGCGAAGTCCACCTACGAGTACACACTAGTAGAGGATCTGCGCTACTTTTGTGGTGATGTGGGTTCACAGTCACTACTTCCGAGTGCGTGATCTAGAAACTGTTTTTTGCAACCAAGTTAGACTACTTGATTTTCATCTGAATCAAAACTAACCAGATTACTTCAGGGAGATTTCATCTCTGAGTTCAACTTTGATTTAGTAAAGAGACTGGAGCTACAGGGTGTGTGCAGTAAAAAGGGGTGTGACTGGTCTCTGGAATCTGGATTGAAACCCAGCGTCCCTGACAAAAGTTATTCTTCCATATTTTTTGGCAACGATTAACTGCAAATTTCAATCCCCTTGTTATGAGAGTGTTGTGCACATTGTAGCCATGTCCTATGTCTCACATCATTAGATGAGTGCGCATTAGGTACTTTCAAGGATAAGAGTGGCAGGCAAACTGGAACTGGTCTCACAGTGCCGGGGAAGGTCCGAACCTGAGTCCCTCGAAGAAAACCGTTGTACAAGCATAGAAAAACAGACTTCGGATAGTCGTAAAATAATAGTTAAAATGAAATCACTAAACACAAGCGCAAGGAGTTTATCCAAGCGGCCCAAGCGACCATAGTCGTGGGGCTTTACACGTATGCGCAAGGAATTAATCCAAGCGGCCCAAGCGATCGTAATCGTGGGACTTCCATAAAAGCACAAGAGTAACCAAGTGGCCCATGCGACAAATCGTCGTGGGACTTTTTAAGGAGCCATGCCAGCTGAGACTTGATCCACGAAAAACGAACCGATAGGATCAGCTTCTCCGTCTACGGTGAAGTAAGGATCATCACGTTCCTCAAAGTGAAAAGGATTTCCATCAAAGAACAGAAGATCCCCTCCAAGAGCCTCCAAATCAATCGAATCCCAAGACGATTCTTCGTCACTCACCGGCGCAATCGATTCAGCGCTTTCGGTTGGGGCAGGGAGAATGTCAACATATGGCGTTCCGTTCAAGTTTGTGCCTCTGGTGTCGGCCTCAGTCGAGAAGGTAGCCAATGGGAATGGTTGAGTCACCGACTTGTGGACTGGCGTTGCATCAACCTTGTGGAAAGCTTTCGCTTTGAGTTCGCTAGGAACTGTGGTACCAAAGTGATTTTTCCATAGAGGATTGTAAAAATCCGGCTCCTCCGTCGGCTTGGAGCGGACTTTGTTCCCCTTCACTTTAACACGAGTCATACAACGAACCAAGTTGGTATGTCCCTTAACAAAGCAGAAGTGATAATAAGCACCCTTGTCCTTGCCATGGGCAAAGCGTTTAAATCCATACAAATTCAATTGACGCTGAAAGGATGGATACTTCGTCTGCGAAAAGAATCTGTCAAATAAAGCAGCGAAGGTGAGTGTCTCTAATCGTAAAACTAGTTCAATCCGTAGGGTAGGGTACACGGTACACGGTACACAATCTCTTTCCTATCAAAATTCGAAATATTAATTGACCTACCGCGTCAAAACACGATCCGCAAAAGCTTTCGGCTTGTGAACGGTGAATGCTCTACCGTGAGGCGCCCAAGAGACAATGTCCTCATTCCTTTCATCCTCTGCTACTTTAAGCATTTCGTGTAATCGCCAAGGGAAGGGCACAGCGACACCACCTTTCGCGATCGCTTGTTCGTCTCCTTCGTCAGGGACGTAATTGAATTCGGTCTCTTTCATTGCTATGGTAGATGTAGCTTTTATTGTGGATTGTTGAGTATTTTGGTGTGTGTGTGTG
>Ga0051981_10001745_pt1 | contig 10663 bp, 13 predicted proteins | sample CryGey13umfilter_3_FD_59644 | JGI IMG/M metagenome (GOLD analysis project Ga0051981, IMG submission 59644) | Groundwater microbial communities from aquifer in Utah, USA - Crystal Geyser 4/10/14 3 um filter | ecosystem: Environmental > Aquatic > Deep subsurface > Groundwater | place: USA: Utah... | reverse complement strand
CGAAGGTCACTTGCGACGGCGGGGTTGTTGCATCGGATCGCATCGCGGTTTTGTTGGCAGGGGCCGTCGCCGCCGCGTGCCCTGATCTGTCGCCGCGTGCTCGTGTGGCTGACACGTGATTACGAATATTGTTACTTTGGTGAGATACAGATGAGTCTCCAGTCATCATTATTTCCTCCCGACGACGACGATGATGATTCGACATGATGACTGAGAAATTTGTTTTCGCAGTGTGGTGGGTGCTGACATGGGAAACGACCCTATGGGAGTGTGAGTGCCCGGCCATGATCGAGGGTGGCGTCGCATTGGGCCTCACCATCGATCAACCAGAAGTGGCATAATACCTACTACCTACATTCCTATGATCATGGCTGCTCCTAGAAATTTAGTAGTGCGAAGATAACATTCAGCCTAATATCCCTCTACGAGTCAAATGGTAACTGTAGACCACAACATAGTTACAAGATCAGTGGGGAAAAAACGAGTCTGTCGTCTGATAACTACTTGAGCTAACTACTAGAGCTAAAATCATGGGTAGTAGTAGAGAGGCTTCCTGCATCTTCTCATCCCAATCAGACGTTGACCAACAGAGACAAGGTTTCGTATTTGCCGCGTAACGAAAACGAAGCCGAAGAAGCGTCGTAAGATGAAGGGACGAAGAGGGAGAAGTGACACGAACAACGACGAGAAACAACCTCTCATATAATTCGAATTCACAGATCAGTCACACGACATCGATCGCTGAATAGTACCGTACAAATAGAAAGAAAATGGGCCAGGAGGGGGAGGAGGAGGAAGAAGAAGTGACGGAGACGAAATTGGATTCACTGTCAGGGAGACCGGAAAACGACCATCAGGGCGACAAGCCGAATGCTTCATCAGAAAAACCAACCTTCGCAACTCCTGCAACTCCTGCAACTCCTGCGTATACATCTTTATCCGGGAAAGAAAGTACGAATGTGCAAACTAATTCCACCGTAAAAACGCAGGATCCAAAACAAGCTGAAGACAGAACATCTGGCAATAACAAAGGTTCCACGGAGGAGGACACCGCGGAAGAATCTTCCTATGGCGTTCAGAAACCAAAAATTGGTGGAGACTCTGTTCTCGACGGGAACGAAGGTTCGGAAGAGAATAAAACTGAAGATACATCAAATATGAATAAGGAGACACCGCCTCCAGAGGCTACCACTACGCCCGCTGCGCCACAACCAAAGGACGATGAAAATGATTATGCCATCAAGGTATCCAGCGAGGACAACAAGAAGAATACGCCGCCGGAGGTTGCAATGGATACTGATTGCTCGGTCCACATTACGAACGACCAAAACATCAACGACAGAAAGTCAGATGATGGGGGGAGTAGGATTCCAGCAAACACGAAAGATGCCGCCAAAAATGTGGAGCATTCAGCAGCGTCGGATTCCATCGCTGGGACGGGGGACGAAAAACCGAAAACTGCACCCAGCCATGAAAATATTAGTGTTCCCAATACTCCTGATGGCATGGAAATTGATTTTGTATCGGCAACATACGAAAACCCAAGCGCGGACACTGTTGTGGATAAGAAACAAGGACCGAAATCGGCCGTTGACGACACGTACGACGATGTTTTTGAAAATCGTGTACCATTGAATCGACTGCGGAAAAAGAAGAAAAAGGTCAAGCGTATTGAAGTTAAGTTGTCTTGCCCCGTCCGGACTCGAGAAACGGGGTCCGCGTCGAGTGAAATTCTTTCCTCGTCTTATTTGCACCTGTCGTCACAGACGCAACGTAAGACGTGTACGACTGCCGAGAGGATGTTGGCACCGGATGAAGAATTTTGGGGACCATCTACGGCGAATGAAAAAGATGATTCTCTGTCGTTCTTTGAAGAGACTCACGAGGAACAAGATCCGGCCTTTGATGAGTACGTGCAACGGAAGAAAAAGAACGATCTTCAAAAGCAACTTGCGGAACTGGACATTCGTGACCGGGAAGGACGGCAAGAAATCGAATCTTTGATCAACCGTCTTTCCAAAGAGAAGAGAGAGTCAACAGACAAGAGTCATCATACATATCGTGAAAAAGTGGACCAGGATGAGAAGAAGGAAATGGAAGAGCTACGAACAACCTACCAAGAAAGGAACCAAATGGAGCAAACGAAGATTCAAAAAGGTCTCAAGTTTCTACAGGCAAAGCAACAAAAAGAAGTTAACATGGCGTTGCGGCATCATTCACAAAGACGTCTTCCGGAACAACTCGCCCAAGTAGAGTGGCAAAAAACGACTATGGCACTGCAGGGAAAACATAATATGCAGCTCCAAGAATTCAGAAAGAGGACAGAAGAAATTACTCGAAAAACAAACAATGAGTTCAACGTTCAACAGGATAAGCTGACGAAGAAATATGGAAAGAAAAGGGCTGAAGTAGACTCAAGGCGTGACAAATTCGTAAGCCAGCAAATGGGTCAGTTTGCTCAGCTGAAACAACGCTATCTAAAGAGGCATATGCAAAAAATAATCTCGGAAAGGGAAACGATTATCAATGAAATAAATGGAGATAAATCAGAAAACAGACCGAAGTCTCCCAAAAAGTCTTCTTCAGAAATGCAAGAAGCATTGATAGAAAAGGAAGAGCACAGACCGCCTTCTCCGATCAAATTTGTACCTGTTTGGGCAAAAGACATGGAACACGAAATCGGGCAGTCCATCGTTCGACATAAGCATCGCAAAGGAGTCCTATCTCAAGCAATTCGTCAATTGTCAGTTGAAATTCACAATGAAGGCATTTGGAGCTTACTTGTACGCAAAGTTGAAGATAGTGGCAAGACCGAGACTGTAGATGAGGAGTTCATGGAGTGGGGACCTCGGGCCTTCATGACGATGGAAAGTGTTGTATGCGGAGAAATCCCATCATCTTATGAGAAACTGGATTTCAACGATGTGCCAGCAGCGCAGGGTGGACAACTTCGATGTTCTATAACAGATCTCAGAACAGGGAGCGAAACAGCCGCAACTTACCGCTGTGAAGCATTCAGAGAACAGGAAGCCTCTGGCCTTACTGAGCTAGAGAAGACTACGGCTGACCTTGTTAGTATTGCTACCGATGCGGAGAAAACCTTCAAGAGGTCTGAATTAGAAGAAAGACACGCCGCTTCCGATATTGAAAAAGCTGCAAGCTTTCACGACAAAGCCAAGAAAGATTTAGAGGCTTTCCGTTTGAAATTTCACAGTTTTTTGGGGCCTGGTAAGTTCTTGCCTGTTTTATTTTTTTAGGTTCTACGATAAGTCGACTCACTCTGGAATCCATGACAGATGGAAATCCTTTGCCAACAACCAACACGAAACATCGTCAAGAACTTATGCAAACGATCTTGCGATACAATGCGAATATTCAAATGGCTGGTTCTAAGGCGGCACAAGCCCACAAGAACATGACCGAGGCGAAGAACCGAACTCAGCGATTGCACCTAGCTCTCAAGGCAGCACAAAGAAACGCAGTCAACAGCACAAATCTTCTAAACTTAAAGAAGGCAAATCTTGAGGTTACAGGACCACTCAAACATCCGCAGTCGGCGTCTTCTACTTCATCGGAAAGAAAAGTAGATGACGCCGTGGCTTCATTATCGATAGTCGCCGCGAAACGGGGTGACCAGCTAGAACAAAAGAAACACAGTTCTTTCACCCATATCTGGGCCCAGTCTTTTCCAGAGCTCTCGGATTCCATCAAAAAGAGTCTGTGGCATAGAATGGTCCGCCGCAAGCAACAGGTCATACTTCGACCGACTCAAGAATCTCTTGTGACGGAGTTGCTCGAAAAAATCCGTCAGGCACATGAAACTGGCCCTGACTCTCGCGGTCCATCAAAGCCTGATATAGTTGAGAACGAGATGATAAAGGCGGAGCAAATCTTTCTACTTGCGTGCCATCCTGCACCAGAACAGCCTTTGCCGGCCGTACCAACGTCTTCAACATGGGCTGAGCCTGGTTGGAATATAGATCTTCGTGTACGCAAAAAGTTATCTTCTACAATTCTCCCGTGCGCTCCGAAATTCACCATTCTGAACAAAGCACTGAATGACTTTGGATCTGCACCAGGTCGACAAGCTGCATCTATACTCACCCATTCAAGTTTCAGAACACTGATGGCACCCCTGGTCACTTTCTCGAAAGCCTCTAGTCTCGCCGAGGCCGACACCCAATTGTTTACATCGAACAGACGGGTGGACGGCGATCCATTTGAGATACGCAGTGAAGATATGAAACGTTGTTATACATTTACTTTGAAGCCCCACCAGTCCAAAGTTCCAACTCCACGCAGAAAGTCGAACCCTAGAGATGATGCCTCTGATACACGAACCGCTGGTAGTAACGCGAGGTCTTGCGATAGCTCTCTTGGATCTTCGAGCGAAAAGGCACAGAAGCGAAAACGTACGAAGGACCCCATCCCATCACCGCGTAAGAAGAAAAAGAATGAGCCAGCAACAAACTCAGCCAATGCTCCGTCATCCATTTCGCCTCCTTCTGCTTCAACTCCTCGTTCACGCAAGAAGCATCCGGCTTCGAATACGCCTCCGAAGCAAGTAATAACGAAGACCCAGTCATCAAAACATAGTACTAAAAAACTCGGTTTTTCGCAGCTCAACACGCCACCGCAAGGTATTTCGCAACAGGGCGCCCCCCAACGAGGTGCCGCACAGCTTGGGGTTCAAAATCAAGGCTCCCAGCAGTTTGGGGTTCCTGTCGTACAGCCAATTCCGTCTCAGCACAGTGCTCAACAACAGTCCCAACCGGGTCGTCCGCTTCATGGCCAACTTCAAGTTCCATCTCAGTCGACGCTGCAGCACGCTGCCCTGCCCAAAAGAGAGCAACATACCCAGCAGCAACGACGATTAAGTCAACAGCAACAGCGACAGCACCAACTCAAGGATTCTCACACGCCAACTTCTTCTCAACACGTTTCTCAGCAATCTGGTACCCAACTACAAGAGCAAGCTCTACAAACGCCCGTGTCCACCCCACAGCCGTCAAATCACCAGCAGCAAAGTCGGCATCCACAGGAACAGTGTTTGCACCAACAGAGCCCAGAACATCACCAACAGCAGCATAATCGTCAGCATAAGATCCAGCCATCGCAGCAGCAAGGTTCCCCACAGCAACACGGCAGTATCGGTGCCCACATACAGGGTCCGGCACCACAGCAACAGCAAGCGCAACAACTGCAGCAGCAGCAGCAGCAGCAGCAACAACAACAACAACTCCAGCAGCAGCAACAACAAATGGCACAATTTCGAGCGATGCAATACGGACGACAGGTGCCACCTGGCTTTCCGCAAACAGTGCAGCAAATGCAACAGTTCTACGGCTCACGAGGACCATTTCAACCCGGCATGTCGATTCCTGGAATGCAGCGACCTGGGATGCCAATGTTTGGGATCATGCACCAAAACTCGCAACAGCATTCCTCAAACGTGGGCGGACAGAGTCAAATGCACGGACCGCAGAACCAGCAGCAGCAACAACAACAACAGCTCTTGCAACATCAACAGCCGCAAGGGCAGCAACAGCTCCCGCAAAATCAACAACAGCAAGGACAGCAGCAAGGAAGCAACCGCCCTGCACAAATGTGATAGGCGTGGCGAAGAATTTGCCTTGTAATGGTAGACGAATATGCCACTGAGTTGTTCGGACGAGGCCTCATCGTTACGCTAAACACCAAAATTGACGTTGGTAGTATTCGCGTAAGTCGGTAGCCCCTTTAATTAAGTACGACCCCTACATATACATCGGCAGAACAAGCTAGCTAGGTAGCCGTTTCCGTATTAATCTACACTTGCTGACTACGCAACCCGACAAGTGTCGGTCCTATTTCACAACAACAACAAATCGTAGGTCGGCGGGAATCTATAATTCGAAGTGACAGCCTTTGCCCCTTACGGATTAATAAAGGTACAAAAAAGGATTAAGGAAATTGCAACCGGAGTGTGTCAAAGCGACACAGAATTCATTTATTTCACTCTACCAACGACAGGTTTTACATGTCTGAGTCTAATCCCTAGCTCGTCAATATAACTGTCAAGAAACTCCTTATAGTCAGCCAACTCCTCGGAATGGATGCCGATGGGAGGAAGACAAATACGTAGCTGCACAAGCTGTGACCAGAGTAGCTCTGACAAGATAAAGAAGTTGACCCCGCTCCCAGGCACAGCAGTTTGTGCGTAATTTAGCAATCTATCGAGGCAAGAGTGCGCCTTGCGAAACAGCCTCAAGCTACACGCTAGAGCTATACATCCGGCAAACATTGGTGCAAGTAGTATTTGCGAGAAAGTGTCATCAAAAGTCAACTGCAGCGACGCAAAGAGGGCGTCTTCAATTTTGATCTGATGTTTTGTCAACTCAGGCCAAGATCCTAGTCGACCGATTTCAGTTGCGGCTCTCCTTAGAGCTTGTTTTACGGCTCGGCAAATTTGGACCAAGGTAACTGTGATAGCTTCGCGTCGAGCATTCAAATTCGGAATGGCTGCCAATTCTTCTTTGCGTGTTTTCCAAGTGGCACAGATGACATCGATGCAAGTTTCATCCACTGGAGTATCGTCTTCGAACAGGACACGGCCTTTTTCAAAATCGAATAGTGCCTTCACTAGACCCAACTGCAATTCAAAGTTTGCGACGTACGCATCTGAGGGCGAATCGTACGCGGATGTCCCCACTTCGGCGAAGCAACTCTTGACACGTTCAATGACGCTAGTAGAGAAACTCAAATCCTCCAAAGCCGCTACCAAATAGCCCAAGTCAAAAGGGGCAGCCATAATTCCCGCATGAAGTGCAAGGCGATAGCCGTCAACATAGCGAGCGACATTCAAGGTTACGGAAGCCCTTTCACTCGAAGCGTTTTCCAACAGTAGCTTTCGATTGGTGACCCTAAGGCCGATAGATTGCAGAACCGCATGAATCGTAAAAGGGAGAGGTCCCGGAGGTAAAGTAACCCTGCCGTCATTATCGAGCCACCAGGCGGTAATTGTACCTCCCCGGCAAGGTCTTTCACCTTCGTCGAAGGCCCCGGTATAGGGTAAGTTTGGGTTAGGCAGAGCCTCCAGTTGCGGAGGTACTCGCGGTTCTCCATGTTTGTGATGAGGACAATCCTCATATTTACAACAGCCTTCGTTTATGAAACGCGGACATGCCGAAGTAATCGGATCAAAGTCGTCGTTTTCACCGAGTCCCTCTCCTCCCGTGTCGGCAGGAGGGAAAAAAGATGAAATAGAAAGACAGGTATTTCGTAGTCCCCGGCAACGGTGATTTGCATGGGGGCGTTCCATGTCGTCCAACGTTTGAATTTCTTTGATTGTCTCATCGACTATAAGAGCGAGTCCTTCCGCTTGTGACAGATTTCCAGACTCCATAGACTCTGTAACACACTTCATGTATGCGTCTCGCGTTTTTGCTAGATTCTTGTTTAATTCCAACTGTAGGGCAATCTGACGAGATCTGTTTTCTCTCTGTGTCTTGAGCTGACTTCCCATCGTCTCAATCTGATCCTTTAGGTGACGCTCTTGTATTTGCGCCGATTCTAGCTCGTCCTTGACCAAGGCAAGACGATCTTCGAGGAGACCACGCGACGACTTGAGAAAACGCTCCTCCTCCTCGAAACGGATTCGTTCTTCTTCCGTTAATTTTCGCTTTTCTCCAGTAGACATGTTTGCACACCAATTTAGATATTGAAGTAATCAATCAATGATAGTCGTATCAATAGCATCATTCAAATCAACAGTCAGGCGATGTTCATCCAAGCAAACGAGGAAAAGTCGATGATGGCAATGCCGCGAGAAGTCAAAGAGCGCGTCATCATTCGTGACTCGATGATGGATTGAAGTTTGTGAAGAATGCTGACGTGTCATGGGATTACGGCTTCCAATCGATCGGCGTCCTTCGACGAAGATCGAAAATGCCCCCCCACGTTGCCGTTCTACGCACGGCCAACAAGGCGAAAACTCGGCAACCTCCGCATCCCGTCCGTCACAACTACTACAGAGCTCCAACAAGCCAAGCGACCAACACAAACGTAAGCTTGATACCGCATACTTCAAAGACAACCTTTACTTCGTCCGTTTCATCTATCAAAAATGGCTGTAAGTGCATCAATTGTTAGTGATTAAACACTGGCTGTAGCTTATGCTTGAACAGATCCCAAAGAGTCCGCCGGCTGCAACTGCATCCCTACCCACCGTTGTGGTGAGATCCTATGCGGGTCTGGAGTGCGGACGTTTTGGTCTGTTACAGGGCCTTGGGAACTCCTGAAAACCATGTGAATTCTATTCATATCGATTTGGTTGGAAATATTAACATGTTTGCTTACGTTTCTTGTTGTAAGAGTCACTCACACCAATTCTTGGCTTCTCTCGCTATTTTTATCTTCAGAGATCTCGCCGTGCCGCTCCTGCTCGTCGCCCTGCACCTTCTCGTGCCCCTCCTTCTCGTCCGGCGTCGACACGTGCCACGCCTCCTCCGGCTCCTGTTCAGCAGCAATCTCATGTCCCCGCCCCTCAGCAATCGTCTGGCGGAGGCATGCTGTCCGGTATCGGCAGTACGATTGCCCAAGGTTTCGCATTCGTAAGTTTTACCAACGGCTTCATCGACGAAAACATTCCGAAAAAAAAAAGAAAATTCGACTTAACATTTTATTTTTTAATTATTTATTTTGACAGGGAACTGGTAGTGCCGTGGCACACCGTGCCGTAGGTGCCGTCTCGGACTCGTTTTCCGGTGGTGGATCTAACAAGGAGGCTGCACCTGCTCCCGAGTATGCCAGTGGGGCCATGCCACAGGAACAGCAGCAAATGAATGGTGGTGCTTGTTCGGCTGAACGTCAAATCTATTACGATTGCCTCCGTGACAACAAGGAAGACGGAGCTGTCTGCCAATTCCTTTTGGAACAGCTCAAGGCTTGCAATCAGAACCAGATGTACAGCGGTTAAGAGTGATCTCGTCCATCGTATTGTACCTTAGGTACGGCAACGTGGTGAAAGGAAAAATCGTCTTCACTAGGTTTACAGTAATTCTGAAGAGATGAAATTCGATTAGTAGAGAAATCGGTTTAACTGCACGTTTATTTTGAATTACTTGTAAAATGCGGTCTATGGTTTTGCCACGGCGACACGGACAGTCTTGTATTAGGGTACCACCTTCGAAAAATACGAAGATTAGATAAATTCATTTACATTGAATGTTCATGACTTGACGAACGTCGTAAGAGATCGTTGCATAATCGTTCCATATTTGCATGGCACCATCATAACGCGAACATTCTCAAGGAGGACCGATTGACATCAATCACAGACGTGCGTGAAGATGCCCTCGTTGGATCAAACTCCGACCGTGCGATCTCGCTGGCTCTACGTCGGTGCGGCCTTACCCCGTGTGTTTCAGCGTCAGGTCCACTTTCTAGAGAATCCTCGCGGTGGAACCTTTTATGGTACATCTCGCGAATCAATTCCACGGGTCCCAATCCAAAGCGTTCCGGATCCGTGGCCCTTATTTTGCCAGTATGATAACCCATGAGTGAACCTCCGATCGCAGCACATATCATGCTAAGACCAAAGAAGATATTCGTCCACATGTTTCCAGGGAATTCATTTTGCAGGTCATAATTGTAATAAATGATCCTCGTTACTTGATTGGCATATTGAGTCAAACAATTCAATAGCAGAAACACTAGAATTACAATTCGTTTTCTCAAGGGCACATGGAACCAAACATCATCGGTTACTTTACCGAACAAATCATGGCCCGGGGCATTTTCACGGTGCGGGCAACTCCACCCAACCGTATGGAGAAAATTCGTGCATCGCCAAGGCATACTTACCGTTGCCATGTAGGTAAAAAATACGTTAAGGAATTGAATCGCTACGTTGTAAATATCATTCCGGGGATTGCAATCAGTACGAGGCCTACAAAGTGTCTGGAGGGAGAGAGTGTGTGTGTGTGTGTGTGTGTGTGAGTTGATAGTGAGATACAACATAGAACGACGCAAGTGACAAGTTTTTCTCCTCTCTGTTCCCCCTTTCAATGAAGACTGAAGACTCACCTGCCAACCCATCAAAAAGAAAAAGAAAACCGCCCCCGATGCCACCACGCCACTGACACAACAAATCATTCGACAGCGAAAGGTAATTGAGTTTTGGGCGTGTTAACCCAAAAAATATGATGTATGTCATCTTCCCTCTACCATCGATGATAATACTTACATGAGAACAATAATTCCAAGGTATTGAAAGAAGGTCGAATCCAGGATTTGTAGAAGGGAATCTCTCATATTTTCTCCGGTAGATAAGGGAGGATCCAGTTTGGCATCGCCATCATCTGCAGATAACGCATCTTCTGTCTGTTCTTGGTTGACAGAATTCTGTTTGCCTTCTTCTTCTGCGCTTTCCACATCTCCCGTCATGCTTGTCCTACGCTTGTTTCTGCGTCCGTAATAGTAATAGTGGTTCTCCCTTTTCTTGGTAGACAAGAAACTCACAGTCAATTGGCGCGATTACAGCAACGACTACCTACTCGTCGAGGATCTCTTACACTTAGGTCCTAATTCACAGTGTTTTCCGATAAAAGAGGGAAAAGGGTGATGACTGTTGTGAGATTATCCCCACGAGAGAGCCTATAAGACTACAGTCAAAGGTGTAACA
>Ga0051981_10001739_pt1 | contig 10676 bp, 9 predicted proteins | sample CryGey13umfilter_3_FD_59644 | JGI IMG/M metagenome (GOLD analysis project Ga0051981, IMG submission 59644) | Groundwater microbial communities from aquifer in Utah, USA - Crystal Geyser 4/10/14 3 um filter | ecosystem: Environmental > Aquatic > Deep subsurface > Groundwater | place: USA: Utah... | reverse complement strand
ACGCGTGCCCGTTCCCGTCGACGCCGTCGACGGTGCTCCTCCATCATGAGTCCCAGTTCTTCGTCGTGCGCCAGGTACTTGTTGTAATCCTTGCGCAAAATTTCGATCGCGTGGACAGGCGTGATGCACTCCGCCGTAAAGGCGTAGGCATTGTTCTCGCTGTTGCTCAGCACGTCTTCGCCGAAGAAATCGCCCGCTTGCTTGTCCTTGACGAAGCCATCCCTGGACCTTGCCACGAGGTGCCCCGAGTGCAGAAAGTACATCGAGTCGCCGGGGTCCCCTTCCTTGTAGATGATGTGCCCGGCGGGAAAATAGTGCTCTTTCATGTGACTTTCGCTGAGTAACTGCGTGGCCTCGGGCAGATTCAACTTGGCGTCGGCCCCGAACAGGGACTTGTCGCCGTGCAGCTCCTTCGAACTGATGTACCCCCGCCCGGCCTCGAGTTTCTTGAAGGCCGTTTCGAACAGGCTGTTGCGCGATTCCGTGCGCTGGTGGGCCGTCCTTTCCGATTTGGAATGCTCCAGCATCTGTTTGAAGAACTGCGCCGCCACGCGGGTCTGGTGTTTGCGGTACGCGGCCAACCGTCGATCGGATTGGCTGAGTTTGGAGGACGTGGCCGTAAGGCCCCGCACCCAATCGCTCGTTAGCAACTCCTCGGCCGTGGGGCGTTTCTTCGGGTCCGGGTGCATCAGCCGGTGCAGCAGATCCCGTACCTCGGGCGAAAGGTCGGCCACGTGCCTCTTCCACGCGGGCGTTTTGGTGACCAACCGAGACTCCAGCACGTTGTGCGCGATTTCCTCGTCGGTGGCGTTCCCCTTCAGATCAAACGGGTGGGCACCGACCAGCATCACGAACAGTATCACCCCCAGCGACCACATATCGTACGATGCGGCGAAGTTCGGGTCCATCTCTTCCCCCAGCGCCTGCGCCTTCTGCAGGTCGGCCAACACCTCCGGGGGACAGTACTCGGGCGTTACGTTCACGCGGACCGATCCATCGGGTGTCACGTCGTGGTTGTTGTTCTCGTCGTTCCGACCCGCGGGACTATCGGACACGGGACGGCAGCAACCGAAGTCGACCAATTTGATCGACGCCGATCCGACGTCGGGTTGACTCAGCAACAGATTCTCGGGTTTGAGATCGGCGTGGACCAAATCCAGGGCGTGCAGAAACTGCAACGCGCTGGCCAATTGTCGGACGAACCTCGCGGCATCGGCCTCCCGCATGGGTCCGGTGCGGCACAGCGCCTCGAAGAGTTCGCCGCCCCCGATCAGGTCCATGACGAGGTAGTACGCACCGTCCTCTTCGACGTGGAAGTGCTCGCGGAAGGTGTTCAGGTTCGGGTGTCCACCCGCCTGCCGTATCCGGATGAGGGCCTGCAATTCCCGTTGGACGGCCGTATCGCTGGTCGATTCCTTGGGTAACTTTTTGATCGCCACGTACTCGCCGGTGGTCCGACACAGGGCCCTGGCGACGGCACCGAAACTCCCGACGCCGATGATGGACCGTTCGAAGTTGGTCATATCGTACTTTTCGTGCAGATTATCCTTCGTATTCGCGTTCTGCATCATGTACTCCACCGTCTTTTGTCGACCGTCTTTCGCATTTTGGAACGACCACCGCGGGGCACTCATCAATTCGCATCTGGTCGTGTCCGTTGCGGTGTGGGTGACACCGCCACTGCCGTGATATCCCTTCGACGTCGTCACCACCCGTGGCGTTGCGTCGTGACGGGCATCGTATGGTCCGTCGTCCTGTCGTCGTTGTCGTTGTCGATGTTGTTGGGCGAGTACGGCCGCGGCCACAACCAATACGGGTGCCCACGATTGTTCCGTCGAATAGAAATATTGTTCTTGTTGTTGTTGTTGATGATGATAATGGCTTCGTTTGGAAAGTATCCGGGGTACCCTCGACAAGGTTCGACGGAACATGACTTTTTTTGCGTGTGCGGGCGTAAAATATGTGAAACAAACTAATGATGTCGATACTTCGATTCACCCTCCTCCCTCCCTTCTCGTTAAAATGAAGATTCTGCTCCCTTTTAATGTCCCTTGCCGACAACCCTCGGATTTTTGTCGTCGTCGTCCCCCGGGAAGTACGCAAGTGCCCTCGATGCGTGCGGAGGGTGAAGAAAGGACTTGTTTGTGAATGAGTGAAGTAATGAATGAATGAATGAAGTGGTGAATGAATGAATGATCACGTGTACGTTAGTGCGAGGACTCTCTCTTCCGGGGCCCGTCGGAAACAAGAGGAGTACCGTATCCTGGATTGGGAAGCGATCGTATTTGTGTATATTTATATACACAGTCTCTCCCTCTCTCTTTCCCGTACAAAAAAAAGTTGACGACCGTGAACCGTGACCTGCTTATGCCCAAAAAGAAAAAAAGAAGTTTTTGTTGTTGTTGTTGTTTTTTGGAAAGAAATGGAACGACCCCCTACGAGATCAAAATATAATAAGAGAGAGAGAAGAGTGAGAATCCTCTCATCACATCTCTTTCGTGTGTGTTTGTGTGTGTGTGTGTGTGTGTGTGTGCAAATCAAGATCCACTTTTAACCCCCGTCTGATGAAATAAAATATCGAGAGGAGAATGTTGGACTACGTCATGTTTGGAAAGTTTCCCACTCTTCCCCGGTGCGCACCCCCGTTCGTGACCCGCGGCGATGATGATGATGATGATGATGATGATGATGATGGTGACGATGAAAGCCGTCGTTACGTGAGAAACGGATACTATCTTTGTGTTCACAGTCGAAATGATGAGTAAACTTGACACCCCAACGTCACGTACGTTTCGTCGTTGACGTGTTGACAACCGCCACGCACACCACACGAAGGCGCGTCTCGGACCATAAAATATGGATAGTTTGTTTCTATTATCCGTATGAATCTCTCCTCATTTTTTTTTTCTTTTCCCTTTTTTTGGGTCCCCCTCGGGTGACTTTTAGGAGAGAGGAGGAGAAGACGACGATGACGACCACGACGTTTGTTTGTTTTTGTCCATTATTAATGTAATATCATCTAATAGCCTCTTTACATTTTAGTAGAAGAGAAGAGAAGCGTCGTAATGTTTTGCGACAACACATTCATGTGAGATGGGAATGTTCTGATAATTTACCGTTAGTTGGTTGTCTTCCCTCTCATGATTTTGGCGCCTCCATTTTTTGGTTCAAACATTCAAATCAACGTCATTTTGTTTTCGACGCCTCGGTCAAATCACTCACTCACTCACACGTTTTTTTTTTGTGTGTGCCTTTCTTCGACACCATCATCACCACCACGAATCATATGAATATAATATATAGAGATAACATTCATTTACCATCCATCGATCCATCTATATCTGTGTGAATCCAATCAACACTTAAAAACAGATCGGCCTTCAAGAATCATGCATCGATTCACGGTACGGTTAGTATTGTTATTGTGGAACCTAGGACTGTGGTCTTTGCCAGAGGGACGGGTCGTTGTTGCCTTCGCGCCAGAAACTCGTCGTACGACGCACGCAACGAGGGGGCGCATCGCATACAACGGCTGTACTGCTACTACTACTACTACTACTACTACTACTACTGCGTCGTCGTTACTGCTACTACTACTGCGTCCGGAATCACAACGTCCCGATGGTGACGACGACGATGAGGAAGAACCAGAGATCATTCGACAGATGAGTACGATCAAAATCGATGACGGTGGATCGGATCTAACGGATCGGTTCAAATACAAGGTCCGGGCCCTGATGGGGAATTTCGATCCGCCCGATGCCGATCGAGACACGGAAGACCACGCGGGCAACATCCTCGGTGCCATGTTGACGTTCCCCACGGTGTACACGTTCCACGCCGTGGGCAAACACGCCGCCGGAGACGTGACGGCGCGACGAGACTTTGTCCGATCCGTCCGACGCACCGTTCGACGCGGTGCCGGATTACGAGACCGTGACGGTGACGACGGCGATGACGACGATGACGACAAATCGCTCCGAGTAGACGTCGTACCGCGGAGTTCGAAATTCGTGAAGGTATCGGTATCCGTGACGGTCGAATCGGGTGCAATGGTGTCCGAAATATACCGTGAGTTGGGTGCCCTTACCGACTGCGTCATGCAATTTTGAAACTAAATGAAACGAACGTAACGAAACGGAACGAACGACCAATATTCACCGCATTCAAGATCAGGCGCTGTAACAACGTTACTACATCATTCGCACCACCAAAAGTGGAAGTTTCCGTAAAATGTGGAGCTTTAGAGTGAAAAAATTGTCTTGTACTGAATTATTCTTTTTTTTTGGTCATCCATCTGTACGTATCATGTGGGAAAAATCTTCCTATACAATACATCGAACCCGTCCTCGTTCCGAAATGGCTCTGGGGACTTGTACCGCTTCAGGCACCCTTCCTCGCTCGTGGCGAGTATCAAACGGACGGGATCGTACAGAGCGTCATCTAGGGTCTTGCGAAGGATTTCTCCCGGCGTCACCTGGACTGTCTCCGTCCGAACGGAACCGTCGGCATCAACCACCTCCACTACGATATCCTCCAAGGCGACGCCACTCATGACCATGCGCAACAACGAAGGTGAAAAACCCGCCAACAAACACGGTACCCGCCGTATCCTTGGTGACCGGGTGCCCCCGCGTATTGCGCAAGTTCCAGTACACCAACGGGGTCGGTCCCGCGTTCGTCCATCCCAGTCGACGTGCCACACGTCCCATTTTGACCCGGATGGCATCTTGCATCACGGACCACCCGTCCCCACGGTTAACTGCCTGATCGAACTGCATGTCGCTGAATATGATCAATGCGGGCACATCTTCCCTTGACAACCGGTTGGTCAGTACCAGATCCAGAATCAAATCTTACGCGGCTTCCAAGTTGGTACTCGTCCCCCACGGCGCCCGGGCCAAGCTGCGTACCTTTCGCACGATGCCGTCTCCGGCGTTGAGCTTGTGAAAGGTGGGGTGACTGGAAAATGTCAACAACAGGTGTTGGAAGGCCGTGTGGGTGATTTCCGACAACCCAATCGACAGGGCGATGCTAACCTCCATGGGGACACCGCCCATGCTTCCCGACACGTCCGCCATGGGGATCATGCGGGTGGGGTAGAAGTCCGCTTCCGTTGCATCGCCGTCACCCTCGACAGCCTTGACTTTCATTTGCTCCTCGACGCCCTTCCAAAGATCCTTCCACTGAGCATCCAATACTAGTTCCTCGAATTTGCTGATCGAACTACCTCCCTTGAGAATCCTGCTTACAATCTCATGGGGCATGAGTTGCTTCCCGTTGAGGCGCTTCGTGGTGACGTGCTCCATGAAGCGCCCCGCCAAACGGATGCGCTTGGCATCATTCGAACGCAAACCACCGCCCTTGTCCTCGTTCATCAGGACCCTGCGCAACCGCATCGTAGCCTTGGAAGCTAGGCGGGCAAAGTTGATCTCGTCCTCGCGGTGGGCTGCCAACAGAACTTCGGGCAACGCCAGGTGGGACGACAACTCGGCCACGATCTGACGGTATCGCTTCTTACCAACCGACTTCCACTCACCGTCGATTACCATACCATTCTTTGTGAGTTGTCCATTTCCTGGCCACATGACTTCTACAAACTGGTCAACGAAATTCGTCTTGCGATCCAGAGACGAGCCTTCTCGGGGCAGCCACTTCGCGAGAATACTGACGGATGGTTGCTTGATGGACTCTTTCTTGGTCTTGTACATTTTCAACGCAGAGATATCTTTCTGTAGTTGCTGGACGACTTCCTTCAAAATCACAGACCGCATGGCCTCGTTGCTCGGGCTGAGATCAAGCAGCAAGAACAAGTCCTTCCAGTAACCGTAGTGGGCGAAAAGAGGAATGAGCCGACCAGCGGTTGCGGGATATTGGTCCCAAAAGATAAGAAAGATATCGTAGGACAACTTCTTCTCACCCTTGCCTCCACGAGCATTCCGCGTCACGAACAAGAGAATGCAAAGGTCGGCAATCTCGTCAGGGTCTCCCCGCGCCAGAATCGCCTTGACTTCTTTCTCTGGGTTTCCGCCACGAACAAGCTGGCGGAGCACCAAAAGATCCGAGCCAATTCCATGATCAGTATATTGCAACATACCATTTTCGCCGGTATTCTTGTTCAAGCAATGTTGCTCGACGGCCTCGGCGAATGATCGCTTAATGTTACTTGATGAAACAGCTGTCGGCATGCTTTATGATATAAATTTTATTTCACTTACTTGTTGGTGGTATCAAGTGTCTTTTAACTCAACGTTTGATTTTTGTGAGCAATTATTTTGTTGCTCTCTTGTGTTCGACCTAGCTCGTTTTCGAAACGTTCATGCCAGACCCGTTCATGCGGAAATTGATTTAGAACCGGGAAAAGTCCACGAGTCGCGAACCCAAATCCAAACGTGCATCCACCAACAGTGGAAACATGACAGTCTCATCACTTAGTTAGATGTTTATATACACCTACAAACCTTGTTGAATCAAGCAAACTACAGCAAAAATAGAAACAACATCGCATCGTAGCACGGGGATTCAAATCCCTGGTTTGCTTGTCCTCATCTTTTTGTATTTTTTTAGACAAGTGCGATCAAGGATGTGTAGTAAAAACCATCCTCGAGGGTAGCAACTCATTTTTTCGTCATCACAGACGTCCAAAAGAGAGCATTCACTCGACCCCTCTTCGAAAAGATCAACTTTCATCGACACTGCAGGCTTACTAATTCTCGAATGAGTACAAGTGCATGGACACATTTTCATGCGAGCGTGCTTCTTTATGGTACTAATCCTTTCTGGCTATTGTCGCTGCAGCCGGTATGGCACAAAAAATACTTCATGGCCAAAAACAATTCCGACGGGCTTGGCGATAACGATTCTAGTACCTTGGGCCATAAAGTAGTAGGGAACTCTTTTTGTTGAGTTCCTTGCATAATAAGATTCCTGCGACAAAAAAGTCGGGAGACAAAATCTAATTGTGGCTGCGTCCGACCATTATGGCGGATCTTGACAGTCGTGAGATTGAAATTGTGGGTCAAGGCATCTCCCAATTCATCTATGTTCACAGAAGAAGCATCGCCGAGAGCTGAAAAACACAGATTGAGCACTTTCAAATGTGAATTGTAGCGTATTGCTTCCATCAGCAACTTCCACGATTCATGGGGTATGAGTCTCCTATGATTTGTGTATTGCAATGTCATACCACGGAGAGGAGTGTTGTTGCGCAAAGAACGCAATAGGTGTGTGAAATCTGCGTTTCCAGAGCAATTCATTGTTACTTGTTCCAGACAAATATGTTCCAACGATCCACAGTTATTCTCCATCACTTCGACCAATACGGGTAAAGCTTTAGGGTGATGATAGAGACAAAGCTTTTTGATGGAACGATTCGTTTTCAAGGTACGCCTCAATTGGAAGACAGTTGCTTCACTCAGATGATGGTAGGTTTCTCGCAGATCCCATTTGATCTGCACACGTTCAATGGTATTGTTGTTCTCCAAAAGTTGCAGTAGATGACACGTCTCCTCATTGTTTATTTCGTGCAATGAAATGGATCGGAGGGCACGATTCTCACCGCCGACAAGGGCACCCAACCAGCCCCATGGGAGTCCAATGTATTGAATTTTTGAATTTTACTCTGTCAAAGTTGTCAAGACATTGCAGAATCGATTCAGGACTAACAGGTCCATTGACAATGAGAGATTCGAGTGATGACATGTTGCATATCATCGATCCTAATTCATCGATCGCATCTGCATCTGGTGCTTCATGAGAGGGGGCCTCTATTCCTTGAAGTTCCAACATCTTTACATGAGATGCATGACGCAACACCCATCCCACGCTGACACGGTCGTCTCGTGTCAATATATCGGTCAAGGAGAGTCTGGAAAGATTTTTAGTAACCAGTGAAAGTGGTTCCAACAGAGTAGTCGATAAAAAGTTGATACGCAATGATTTTAGCTTTGTCAAAGGCGGGGATAAAAGGAGGGCCGCAATGTCTTGCCCGTCGTATCGGGATGTGATGGTCACGGTTTCAAGCACGGCCTGTCCCTTCATCAGTCCTTGGCAAATAAGTCTGACCATGTACACCGAACAATCATAAATTTCCAATTCTTTCAGGGTGGTGAGTGTCCCGAGTCCATCTATGATGATGGACTGTACTTGCGAAGATCCTTCGTCACGAAGATACAGGTCATGAAATTTGAGAGATCGTAATCGACCATACCTATTTTTCGCCAATCCGTCCCGCAAAAGTATACCTAAATGTGTCACCTGATTGCTACTCTCCCCTTCACTGCCATCGAATTTAATAGACGATAGCACAGGATTTTGTGCGAGTAAATGAGCCAGACCAGCTACCACCTTCACGTTATGGTTTTCGGTGTGGCAGTCCAGTTGATACATGTCTAATTTGGTACTTCGAATCTTGAACACCCAATGTATGCCTTTCTCACATGCCAATGCATGCATATACTGACAGAGCGCTTCTCTGTGTGGCCCATACAGTATGTTCCGTGTATTGAGATAGCCGTTCCGTGTGTCCAGCACTCGCAGGATCCGTTTTATCAGGGTACCCTCGTCGCGTGGTCCAGTCGCCCAATACTCATCGCGTTCTTGCCACGATCCTTCGACAATATCGGAACACAGACGATCCCTGCTCCATGGGACGGTCAAAGGACAATGATTCTCATTATCTGTTGTAGTATTGTTATCATCGGGAGTATTTTTCTTTCCAGACATGAAAATGGGTTGGTTCTAGAGTAGGACGAGCATTCGTTCCTCCCCCCTCCCCTTGCAGCCTGTGTCGTTTTTGGCCTCGTAGTGTCGTGTAAGGTTGAGGTTCATCAGCTCCTCCGATTCGGTCGCGGATATATCAGCGCTTTCATTTCAAATTTACTGTTTGGCGACTCCCCATCTCTCAAGTTCTGTTGACATCTGCTCCCGGGACAGCTGACATTCGTGTGTCGGACGCTTCGTCAACACGTATTTACCTTTTCATATAGCGTCTTTTATTTATTTGGTCAATACAAAAATTCTAAGTACCGTTCGTGGATAACCGCTTTGCATGTACGTACGCACGTTTGATGATGATTCATCATTATTTTCCGACTTGGTAAAAATCAGAATCGGTTGCCACGATTGCATTTTTGGGAGACACCCCAACGTTAGGGGGAATTCGGTTCTACTGGGAAGGTTTGATATTGGAGTTCTGTTTAACGCTGGGGAAGATTTGCCAGCTTGTGTGTTTTTCATTCTGCTTTTTATTTTTCACAAAACATCGCTGCGCAACGAGTTCTTTGTATCTCTTCCGAACATACCTATCCTTCCAAACAAACCTATCCTTCCAAACACACCTATCCTTCCTTTATTCAATCCATTGAAAATATCTGCATTAGCATCATGAGAATGAAGGCACCGTTCAATCGCTGGGTATCATTGCTATTGTTGGGGCACGTAATTATAACTTCCCCTGTAGCGACGGCTTTCCAATCGAGCCGAAGGGCGGCCGCCTTTCAAAGGATACAACGCTCTCGCCGAGATCCTGCGGTAATATCAGTCACAGGGGTAATACGTAAAACAAGGGGAGGTGCCGCAACTCCTTTAATTTTGTCCACAAGGGGAGGGGCCGCAACTCCCCTGATCTTGTCCACAACGTCATTCGTCAACGAACAAGATGAAACCGACACGTACGATTACCACACGATCCCAGAAGATACCTCCCTCACCAACAATCCGGACATCGAAACCAATCCCAATGTGACCGTCGAATACCGCGGTGGGGGTCAAGCCGGCTTGCCTTGGTGGAGATACATCATCCCCTCCAGGCACATGGTACCCGAACTCATGGGGGAAGTCTTTGGCACCTTCGTACTGATGCAACTCTCCCTGGGGGCGGTGGTGTCTTCCGTCATTGCCGAATCCATGACCGGTGTGTTCCCCCTTGGTATCTTAACGGGCATGTCCATCACCACCGCCGTGGCGGCCGTGTCGTCCAAGTGCGCGGCGCACTTCAATCCGGCCATAACGTGGGCCATGTGCCTGCACCGCAAGTTCGGGTGGTCCAAGATGATACCCTACACCGTGTCGCAATTACTGGGAGCCACGCTGGCTGCGGTTGTGAACTACGGATTGTACGCCGGACACATCCGTCAATTCGAGGCGACCAGATCCATCGCGCGGGCATCGTTGGACGGCATCGCCAGTGCCAAGATGACGGCGTGTTACTACCCCACGCCGTTGGTATCGCCGTTGACGGCTTTCCTGGCGGAAACCTTTGCCGCCTTTTCCCTGGCGGCCGTCGTCTTCGCCGTGACGTCGCAGAACAATAAGCAGGCCAAGGGACTGTTCAATCCGCCCATCATCGGATCGGCCGTGGCGCTCATCATCGCCACCGTCGGTCCCATCACGGGGGCCTCCATGAACCCCGCGCGGGAACTCGGACCACGGTTGGTGCTCAGGGCCTTTGGTTGGTCGGCGGCCGCCTTCCACCAACTCGGTACCTACATGATCGCCCCCATGGTGGGGGCCACGCTCGGTGGTCTCTTCGTGGACAGATTCCTGTACGGTACGAATCACGAGGCCGAAGAAGGTGGCGCTTTGGAGGACGGCAGCGCGGTCCGCATGGACACGAAGAGCCAGTGGAAACGAATCTAATCACGACAATTCTGATACCTTTTCTCTTCTTTTTTTTT
>Ga0051981_10001734_pt1 | contig 10697 bp, 7 predicted proteins | sample CryGey13umfilter_3_FD_59644 | JGI IMG/M metagenome (GOLD analysis project Ga0051981, IMG submission 59644) | Groundwater microbial communities from aquifer in Utah, USA - Crystal Geyser 4/10/14 3 um filter | ecosystem: Environmental > Aquatic > Deep subsurface > Groundwater | place: USA: Utah... | reverse complement strand
CGGCCGCGCCGCCCGCTCCCCAGGCGCAGACGCCGGGCCGGCCGCTGACGCTGCTGTTGATCGAAGACTCGGTGCATTTCCAGAACCTGATCAGCCTCATCGTCAAGCGCGAACTGCCGGATGCGCAACTGCATGTCGCGTCCGACGGCATCGCGGGCCTGGCGATGGCCGGCCGACTGGAGCCGGACCTGCTGCTGATCGACATCCTGTTGCCGGGCATCGATGGCGCCGCGCTGATCACCAGCCTGCGTTCGCATCCGCAGTTCGCACGCAGCCGGCTCATCGTCGTCACCGCACTGGATGAGGCCCAGCGCGCGCCCTATGCCTTTGCGCTGGAGGGCGTGCCCCTGGTGCACAAGACCGCCCTGGTGACGGAACTGCCGCGCTTGCTGGCGCAGGCCACGGCGGACGTCGACGCCCCCGCCCAGCCCGCCTGAGAGCGCCGCGGTGGCCGCACGGGTGCTGCTGATCGAGGACGACCCGTCCATCGCGCGCTTCGTCGAGATGGCGCTCGAAGACCTGTCCCCGCCGGACGCGGCGGCGCCGGCGGTGTCGCTGCAGGTCGTGCGTGATCTGGCCGCGGCGGCTGCGGCTCTGGCCGAGGGCGATTGGCAGCTCGTCATCAGCGATCTGATGCTGCCCGACGGCTCGGCCGAGACCCTGCTCGCCCAGGGCCATGCGCAGGCGGGCGCGGCGCCGCCCTGGATCATCTTCAGCGCCGGCGTGAATGAGGCGCGGCGGCAGTCCCTGTTCGCCAGCGGCGTCGCGCGGGTGCTGCACAAGCCCGTGCCCCTGCAGCAGCTGCTCGATACCGTGGCCGAACTGTTGTGGCCGGGCGCGACACCAGCGCCCGCCGGGTTGCTGCCGAACGACCCGGTGCAGCAGCATTTCGCGGGCGACCGCGAGCTGTTCGAGCGCTTCCGCGCCGGCTGCGTCGAGCGCTTTGCCGACGACATCGCCGAGGGCGAGGCGGCTGTGGCTGCGTCCGATGTCGCCAGGCTGCGCCGCGTCGCCCACGGCCTGAAGGCCGTGCTGGAGCTGATCGGCCAGCCCGCGCTGGCGGCGCAGGCCCGTGCGCTGGAGGATTCCGCCGCGGCCTGGGCGCCGGGCCAGGCCCTGCCCGGGGGCTGGCCCGCGCTGGCCCAAGGCCTGGCGGCGCTGCGCGGCGATCCGCCCGCCTGAGCGCGCGCCGGTTTTGGCGTATCGACGCCGCGGCCCTGCATTTCGGCCGCTGACCGTGAGCGTTGCTATCAATAACTTTGAAAGTTGCGGGTGGGCAGAGCGTGCGGTTACGCCGGTGGCGGCCGCGAACAGTGGCCCCTGCCTTGCCGGCCCGATGGGCTGCGGCCCGGCATGACACAAAACTTTGCGCTCCGGCCACACGGCCTTGCGTGAGCGCCGCGATGCTCTGGTCGCAGAACCGGAGAACGCCGATGAGAAACCGACGCTTCGTGCTCAGCTCCGGCGCCGCGTTGGTCGGGGGGCTGATACTGGCCCGGCGCGCGCCAGCCGCCACGCTGTCCGCCCCCGCGCTCAGCGCCAACGAACGGGCTCTGCATGCACTGAACCGGCTGGGCTACGGCCCCCGCCCGGCAGACGCCGCCGCGATCGCCAAGCAGGGCGCCGGTCCCTGGCTGGAACGCTTCCTCGACGAGCAATTGCAGCCCAGCCGGCTGGCAGCACCCGAGTCCCTGACGCAACAACTGAGCGCGTTGGAGGTGCTCAGCCTGGGCCAGGCCGAACTCGTCGGCCGCTACCGCGACGCGATCAAGGCCGCCCGCGAGGCCAAGCGCGAGCAGGCCCAGGGCATGAAGCCCGACGCCGACGCTGCCAACGCGGTGCGCGAGAAGGTCAGGCCGCTGGTGGCCGAGGCCGCCACCGCCAGGCTGGCGCGGGCGCTGCAAAGCCCGGCCCAGCTGGAGGAGGTGCTGACCGAGTTCTGGTTCAACCACTTCAATGTGTTCGCTGGCAAGGGGCCGGTCAGCGTGCTGGTGGCCGACTACGAGCAGCGCGCCATCCGGCCCTTCGTGCTCGGCCGCTTTCGCGACATGCTGGGCGCCACGGCCCGGCACCCGGCGATGCTGACCTATCTCGACAACGCGCAGAGCGTCGTGGCCGGCTATGAGCCGCCGCGGCGGGCGCGGCGCTTCCTCGATGCGCGGCCCGAGCTCAAGGCCCGACAGCCGACCGGCCTGAACGAGAACTACGCCCGCGAGCTGATGGAGCTGCACACGCTGGGCGTCGATGGCGGCTACAGCCAGCGCGATGTGACCGAACTCGCGCGCATGCTGACCGGCTGGGGCATCGACATGCGCAAGGCACTCGCCGGTGGCACGGGCGACCTCTACGCCTTCGACCCGCACAAGCACGACGGTGGCGACAAGACCTGGCTGGGCCAGAGCATCCGCGGCGCTGGCCAGGCCGAGGGCGAGCGCGCGCTGGACGTGCTCGCCGCCCACCCGGCCACGGCCCGGCATCTGGCCTTCCAGTTCGCGCAGGCCTTTGTCGCGGACGAGCCGCCGCCGGCGCTGGTGGCCCGCCTGGCCGACAACTTCAAGGCCACCGGCGGCGACCTGCGTGAGCTGACCCGCACGCTGATCAAGTCCGACGAGTTCTGGAGCCGCGAGGCCTACCAGGCCAAGTTCAAGACGCCCTACCAATACCTCGTCTCCAGCCTGCGCGCGCTCGACCTGCCGCTGGCCGAGCCGCGCCCGCTGCTGGCCGCGCTGGCCCAGGCCGGCCAGCCGCTGTACGGCGCGCAGACGCCCGACGGCTACAAGAACACGGCCGCCGCCTGGCGCAGCCCCGAGGCGTTGACGCAGCGGGTGCAGCTGGCGACGACGCTGGGCCAGCGCAGCGGCATCAGCGCCGAGCGGCTCAGTGCGACCCTGGGCGCCTCGCTCAGCGAGCCCACGCGCCGGACGCTGGCCACCGAGCCCGCCGGCCAGCAGCTGGCGCTGCTGCTCGCCAGCCCCGATTTCATGAAGAGGTAGTCCGCCATGCTCCGCCGCCAACTCCTCCACTTCGGCGCATTCACGCTCGGCGGCCTGCCGGTGTCCCTGGCTCGCGCCGAAGGCGCCGCGCCCAAGAAGCTCGTCGTCGTGCTGCTGCGCGGCGCGGTCGACGGCCTGTCCGTCGTCGCGCCCTATGGCGAGCGTGAATACGCCGCCAACCGGCCGCAGATCGCGCTGCCGCCGCCGGGTGCGCAGGACGGCCTGCTCAAGCTCGACAAGCTGTTCGGCCTGCATCCGGCGCTCGCGCCGCTCAAGCGTCACTGGGACGGTGGCCAGCTCGCCTTCGTGCATGCCAGTGGCTCGCCCGACCCGACCCGCTCGCACTTTGATGCCCAGGACTACTTCGAGTCCGGCACACCGGGCCGCAAGGCCACCGCGGACGGCTGGATGAACCGGCTGCTGACCGCGCTGCCCGGCGAGCCCGGCCCGACGCGGGCGATCGCCCAGGGCAGCACGCCGCCGCGCATCTTCGCCGGCACCGCCAGCGTCGCCAGCCTGGGCCTCGGCCCGGCGGCGATGCAGCGCCGGGCGATCGACAACCCGCAGCTGCAGGCCGGCCTGGCCAAGCTCTACGCCAACGACGCTCAGCTCAGCAGCACGCTGCGCAACACCACCGAGGGCCGCGGCGAAATGGCGCGCAGCATGGCCAGCGGGGGCGAGGAGCTTGCGACGGACCCGAATGCCGACGGCGGCGCGCCGTCCGCACGCAGCTTTGCGGGCGATGCGCGGCGGCTGGGCACGTTGATCCGCAAGGACCCGCACAGCCAGCTCGCGTTCACATCCGTCGGTGGCTGGGACACCCATGTCAGCCAGGGCGCGGCCAAGGGCCAGCTCGCCAACCGCCTCGCCAGTCTCGGTGAGGGGCTGGACGCGCTGGCCACCGGCCTGGGCGACAGCCTGAAGGACACGGTCATCGTCGTCGCCAGCGAGTTCGGCCGCACGCTGCAGCAGAACGGCAACGGCGGCACCGACCACGGCCGCGGCAACGTCATCTGGCTGCTGGGCGGCCCGGTCGCGGGCGGTCAGGTGCTGGGCGAATGGCCCGGGCTGGACCGCGCCGCGCTGGCCGATGGCCGCGACCTTGCCGTGCGCACGGACTTCCGCCAGGTGCTGGCGCCGGTCTTGCAGCGACATCTGGGCCTGGACGATGCCGCGCTGGCGGCGGTCTTCCCCGATGCGCCCGCGCCGTGGCGCGATGCCGGTCGGTTGTTGCGCACCTGAGGCCGGGCCTGCGCCCCAAGCTTTTCAACCCCGAGGAGAGCAGCATGTCGAAAACCGCGGTTCCGTTGTTCGGTCTGTGCCTCTCGGCGGCGCTGTTGGCCTATTGCGTGCTGGTGGCGTCCGGCGGCTGACGGCCGCGGCGCGGCCGCCAGTACCGGACCAGCGGCGTCCGGTGGGCGCGGCCCTGCCTCAGCCGAAATAGCGCAGGTTCTTGACCGCGAAATTGCTCAGGTGCGGGAAGACGGTGTTCAGGTCCGCCGCGCCGACGCCAAACCAGCTGGCCAGCGTCGCGCTCATCTGGTCCACCGACGTGGTCGGCAGCCAGCGGCCCTCTTCCGACATGTCGTCGGGGCCGCCGAGCACCAGCTGCGGCATGCGCCCGTAGAGCCCACCCTTGACCGCGCCACCCAGCACGAAGTGGTGGTTGCCCCAGGCATGGTCGCTGCCGCCGCCCGAGGCCGGCTGCAGGGTGCGGGCGAAGTCGCTGGCAGTGAAGGTGGTCACCGCCTGGGCCACACCGAGCTGCTGGGTGGCGTCGTAGAAGGCCTTCAGCGCCGGGCCGAGTTCGGAGAACAGCTGGTTCTGCTGGTTGAGCTGGTCGTTGTGGGTGTCGAAGCCGCCCATGCTGACGAAGAAGAGCTGGCGGGTCACGCCCAGGCTGGCGCGGGCCTCGATCAGCTTGGCCACCGTCAGCAGCTGCTGGGCGATGCCGCTGTTCAGGCCGTTGAACAGGCCGGCCACGCTGCCGCCGCTGGTCAGCGCCGCGTTGAGCGCATTGCTGGCGCTGATGGCCTGCTTGAGCACGCTGGCGGCAGCATGCTCCTCGGCATTCGCATAGGGCTGCTGCAGCAGGCTCTGGTAGAGCGCGTACAAGGGGTTGGTGCTGGGGTTGCCACCAAAGCCGCGGATCGCAAATCCGTTGCCGGTGCCGACGGCCAGGCCCTGAGCGGCCATGCCGTTCATGAACACATTGTTCCCGCTGACCGACAGCGCCATCGGCACCACGCCGGCCGGCTGCAGGTCGGCGATGCGGCCGCCCCATCCGGTGGGCGAGGTGGCCGCATTGCCGCCGAAGGACTGCCCGCGCTGCCACTGGTTCTGCTGGTCGTCGTGCGAGAACAGATTGCTTGGCACCAGCGCGTTGGCGGCATTGAACTCCGCCTTCGTCAGGGGCTTGACCAGCGGGCCGACATTGGCCTGCACCGCGAGATGGCCCTGGTTCCACACGTCGGCCAGCGGCGTGAGCGCCGGATGCAGCCCGACGCCGCCGCCGTTGAGCGGCGCGAGCGACGACTGCGGCAGCGTCAGCCCGCCCGCGCCGGCCGTGCCGCGGGCGCGGGCATAGGCCGCGTAGCCGGACGCGTCCATCGGGATGACCATGTTGTTGCCGTCGTTGCCGCCGTAGAGGAACACGCAGACGAGAGCGCGGTAGTCGCCGCCGGCCAGTGGCGCGGCGAGCGAGGGCAGGGCGGACGCGCCAGCCAGTGCGGCGGCGTGGGAGAGCAGATGGCGTCGGGTCAGCATGTCAGTTCTCCACCAGGTATTCGGGGCTCATCGCGGCCAGAAAGAGGGCGGCCTTGGCGCGCTCCAGCGGCTTGTTGGCCGGCGCAATCTGGGCAGCCTTCAGCAGCGCGGCCTGCAGTGCGGCGCTGGCGCGGCCGGCGAACAGCAGGCGGTTGATCTGCGCGACCAGCGTGGCCGGCGTGGCGGCCAGGGCTTGCCAGCGGCTGAGGTCGATGTGGGTGCCGATGGCGCCGGGCACCGAGGGGTCCGCCGCCACGCCCTTGCCGTTCAGCGCGGTGGCGAGCACGCCGCTGAGCTTGAAGGCCGCGCTGGCATTGAAGACGCCGAAGGCCGGGCCATCCAGCGACGGGTTGTCGGGCAGGTCGTAGTCCGGCGGGAAGAAGTTGAACACCGTGGCCGGGCTGTACACCGGCTGGCCCAGCGCGGCGGCTTGCGCGCGCAGCCAGACCCCATCGCTGCTGCCGCCCAGGGCCCGCAGCAGATGTGTCAGCTGCACGATGGGCTCGCGCAGCTTGCCGAAGCGGGACGGCTGGGCCGGGTTCAGCGCCTCGGTATCGGTCAGGATGGCGCGCAGCACGGCCTTCATGTCGCCGCGCGGCTTGGCATTGAAGGCCTGGGTCACGCGCTCCACATAGGCGGGGCTGGGGTTGGCGGTGACGAGCTGCTGGATCAGCTGGCGCCCGATGAAGGGGCCGACATTGGGGTGGTTGAAGATGTTGTCCAGCGCCGCCTCCAGGTCGGCGCGCGCGCTCTGGCCGCCGGGCAGCACCACGCCGTTGAGCAGCTTCTTGCTGCCGGTGTCGTGGTGATCCTCGAAGGCGATCATCGGCGCGTCGTAGTAGCTCGGGTTGCCGAAGCGGTTGCGGGTCGCGCCGGGCCGCGGGGCATAGGTCCAGCCGGTGAAGGCGTGGGCAAAGCCCTCGACCGTGTCCTGGTCGTAGCTCGGGATCGGCTGGCCCTGGCCATCGAGCTTCTGGCTGCCATCGGGGTTGAGCTGCCACAGGCCGATGGTGAACAGCTGCAGCACCTCGCGGGCGTAGTTCTCGTTGGGCTGGATGCCCTTGGCCGGGTTGGGCTTGTCGTTGTTCGCCATGTTCAGATAGCGACCCATCGCCGGGCTCAAGGTCACCTCCCTGAGCACATCGCGGAAATTGCCGAAGCTGTGGCGCAGGAAGATGCGCTGGTAGTTCGCCATCGCATTCGGCAGCTTGATGACGTTGCCCGACACGACCAGGATCTCGGACAGGGCCAGCGCGGTGCGCTGGCGCAGCTGGTCGGGCTGGTTGATCGCGTTCGCGAAGAACTGCACCTGCACCGGAAACAGCGTGTAGTTGTCGCGCCGGCAAGTGGGCCGCGAACCGGCTGGGCAGCCCTCGGCGGCATTCGGGTTGACGTAGGGCACGCCGCTGAAGTCCGAGTCGCTGCGGGCGAACTGGCTGGCCAGCCAGGCCTCGCGCCCCAGCGACATCAGCTCGGCCACGCTCGCGTCGGTCGGGCCGAAGCTGGCCTGGCCGAGCAGCCGTCGCGCGTCGGATTCAGCCATCTTGGCGGCGGGCTGGGTGGGGTCGGCGGCAAGAGCGGTCCCGCTCAGGCAGGCGGCGACCAGCAGGCAGAGTCGCGAATGCTTCATGTCGATCTCCGAGAGAGGCCCAGATGTTCGGTGTTCGACCCCACCCGCGTCTCGCCACCAGTTGTGGGCTTTCGTAAGCAAATGCGACCCGCGGGCTGTCCGGTGTCCGCTGTCCGTGCACTGTCCGCGGACAACCCGGGGCGCCTGCAAGTCCTTGATTTTTGGGGGCGGCGCCCCTGGCCCGCGGTTTGCAATGCACTGCGGCATGAATGCAGCTTTTCGCGATACCTCTGAACAGGACCGGCCGCTTGCGCCGCGCCGTCGCCGGCCGCTGCTCTGGGTGGGCGTCGGCCTGGCGGGCTTGCTGGCAGCCGCCGTCGGCCTGCCGCGCCTGGTGCATGGCTGGTCGGCGGGCACGGCGGTCAGCGCCGCGAGGCTGAGCCTGGCCACGGTCGAGGTCGGGCCGCTGACGCGCGATGTGGCCGGCGAGGGCCGCATCGTCGCGGCCCAGAGCCCGACGCTCTACGCCCCGGGTGCCGGCACCGTCACGCTGGTCGTGCAGGCCGGCGATCCGGTCAAGCGCGGCCAGGTGCTGGCCCGGGTCGATTCGCCCGAGCTGACCAACCGACTGGCGCAGGAACGCAGCCATGTCGACGCCCTGCGTGCCGAGCTGGCGCGGGCCGAGGTCGAGGCCCGCCAGCAGACCGCGGCGCTGCAGAGCGCCTATGAAAACGCCCGCATCGACCAGCAGACCGCCGCCAACGACCTGGCCCGCCAGACCCAGGCTTTCGAGGCCGGCGCCACGGCCCGCATGCAGGTGGAGCGCGCCCAGGATGCCCTGGCCAAGGCCCGGCTCGCGCTCGACCAGGCGCGGGATCTGCGCGGCCTCAAGACCGACAGCCTCAAGCTCGACGTGCAGGCCAAGCAGAGCGCGCTGGCGCGCCAGCAGCTGCTGGTCGCCGACCTGGAGCGCCAGGTGGCCGAGCTGCAGGTGCGCTCGCCGGTGGACGGCCAGGTCGGCCAGCTCTTCCTGGCCGACCGCGCGAACGTGGCCCGCGACGCCAAGCTGCTGTCGGTCGTCGACCTGTCGGCGCTGGAGGTGCAGATGCAGGTGGCCGAGAGCTTCGCCCGCGAGCTGCAGCCGGGCATGCCCGGCGAGATCACCGGCAACGGCCAGCGCTGGGCCGGCCAGGTCAGCTCGGTGTCGCCCGAAGTCGTGAACGGCGAAGTCACGGCCCGCCTGCGCTTTGCCGGCCCGCAGCCCGAGCAGCTGCGCCAGAACCAGCGCCTGTCGGTGCGGGTGCTGCTCGACCGGCGCGACAAGGTGCTGGGCGTGGCGAGCGGCAGCTTCGTCGACGAGGGCGGCGGCAGCCATGCCTATGTGCTGCGCGGCGGCTTCGCCGAGAAGGTGGCCGTCAAGCTTGGTGCGCGCTCGCTGGAGCGTGTGGAGGTGCTGTCGGGCCTGCAGGCGGGCGACCGGGTCGTGATCTCCGGGACGGACAACTTCAAGGGCGCGGAGCGCGTCCTGATTGCGGATTGAGGGTCATGGCTTTCGGTTGCGCTGTCGTGATGGCGAGGCCCAGCCGGGAGTTCGCCCCGTCAAGCTGAACCGAGTCCTGAGGCTCTCCAAAAAGCAACCAACACCTGCCCCAGCCCCAACACAACCCTGAGGAATCCCCATGCTCCAGATGGAAAAACTGCAGAAGGTCTACCGCACCGAAATGGTCGAGACCTATGCGCTGCGCGACTTCAACCTCACCGTCAACGAAGGCGAGTTCGTCGCCGTGACCGGCCCGTCCGGCTCGGGCAAGACCACCTTCCTGACCATCGCCGGCCTGCTGGAGGCCTTCAGCGGCGGCAGCTACCGGCTCGACGGCATCGACGTCAGCCGCATGGGCGACCGCGAGCGCTCGGCGGTGCGCAACCAGAAGATCGGCTTCATCTTCCAGGCCTTCAACCTGATCCCCGACCTCCATGTGCTCGACAACATCGAGGTGCCGCTGCGCTACCGCGGCTACGGCTCGGCCGAGCGCCGCAAGCGTGCCGCCGATGCGCTGGCCCGGGTCGGCCTGTCGGCCCGCGGCAAGCACTATCCGGCGGAGCTGTCCGGCGGCCAGCAGCAGCGCGTGGCCATTGCGCGGGCGCTGGCCGGCGAGCCGCGCCTGCTGCTCGCCGACGAGCCCACCGGCAACCTCGACAGCGCGATGGCGCGCAGCGTCATGGAACTGCTGGAGGAGCTGCACCGCGACGGCGCCACCATCGTCATGGTCACGCACGACCCGCAACTCGCGGCGCGAGCACAGCGCAATGTCCATGTCATCGACGGCCAGGTGGTCGACCTCGCTGCTGAACTGACCGCCTGACATGATGACCCGCGTCCAAGAATTGCCTGGGTTGGCCCCCCGGGGCGGCGGCGATGCCCGCAGCGCCGAGCCGCGAGCCGGCCGCCGGCACGGGTCGGCTTGGATGCGGGCCGGCGCACGGCGGGCAAGCCTGCTGATCGCCTCCCTGCTCTGCTTGAACACGGCCGCCCATGCCGACGACCTGCTGCAGGTCTGGGCCCAGGCCCGTGCGGCCGACCCACTGCTGCGCCAGGCCGCGGCGCTGAGTGGCGCGCAGCAGGCGTCGGTGGGCGTGGCGCGGGCCGCCCTGCTGCCGCAATGGAGCCTGCGCCGCGATGAACAGCGCGACCAGGCGGGCAACCGCAGCCACACGACCACCAGCAGCATCAGTCAGGCCCTGGTGGACCTGGCCGCGCTGAGCACCTGGGACGCCAGCCGCAGCCAGGCTTCGGCCGAGGCCGAGCGCCTCGCGGCGGCCGAGCAGGCGGCGCGCCAGCGGGTGGCCGAGGCCTATTTCGGCCTGCTGTCGGCCCAGGCCCAGCTCGCCACCGCGCGCGCCAACGAGGAGGCCTTCGACCGCCAGGTCCGCGAGGCCGAGAGCCGTTTCCAGGCCGGCCTGTCGGCGCAGGTCGAGGCCGACCAGTCGCGGGCCTATCGCGAGCTGGCCCGCGCCAGCACCCTGGCCGCCGAGCTGGCGCTGGCCGATGCACGCCAGGCCCTGGCCCAGCTGACCGGTAGCCCGCCCGCGACCGTGCAGCCGCTGCGCCAGAGCCTGGCGGCCCAGCCCCTGCCGGACGACGCCGAGGCCTGGGCGGGGCGTGCGCTGCAGACCAATCCCGAGTTGCGTGCGCTGCAGCTGGACCTGCAGGCCGGCGAGCAGCGCATCGCCGCGGCCCGCGCCGGCCATCTGCCCACGCTCAGCCTGGCCGTTGACACGACGCGCCAGCGCGGCGACGGCGTGCCGACTTCCGCCGGCGGAACGCCCACCCAGGTCGCACTGCGCCTGAGCCTGCCGCTGTTTGCGGG
>Ga0051981_10001729_pt1 | contig 10729 bp, 6 predicted proteins | sample CryGey13umfilter_3_FD_59644 | JGI IMG/M metagenome (GOLD analysis project Ga0051981, IMG submission 59644) | Groundwater microbial communities from aquifer in Utah, USA - Crystal Geyser 4/10/14 3 um filter | ecosystem: Environmental > Aquatic > Deep subsurface > Groundwater | place: USA: Utah... | reverse complement strand
TGCCGTCGACCCGTGATAACTTTGCCGCCGAGGTAGTCCCAGTTGTCGGATGATATCGTAGGAGTACCGCGTACCGTAAGGTCGCCGCCGGAAAACGCGACGCGCCGCTGCTGCACACAAGCACACGACGACCACAACCGAGCCCCGAGGCAACGAGGAGTCCCTCGACTCGCAAACGACTACGCAACCATGGAATCACTACCCAAAATGCCTAATAAGTGAAGATCGTCATAACGTCATCGAAAAATTACTTATGAAGACTTTCCATAAGTAAAACGAGGCAGAGCGTCATCGACTTTGAATAAGTGAAATGAGTCGTCTGCAAAAAAGGAAAAATCATCGCGAGGGGCTGATGTAACAGGAAGATGATACCCCACAAAGACTGACACCCAACGGACGAGAACCCGCCACGTTCTCGACAATTTTGGGGGCGATCCGGCCACGAGTTGCAGCGCTCACGTCATCCCCCACTACCTCTACAATATCCGATAGTTGTTTACTGTTAGCATAAATCAAGCTCTTGCTAAACCAGCCGTATGCAAATACCTCCGCTTGATGTTCGTTTAATCGTCTTTTCGAAATCGTGATGATGCAGTGGTATGTCACATTCACTTTTCCGAAGGCAGGAGGAACGCGTGCTGTGTCCTCTTAGGTGTATTCCTTACTGCTTCGATGATCTACGTGAGAGGTTTGTGCGATCCGACGACCTGTCACCAAGACCTTCACATCATTTCTGTTGCGCTTTCTAAATTATATACCTACTCCATTTACTGTTTGATACAAGTTGGTTCAGACTTCGAATGTACTAGAACTTCACCATCGTTACTAAAAATATCTATCGTTTTCTGTAATGTTAAGAAATTTCTCACTTTTCGATCACGTTGACCCCGTTGGTCCCCGTGCCTTCACTAGCGCGGACTATTACGGATCGCAGTCAATTCTTAGTCGGTTGCAAAGACTAACAACCTATCCATTCGAAGACTAACAACCTATCCATCCGACAAAGCCGAAACGATATTGGATGAGCAACTGGCCTACTAGACCACAGTATTTACAGTTCATCGGACGTTGTGCGGTTTGTAGCGCAAATGACATGCTCTGTCATTCCGCAAGTTGCGGACTCAACACATCCGGATGCAGTGGTAACTTATTCTACTCGAAAAATCTCTAGCCTCAAAAATATGTTGACTCACGTAAGTAGTGATGTGTTACGACTAAAAGCTGATTTACGTGCTCTGTCGGATTGTACTGAAGCAACGGGCGCCCAACATGCAGACATTCAGATATACTGAACTCGTGAATGTAGGCGACTCGACAACACTACGAATACCGCAAAAGATCAGCAATACGGACGACGCACACCAAGCGACAATGAACGTGACCAGACGCAGGGACCGAGAAAATAGAAACTGTTGTGCCTCCTTTTCCCCGGTCCCCATGCGCGAGTAAACACAAACGTGCTATATCCAAATCGAGCATAACGAATCAAAAAAATCCAAATTGATCAATGAAAATCCTAGGAGATTGTCTAACTGTACTTGGAGAATCCCATGTCGATGGCACGCTCCCGGAAGACTTGTCTCTTCATGTTAATTCCGTACTTGCGCACGAGTCCCATACCACCAAGACGTCCAGTGACACGGCATGCACGGGAACCCTTGCCGTAGTTGCTAGGGTGAGTGGCGTATAGCTTGTTGGGTTTGCGAGATTCAGCCATTTTTTGAAAATAGATCTGTGGAAGGAACAAGGCCATGCAACAGTTGTCAGTGTGTACTGGTATTGGGTGATGCGGACGCAAATTGGGAATCAAGTACAGCCAAGAGATGCACCCGATTCCTGCCTCTTATGCGAAAAAAGAGACCAAGGACTTCTTCGACGAGACTTGCACACCACATGCTTTATTTTCGTTTCATTGTCACTCTCTTACCTTGATTCGAAACACTGCTTCTAGCTTCAGGATTGATGTCGTTGGCGTTGCGGAGATAGAACGTAGATAGAACGCCACCGTGCCGTCCCGTGTGCAAAAAATTGAGGTTTTAGTATGGCGGTAAGAAGAAAAGAAACTTAATTTCCCCGATAAGGCTAAGATTAATACGAAATTTCCAGCCGTACCGGTGTTTTTTTTACATGCTCACACTCTTGTTTTCTCACATCAATCCTCGACCTTACTGTCAAGGCGAGGACCGGCTCCGCTGCTTGTTTGTTCCGCGTTGTCCTGCACTTTCTTCCATTCAATTCAAGTTGTTGTAGTTTGTTAGTAGTACAAGAGTTCCAGCATATCAACACCTATTACAGTCATTATGTCGATGAAGCGACAAGATCTTAACGGTACTTGGATTTTGGACAAGACCCAAAGCAACTGGAGCATGAACAACTATTTGAGGGTGATGAAAGTGGATCCTGTTGCAATCGAAGCACACGAGAAAGGAGAAATGGAATTTGATACTATCCATACCATCACCATGGATGCGACGAAGGTCCATATTGTTAAACGCAGCCGGGTAAATAATGATGTTACTGTCGAACTGATCTTTGGACAAGAACAATTGATAACTCTTCCCCCTGGAGATCGGCCCAAACGAAGCCTCGCAACATCTGAAGGGCCCGGTCATTTAAAAATTGTGCACTCGCTCCAGACGTACAATGGAGCAAAAGCATCAGTTTCGGATACAAAGACTCTTCGACAAGATGCAGAAAAATCCATTCTCGTACAAGAGCTTACTATCGTTAACGAAGTAACCAATGATCAATGCACAACGATTCGCCAATTCATTCCGTATTTGGAAACGCCGCCTCACCTACTGGAAGAGGAGAGCAAGGCTTGATTTTTCTAATTACGCAAAAGGGATATGGGAAGAAAAATTGCAATTTAGTGCTTCCGATAGATTGGTATTGGTAAGAGGCTGACGCGTTAATTGCATGTGAACATTTACATCGTTAAACTACTTCAAAAGATTTTCTACAGAGACGTTCCCTTCAATTCCTCTAAGAAGCTTGTGCTGTTGTGTATTGTGCTCCCTGCTAGAATGATTTGCGCTCGACCTTTCATAGTTTGATTGAATTCGTGAACTTTAGTTCCTTCTTCGTATGTTACACCTCCAACCATAAAAACCAAAATTTCTTCGGGGTTGACTTGATCTATGCCAGAGCGAACAGCCGACCCTGGGACAAATGGATGCGTCCGAGTCGAAAGTTTCCCCTTCAGAGCGGATTGCATTGTGTCCATTAGCAAGGGGATATGCTGTGCGTACACATTGTCTACTCCTTGTACGCTTGACATGAAAGACTTGGTCATCTTGCTCATCAAATTATTTTGGTCACCATATAAACCTGGTCCTCGTGACTTTGTTCCACCGTAGCGTAGCATGATATTTACCAGGTTGACCATTTCCTGCGGCACACCACCCTTGCTCATGGCTGACTGTACCATGTGCAAATTGCCCGAGGTTTCGTAGCGCAATGCGTACAGTAGCCCAAGTCGCAGCTTGTCGGGAACCTTGATAGAGGGGGAACTCAGCTTTTCCATCAATTCTTTCCAGTGATTATTGTGGTCATCTGTGCATGCTAGTTCTTGTTCGAATTGCGAAACGTCCATCAGACTACAAACCTCTACTAGACGTGCAAGTTCACCCATGATCGCCACGTGCTTGGACACGTTATGTGACTGCGACCGCAGTTCGGGGAACTTATCCATAAAGGCTTGCATCTCTTCAATCGAATTGAGATTATCGGGCGAATGTGCTGCCGTCTTTCGCTGATAATCCTGTAGCAGCTTTTGAATGGCTTCTCCCAACTCTCCAAAATTGCTATGTCTATTGTTTGCAAAGAAGGCATCTTGTTCTGCTGACAAAACGACTTCTTCCAAGTCTTTTGTAACATTCGGCGCTCCGCGTAGAATCACGCGTTGATTGTTAAGGCCGAGTAATTCGTGTACCATGGCTTGGTATGTCCACTGCGACAAGAGCGGTGTCACTGGGTCATCTCGTCGATCGAGCACAAACAAATGAAGACCCCCTGATCGACTTGGCCTACGAAAATGAAAAATGTCGTCGGCCTGAATAGCGTCGTGCAGGTCCTTGGCCAACTCTTCGGCACATGGAGAATGCCCGGCGTAGCGGATACACGATGGTTGTTTTTTGAGTGCCAATAAAATTGATTGGAGACCCATCAAGTTCCTTTCATACTGCACAGCATATTTTGGAGCCCATGACGTCCCAGCAGCAACCGTCATGGCGAGCGTGTGTCGACTTTGCAAACTGAGCAAGTCTTCATTGATTGGTAAAAAATCCGCATAGAATTCTTGAACCTGGCGTACTCGTTCCAGGACATCCTTTTCTGCGATCGACCGCAACAATCCAGATGTCAATACACCAGAAAAGAAAACGTGGTATTCGGAATATCGCGGTCGTTCCAATTCGCGTCCCAGGACTTCGACATTGGCAGGCGTGGGTCGGCAAAAGCATATTGCTTTGAGATGTCCGTTGGATGAATCCTTTGCCTTACCCTTGGTAGATTCATCCATTCTTGCTACTAGGTAGACTTGCTTATTTAAAATATCCGTTTGACTGTACACTGATGATACAATCTGTGTCGTGGCGGCATCCAAGAGCAAAGCTTTCATGCCCGTGACTTTCGAGTCGACCAACATACGATCCACGTAGCCGCGAATTGCAGCGACTCCATCGAGGCTCATTTGCAATAGCAACAGATAAACTCAATTCAAACAAAATTAAGTGGAGTCAAGGTACAAGAGCCTGGTACCTTCTATAGCAAGGAGGATAATTCGTGCAAAGCCAACTAACAGTAAAGACGTTCGTTTGGCTCATGTATTTGGCATACAAATAATAAAAAAAAATCAATGCGGTTGTTGCCGTCGTTGCAAGAATAAGAATGACCGTAAAAAATCATGCTAACCCCTAATGGGCTCTAAATTAAAAAATTATTTCACTAACATTCGATAAACACGTCAGTCGTCAAAAAAATATTAGGGCCACTTTTCTTCTACCAAACCACCACGATCGGACGATGAACGAAGTACCTAGCGATTATCGACGAACAAAAACCTGACAAAAAATACCTTTGATCTTTTCGATTCGTCAAGTGTTTTGCCATCCACAGCTCATAGCGATTATATTCTAGAAAGATGAGGGCTATAGCTCTAAGTTACGTGTTCATGCGTGCCGCGACGGCATTCATGCCGGGACGAGTTCCAGGATTTCGCTTTCCTGTGGCATTTTCGACCAAATCGATGGCGGAAAAGGTCCTCACCAATCCCAAATGGCCTCCTAGCTGGCCATACACAGAAGAGGATTTTAAACGTATGGATGAGAGTGAAGATACCATATTCTACGATCAACCTCGATTAGTGTACCACATTGACGATGCGGCGGTGACTGCCTTGACCAAATACTACGCCGAAAACTTCAATGATGGCGACGACGTCCTCGACATTTGCTCATCATGGGTCAGCCATTACCCGAAAGAATGGAAGGGCGGAAAAGTTGTAGGACTTGGAATGAATGAATATGAGCTTAGTCAAAATCCCGTTCTGAGTTCTTACAATGTAAAGGATCTGAATGCTGATCCCACCTTTCCCTATGAAGATGAAAGCTTCGACAAGGTGACGTGTGTTGTATCGGTTGATTACTTGAACAAGCCCCTTGAAGTTTTCAAAGAAATTGGGAGAGTCCTACGACCAGGTGCGTCTCACGCATACTCTTTCGTCCTGACAATAATCGCCCCCATGGCGTGCTAACGTTGTGTTCCGATCCTCTCTCTGCAGGTGGCGAGTGCATTTTATCCATGAGTAACCGATGCTTCCCCACCAAAGCATTCCAAATTTGGTTGCAAACTGGTGATCTCGAACACATATTTATTGCTGGATCATTCTTCCATTACAGTGGGCTCTTTGACCCACCTATTGGGAGGGATATCAGTCCAAACCCTGGTCGATCAGATCCTCTCTACATCGTGAGCGCCAAGAAAAAGGTAGACTAACATAAACACCAAAGTCGACAAGCGCTAAAATCTCCCGATGATTTATCTTTAATTTCATTCTACTGCTACTAACTGTAAACCACTGCAACTAAAAACGTTTATCTACTTCATACCATGGGATACCTGCCACACGTCCCAGGCTTGTGCGACAACGTCCCACAAGTCACGGCACAAGCACTGTTGCATTTGGTTCAAATCACTTGGTAATTTGTCAGGGTGCAGTAAGAGTCGAATTTTTCGAACCGCCTTTTTGAGGACATTAGCATCGCCTCCCATCAAGGCGTCGCGTGCCAAGGGATGGAACTTTGCCCAATAAGGGTGTGTGTCTACCAGACCAAATGTGGTGTGAATCGTTGCCAAGAGTTCCGGCAAGGGGAGCAAAGGTTGATTGGCGCTGGACTTTTTGGACCATGTCTCTTCGAGTGCCTTACTTAATTGAGTAGGATTCTGAGGATGTGACGATAGTGGGATGACAGGTTTCGCCAGAGGTAAAGTCGATTGCTGAGATGTTGGACGCGTCGGTGGTGACGGGATGGATTGTTGATACATGGGAGGAGGAGAAGAAGGTGATTGTGATGTTTGTGCAGCCGCTGCCAGTGGAGCATACATCGAATGCAGTAATTGCATTTGAATCCAGGGTGTAACTTGTCTCAAGACTGGATTCCAATGTGATCGTTCCATGGCCACGACACGGTTTACATGTGTGTAAAAGGAAGTCCAATTCTGTCGAGGATCCGGCAGCGGTGTGCCGAACAAAAACTGTAAGAATGTATGCAATTCCTTCAGCGTAAACGATCGCTCGTCGAGTACATCCAGTATGACAATACCCAGTCCCCCAAGCTCACGAAAACGGTGCAAGACAAGGGCATAACACAACCAAGGATTGCGTAAATAAACTTCGAGTGATTCCCCATAAAAATCGTCCAGAACGTCCAAGGGCACTGCAACGTGCGCATCGAGAGCATTATAAAACTCGAAAGCTTGCTCGTCATCGGTACACAACCTCAGGATAAAAGATACAGGCAATTCTCTAAAGGAATGGATCATCTGAATGAAAGATTGACCAAGTATTGGGGATGATTGACCTTGATCGTCCGTCAAAAGGCCTTGTGTTGCAATGATAATCGAAACTGTGTGTTGATTTGACCGTAGTGTTGTGGCAATCGAGGCTATGTGTTCGCGTAACAAATGTAGCTGCGTAAGTAGGTTTGTTGGCCCTTGTGGTATGACACCCATCAATGCTTGTTTCAGGATTTGTAGTTGTTCGTGTGGTTGCACTAGATGTCCATCAGCATGCTGGGATGGCTGGTGCAACACGAAATGTTGTATCGATGATCGAGGCGACGTGGTAGTGGTAGTGGTAATTGGATTCAACAAGGCAAAGCGTGTCTGCCATTGCAAGTGATATGCCAAATCGGCATGATACATGACGCAATCGGCTAGTTCTTGCCACCGTGTTGCCGGAACATTCGCATACGTATTCGCTTGCAATATGTGAGCATCGGTCGGGCACATCTTTTGACTGTTGTCCAAGATCCAGACTGTCAAAGGTTCACGAGTCGATCGATGTAATAAGGCATCGCGAAGTCCAGGCGGAAATCCTTGACTCGTAAGGAATGACATAATATGATGATAATTTCCTGACTTTTTTTCGTCGTGAAAGGCAGAGAAAGGGCGGAGTGATATTTACAGTTATTAATATGAGGATTAGTGATTGTGTGTGACATGATGTGAATCTTCTTTGTCAATGTATTAATAGATCGGTCGTGAGAAGAATGATGTTCGTTCTCGAGTTTCACGAGAACAGAGACATGATAAAAGAACAGCTACTATGAGAAGAAATGAGGGATTGTGAGCCCCAAGATGAGTAATCAGCGACCGATGCGACGACGAGCCACCATGATATAAAACATAGGAGTACTCCGTAGGTAGTAACGTCAAACAGTTTCATCGGATTTTGGCCTCCACTCGTTTCTTCAGTCGTAGTTAGTCCGTCGCTGTATGTGTGCTGTACATTCCATTAACCAGTTAGTCTTACAGGAACTGCATTATTGGAATGACGAGATTGTCGCGACAAGGTTCAGTTAGTCATACATTGCTTTGGATGTTTCTGTCTGGTCTCTGCAAGTCGTCGGCGTTTCTTTTGCCTGTTCGACAAGGTCGATTGTTATTTTCCTTCTCTTCTGACACTGTTGGTTCAGATCAGCCTACATCCACTAGATATACCATTGACACGCCTCCGATTGATCCTGAACTATTACAATCTACCGTCCGGAAAAATTTTGACAACTTTGATCGTTACTTGCAGAGTCGTCCTGTCGCTGCCCACACTCTCGAGGCGTTTGGGCAGTTCCAAAAAGAACTCGCCTTGTCACCCACATTTAGTGGACTGATACTCGATAGTGGATGTGGGACAGGTCGGTCTTCTCTTGTACTGGGAGATTTGTATGAGGATAAAATGATCGTTGGGGTGGATCGATCCATTGATCGTTTAGGTAGGGTGGCACGTGATCTCACATCATGGACGGATGATGAACTTGAAGACACATTAGAGGAGACGAACTTTGACAATGACACCAGCAATCGACAGCATGTTCAGCGTGTTCGTGAGAATGTCATTCTTGTGCGTGCCGAGCTGGTGCACTTTTGGCGTTTATGGTGGCAATCCGGTCTAGCGAAAGAGACAGAACAGCACTACATGCTGTATCCCAATCCGTACCCCAAAAAGTCGAGATTAAAGCAGCGATGGTACGCTCACCCAAGTTTCCCCCTTTTGTTACTCGTGACGGGCGGGAAGCCATTAATTCTTCGAACCAACTGGCAACAATATGCCAAGGAATTCGCCGATGCTGTTGCGTACGCAAGTGCCTGCGGGGATACAACAGAGAAAGATGCTTCGAGTGTAGCCATGAATGCATCAAAATTAGCTCAACGTTACCTGAGTTCGGCACGAGGTGGAGCAACATCTCGGAAGCCGGGCGATCCTTGGACTAATTTCGAAGCCAAGTATGACAAAATCGGGGAAGCTACGTACCAGCTTTGTTTGCGAGCCCATGATTGAGAAATTTTTGCATTCAATTGTCAAATGTTACTACATATTGCATGCTTAAAACAATAAAACTTGAATTTTGGAACTTGAACATCTCGTAAATTGCATGTATCAGTTGGGCCTATCATTTTCTGAATGTACCGGATTCCTCGTTAGCCAATTGTACTGCCTTCCTTCAAGTTCTCGCTCTCACGTCTCGATGCCATCAATTGGAAGGAGAGGATCGGATGTGCGTGTTTATGTGAGTCCAAATTTTGCAAAACATATATTCTAAAGTAGCTTGCCAGTCAGAACGAAGGCCACTTAAGAGTACACAACTCTATTAAAAGGATTCTACTCAATATTCTCCTGGCGGAAAACCGTTGCACGTTGCCATGTGTTCCATCTTTTGACCGTTCAGCGTAAAGCCGATCTTCAGCTTCAGGACCAAGTTCTTCGTACCTAGCATTGAGTTTGTCACATTCACTTTTTGAGTCACGGCCTTTGCGTTACCACCAGATTGAGGAATTGTTGTAGACGAAGGTGGGTCCATGTCCATTTGAACGTACTTGGGAACAGCTACTTGTAGATTCATACCATAAATGATTGCACCAGAGTTGTTGTGGAAATGAGCGATAAGAGTAGACTTCTGTTTGTTCCAATTGTCAGGTTTGGTGCATTCAAACTCGACAGAGAGACCGCCGTGACTAAGCGCGGACACCCGTACCCCTTGAGGAGCCGCCGGTGCAGGAGCCCCAGCGGACGCGCCAAAGAGGTCACCTCCCGGTTGCGGCGCCGCCGAAGTAGCAACAGCAGGAGTCGCACCAAAAATGTCCATGCCTGATGAAGCCGCAGGTGCCGGAGCTGACGCAGGTGGAGCACCAAACAGATCCATAGGATTTACTGGTGCCGGGGCGGGGGCGCCTTGAGGTGCTGGTGTCCCGAACATGTCAAAAGTATTGGCAGACGGAGCAGACGTCGAGGCGACAGGATCGGGTTGAGCGGCGAAAATGTCCGCAAGTAAATCAAGATCACTCTTCCCGGCGTCCGCACCTCCGGTTGGAGTCGGCACCGAGCTTCCATTTTGTGAAGGCGCCGGTGCAGGAGCTCCAAATACGTCACCAAGGTCGAGGAGGTCCCCGCCCGCCTTGGGAGCAGAAGCAGCAGAACGTGGTTGCCTCGGTTCTGAACCGACAGAGAACTCATCCGTCTGCAGTCTCTTCTGTAGAAGTTTTGCATCGACGACGGGCATTCGTGCGAGTGCCTCTTTGGCCGCGCTTTGAACAGTACCGCTTACAGAGCCGCCCCCTCCATTACTCATTCCGAAAATATCGTCAGTTGCAGGAGCCACTTCAGCCTTGACGCCTCTCGCTGCGTTCACTAGAGCATTGTATTCGCATGACCGAAGTTGCAATTCAAGAGAGCGCGATTTTTCGTCTTTCTTCAAAAGCGCTTCAAGATGTTGCAGAGCAACAGAATCTCCCTTGTCTGCAAATCGATCGGTTAATTTAGCATACGCTGTCAACGCTCTCTGCTTCACGAATTCCGGACAAGCCCCTCGCTTTGTAACCATCTCGATTGTATCCACAATTGTCGATGGATCCGTTTCCATAAATGTGATCGGTACGTTATCTGCCACGCCTGTCAAATCATCCGACCCCGCCGATGTCGGGGTATACGTGTAAGGTTGTAGGAGCATCTCAC
>Ga0051981_10001728_pt1 | contig 10736 bp, 10 predicted proteins | sample CryGey13umfilter_3_FD_59644 | JGI IMG/M metagenome (GOLD analysis project Ga0051981, IMG submission 59644) | Groundwater microbial communities from aquifer in Utah, USA - Crystal Geyser 4/10/14 3 um filter | ecosystem: Environmental > Aquatic > Deep subsurface > Groundwater | place: USA: Utah... | reverse complement strand
GCCCGTGCCGCTGGCCTTACCGGCAGCCGATGCCGCACTGGCATGGCTGGCGTCCCAGGGGGTCAAGGACGCGGCCGGGCTGCTGGCAGCGACCGGCGGGCGGCCGCAGCAGGCCTTGGCCTGGTTTGAGGCCGGCTTGACCGATGCCGCCTGGCAGGCCCTGCCCAAGCGGGTGGCGCGCGGCGAGGTGGCGGCCCTGTCGGACTGGCCGCCGCCGCGGGTCATCGATGCGCTGCAGCGTCTGTGCCATGACCTGCTGCGCCGTGGCCACGGCCAGCCGGGCCAGTTCTTCGCGGCGGCCGGGTTGCCGCAGCCCAGGCGCGTGGCGCCGCTGCTGGCCTGGGAGGCCGAGCTGCGTCGCGCCGCGCGCCATGCCGACCATCCGCTGAACGCCAGCCTGTGGATCGAGGCGCTGGTGGCGCAGGCCCAGGCCGCCATGGCGGCGGCCGCGCGGTGAATACACTCCGGCCATGAGCGACGCCACCTCCAAGCCCGGCCCGAGCACGCAATTCCAGCCCAGCCAGATCGGCGGCCCGATGCCGCTGCCTTCGGTGGGGGGGCTGGGTGCCGCGTCCGGCGCGCGGCCCAGCGTCATCCAGCTGGTGTTCCGCGAGAAATCGGCGCTGTACGCCGCCTATATCCCGGCCTTCACCGATGGCGGCCTGTTCGTGCCGACGACGCGCGACTACAAGCTGGGCGAGGACGTCTATCTGCTGCTGGCCCTGCCGGACGACAACCAGCGCTACCCGGTGGCCGGCAAGGTCGCCTGGCTGACGCCGGCCAACGCGTCCGCCGGCCGCACCCAGGGCGTCGGCGTGCGCTTCCCGGGCGACGAGAAGACGCGGCTGATCCGCCTGCGCATCGAGGAAATCCTCGGCACCGCCGTCTCCTCGAGCAAGCCGACGCAGACCCTCTGATCCGCCCCCGATCGATGTTCATTGATTCCCATTGCCACCTCAGCTTTCCGGAGCTGAAGCAGCGGCTGCCCGACATCCTGGCGGAGATGCGCGCTGCCCAGGTGGTGCAGGCCATCTGCATCTGCACCCAGATGGAGGAGTTCGAGGCGGTGCACGCGCTGGCCCTGGAACATCCGCAGCTCTGGTCCACGGTGGGCGTGCATCCCGACACCGAGGGCCTGCGCGAGCCCGATGTGGCCGAGCTGTTGCGGCTGGCGGCGCTGCCGCGCGTCGTCGCAATCGGCGAAACCGGGTTGGACTACTACCGCCTGAACGGCCGCAGCATCGCCGACATGGACTGGCAGCGTGAGCGCTTTCGGGTCCATATCCGCGCGGCCAGGGCGGCAGGCAAGCCCCTGGTCATCCACACCCGCTCGAGCGCGGCCGACACGCTGCGCGTGCTGGACGAGGAGGGCGGCGAGGCGGCCGGCGGCGTCTTCCACTGTTTCACCGAGACGGCCGACGTCGCGCTGGCGGCGGTCGAGCGCGGCTATTGCATCTCGTTCTCGGGCATCGTCAGCTTCAAGAACGCGCAGGACCTGCGCGATCTGGCCCGGCTGCTGCCGCTGGATCGCCTGCTGATCGAGACCGACAGCCCCTATCTGGCACCGGTGCCCCATCGCGGCAAAACCAACACGCCGGCCTATGTGCCCCACGTGGCCCAGGCGGTGGCAGACGCGGTCGGCTTGCCGGTCGCTGAGCTCGCGGCGATCACGGCCGCCAACACGCGCCGCCTGTTCGGGCTGCCGCCGGTGGCCGCATGAGGGCCCGGCTGCTTGCCCTGCTGCTGGCGGCGGCGCTCGGGGCTGGCGCGCAGGCCGCGCCCATCGACGACCTGGTGTTGGCCACCGAGCTGAACGACCCGCGCGCGGTGCTCAGCCTGTTGCTCAAGGGGGTCGATCCGAACCAGCCCGACTCGCGGGGCCGCCAGGCCCTGTTCGTCGCACTGCGCGAGAACTCGCTGCGGGCGCTGGACAGCCTGCTGGCGTCGCCGCAGCTGCGCATCGACGAGCCCAATGCCCAGGGCGAGACGCCGCTGATGATCGCCGCGATCCGCGGCTCGCTGCCGGCGGTGCAAGCCCTGGTCAAGCGTGGCGCGGCGATCCAGCGCGAGGGCTGGACGCCGCTGCATTACGCCTGTAGCGGGCCGGACAATGGCGTGGCCGCCTGGCTGATCGAGCAGGGCGCCGAAATCAACGCCCGCTCCGACAACGGCACCACGCCGCTGATGATGGCGGCGCGCTACGGCAACGGCGATCTGGTGCCGATGCTGATCAAGGCCGGCGCCGAGCCGCGCGCGGCCAACGAGCAGGAGCTGACCGCGGCTGATTTCGCACAGCGTGGCGGCCGCGACCGCATCGCCGCGGAGCTGCGGCGGCTGAGCGCCGAACGGCAGCGCGCCGACGCGGCGGCCAAGGACGCAGCCAAGGAAGCAGCCAAGTAAGCGGCGGCGCCCGCCGGCTCAGGCGTAGCGCGTCGCGCGGCCTTCGCGCACAAAGGCCCACAGCTGCAGACCCAGGCGCTGCGCGGTGCCGACCGCGAGGCTGCTCGGTGCCGACACGCAGGCCAGCAGGCCGATGCCGGCCATAGCGGCCTTGTGCACCAGCTCGTGGCTGGCGCGGCTGGACATCGCGACAAAGCCGGCCTCGCGGGCGGCCGCCGTCTTGGCCCGGGCGCCGATCAGTTTGTCCAGCGCGTTATGGCGGCCGACGTCCTCGCGCGCCAGCCCGACGCCGCCGTCCAGCGCGCACCAGGCCGCCGCATGCAGGCCGCCGCAGCGCGCATTCAGCACCTGGGCGTGGCGCAGTTCAAGCATCGCGCGCGCCAGCGCGGCGGGCGCCACCTCAGGCGGTTGCACCGGCGGCGGCTGCAGCGCGGCAAAGTCCGTCAGGCTTTCCAGGCCGCACAGGCCGCAGCCGGTGCGGCCCGCCAGCTGGCGGCGGCGCAGCTTCAGGCCCTGCTCACGCGCGGCGGTGACGGTCAGCGCCAGTTCGATGCCGTCGGCGCGGGCCTCGGTCTCGATGTCGAGCAGCTCGCCGGGGCGGTGGATCCAGCCCTCGGCCAGCGCAAAGCCGAGCGCAAAGTCTTCCAGGTCCGCCGGCGTGGCCAGCATCACTGCCTGGGACACGCCGTTGACGGTGAGCGCCACCGGCATCTCGACGGCGATCTCCTCGTCGGCGCTGGCGCCGACCGGGCGCAGCTTCAGCAAGGCCTCGGTCACGCGAAAGTTTGGGGGCAGCACATGGCCGCGATGATAGGAGCTGGCCGCGGGGGCCGCCGGCCGCAGCGGCAAGACCTCAACGGTGGCCATGGCGGCCATCGCGGCTGCGCGATGATCGCGTCCTCGCCCTCGCCCTCGCCCTCGCCCTCGCCGTCGCGCTGGCGCGCCCTTTGGAGTCCATCGTGTATCTGCCCGCCCACTTCACGTCCACCGACTTCGAGCATGCGCTGCAGCTGATCGACGAACAGCCCTTGGCCCTGCTGGTGGGCCCGGATGCGCAGGGGCAGAGCTTTGGCACCCATGCGCCGCTGGTGGCGCTGAGTTCGGGTGACGGGCTGCTGCTGGAGGGGCATATGGCGCGTGCCAATCCGCACTGGGGCTGGCTGTCGCAGCAGGGCCGGGTGCTGGCCGTCTTCAGCGGCCCGAGCGCCTATGTCAGCCCCCGGCACTACGAATCGGTCAAGAACGTGCCGACCTGGAACTACGCGGCCCTGCATGCCTATGGTGAGGTCGAGCTGATCGACGGCGAGGCCGACAAGGACGCCCTGCTCAAGCGCCTGATCGGCCGCTTCGAGCCGGACTATGCCGAGCAGTGGCGCGGCCTGCCCGAAGAGTTCCAGCACAGGATGCTGGGCGCCATCGTCGGCTTCCGGATCCGCGTGACGCGCTGGGAGCTCAAGCTCAAGCTGAGCCAGAACCGCGCGGCGGTGGAGCGCCAGCGCATCCGCGAGGCGCTGGCAGCCTCGGATCGCGCCGAGGACCGCGCGACAGCCGAGTGGATGGCTCGTCTAGAAGCCTAGATCGGGCAGGGCGCTCTTTGCGCCCGGCCAGATCGGCCCGCCACGGTGCCGGACGGCGCTTGGCTCACATGCCCGCGTAGTTCGGCCCGCCGCCGCCCTCCGGCGTGACCCAGACGATGTTCTGCGTCGGGTCCTTGATGTCGCAGGTCTTGCAGTGCACGCAGTTCTGCGCATTGATCTGCAGACGCTCGCCGCTGCCGCCCTCGACGGGCACGTACTCGTAGACGCCGGCGGGGCAGTAGCGGCTCTCGGGGCCGGCGAATTTCGCGAGGTTGACCTGCACCGGCACGCTGTCGTTCTTCAGCGTCAGATGGGCCGGCTGGTTCTCCTCGTGGTTGGTGTTGGAGATGAACACCGAGGACAGGCGGTCGAAGCTCAGCTTGCCATCCGGCTTGGGGTAGCTGATGCGGGCGCACTCGGCCGCGGGGCGCAGGGCCTCGTGGTCGGCCTTGTGGTTGTGCAGCGTCCAGGGCGGGTTGGCCACGCCCAGCTTGGGCAGCAGCCAGTGCTCGATGCCGGCCATCAGCTGGCCGGTGGTCTTGCCCTTCTTGAACCAGAGCTTGAAGTTGCGGGTCTGCTGCAGCTCTTCGTTCAGCCAGCTCTGCTCGAAGGCCTCGGGGTAGGCGCTCAGCTCGTCCTGGGCGCGGCCGGCCGCCAGGGCGGGGGCCAGGGCCTCGGCGCAGAGCATGCCGCTCTTGATCGCCGCGTGGCTGCCCTTGATGCGGGCGGCATTCAGGTAGCCGGCATCGCAGCCGATCAGCGCACCGCCGGGGAAGACGGTCTTGGGCAGGGCCTGGGGCGTGCCGTTGTTGATCGCACGGGCGCCGTAGCCGATGCGCTTGCCGCCTTCGAGGTGGGCGCGGATGGCCGGGTGGGTCTTCCAGCGCTGCATCTCCTCGAAGGGGCTGAGGTAGGGGTTGCTGTAGTCCAGGCCGATGACGAAACCCAGCGTGACCTTGTTGTCGGCCAGGTGGTAGAGGAAGCCGCCGCCGAAGGTGTCACCTTCCATCGGCCAGCCGGCGGTGTGCACCACCTTGCCGGGCTGGGCCTTGTCGGCGGGGATCTCCCACAGCTCCTTGATGCCGATCGCGAAGGTCTGGGTGTCCTTGCCTTCGGTCAGGCGGAACTTGGCGAGCAGCTGCTTGCCGAGGTGGCCGCGGGCGCCTTCGGCGAACACGGTGTATTTGCCGAGCAGCTCCATGCCGAGCTGGAAGTGGTCGCTGGGCTGGCCGTCCTTGCCCAGGCCCATGTTGCCGGTTGCCACGCCCTTGATCCGGCCCTGCTCGTCGTAGAGCACCTCGGCCGCGGCGAAGCCGGGGAAGATCTCCACGCCCAGGCTCTCGGCCTGCTGGGCCATCCACTTGACCACGTCGGACAGGCTGATCACATAGCAGCCGTGGTTGTGGAAGTTGCGCGGCACCAGCCAGTCGGGCGTGCGGGTGCTGCCGGTCTCGCTGAGGAAGAGCACGTCGTCGCCGGTCACGGCCTGGTGCAGCGGCGCGCCGAGCTCCTGCCAGTTCGGGAACAGCTCGGTGATGGCGCGCGGGTCCATCACCGCGCCGGACAGGATGCGGGCGCCGGGCTCCGAGCCCTTTTCGAGCACGACGACGCTGGCGTCGGGATTCAACTGCTTGAGCCGGATGGCCGTGGCGAGGCCGGCCGGGCCGCCACCGACGACGACCACGTCGTACTCCATGGACTCGCGGGGGCCGAACTGGGCCAGGATTTCTTCGGATGTCATGCCGGGTCTCCGTCAGCTTTGAATTGCGCGCGATTCTAGAGAGGGTGAACCGCGAATCGAACGACCGTGCTTTTTTAGTGGGAGCAGCCTAGCCCGGTAGGATCGGTGCCACCCCCTCAACAGGCCGTCTCATGAGTTACTCCATCAACCTCGAAGGCCGCGTGGCCCTGGTCACCGGTGCGTCCAGCGGCCTGGGCGCGCAGTTCGCCAAGACCCTGGCCCAGGCCGGTGCCTGTGTCGTGCTGGCCGGCCGCCGTATCGAGCGGCTCAAGGACCTGCGCGCCGAGATCGAAGGCGGCGGCGGCGACGCCCATGTCGTGCCGCTGGACGTCACCGATGTCGTCAGCATCAAGGCCGCCGTGGCCCATGCCGAGACCGAGGTCGGCACGCTGGACATCCTGATCAACAACTCCGGCGTCAGCACCACCCAGCGCCTCACCGACGTCACCGAGAACGACTACGACTTCGTGATGGACACCAACACGCGCGGCGCCTTCTTCGTCGCGCAGGAGGTGGGCAAGCGCATGCTGGCCCGGGCGCGTGGCGCGGCGCCGGGCACCTTCATCGGCGGGCGCATCGTCAACGTCGCATCGATGGCGGGCCTTCGCGTGCTCGGGCAGATCGGCGTCTACGCGATGAGCAAGGCGGCCGTCATCCACATGACCCGTGCGATGGCCTTGGAGTGGGGCAAGTACGGCATCAATGTGAACGCGATCTGCCCGGGCTATATCGACACCGAGATCAACCATCACCACTGGAGCACCGAGCAGGGCCAGAAGCTGGTGGAGCTGCTGCCGCGCAAGCGGGTGGGCCAGCCCAAGGACCTCGACACCGCGCTGCTGATGCTGTGTGCCAACGAGAGCCACTTCATCAACGGGGCCGTCATCCAGGCCGACGATGGTTTCGGTGTCTGATGTGCCCCTTGTCCGGCCCGGCTCCGCTGAACGCGGGCCTGTCCAGCCGGTCCCCCGTGGGGACGCCGATTGCACGGGCATCGAACCCGTGCAACATCGCCATGGCGGGCCGGCTTGGGAGCGGCCCGGCGCTCGACCCACAATAGCAAAGACATGAATCAAAGAAGCCTGACCCCGCTGGAGGCCCGCGTGCTGGCCGTGCTGGTCGAGAAGGAGAGCACCGTGCCCGACAGCTACCCGCTGTCGGCCAATGCCCTGACCGCCGGCTGCAATCAGAAGACGGCGCGCGACCCGGTGATGGATGTGAGCGAGGCCGAGGTGCTGGCGGCGGTGGAGGAGCTGAAGGCGCTGCACCTGGTCAACACCGTCAGCGGTAGCCGCGTGGTGCGCTACGAGCACAACTTCGCGCGCGGCCTGGGCGTGCCCGGCGCCGCGCAGGCCCTGCTGGCCCAGCTGATGCTGCGCGGCCCGCAGACGGCGGCCGAGCTGAGGCAGAACACCGAGCGCCTGCATCGCTTCGCGGATGTGTCCTCGGTCGAGGGCTTTCTGGAGGAGCTGGCCGAGCGCGAGCCGCCCTTTGCCGTCAAGCTGCCCAAGGCGCCGGGCGCGCGCGAGGCACGCTGGGCGCATCTGCTGAGCGGGCCGGTGGCGTCCGTCGATCAGGCCGTCGCGGCGGCCCTGCCGCGTGATGAGGAGCTGGCCTTGCAGAAGGCCGAGCTGGCCGCGCTGAAGGCCGAGGTCGCGGCCTTGCGAGGCCTGGTCGACCGCATCACGGCCGAGCTGGGCACCACCCCGTAACGGAGCGCCATGCGATACACCGTTCCTGCCGACAAGAAGCTGACCTATGAGTGCCGCATCGCGATGCGCTGGGGTGACATGGATGCGATGGGCCACATCAATAACACCCTGTATTTCCGCTACCTGGAGATCGCCCGGGTGGACTGGCTCACGCAGATCGGCGCGCCGCCCAACCCGGGCGGGCAGGGGCCGGTGATCGTCAATGCCTTCTGCAACTTCTACCGCCAGCTCAAGTTCCCGGGCGAGCTGCTCGCCAAGCACTACGTCAGCGACCCCGGCCGCACCAGCTTCGAGACCTGGATCACGCTGGAGCGTGCCGACGAGCCCGGCGTGATTTGCGCCGAAGGCGGCTCGACCACGCTGTGGTTCGATGCCCAGACCGACAAGGCGGTGGCCCTGCCGGACTGGGTGCGGGCCCTGGTCACTTGAAGCTGTACCTGGCGCTGACGTAGGCGTAGCGGCCACGCGGATCGGTGTAGCTGGGGTCGTAGCCGTTCAGGAAGAAGTAGGCCTGCTGCGAGAACGGTGGCGCGGTATTGAACAGGTTCTGCACGCCGGCCCGCAGCGTCAGCGCCTGGGTGGCCTGCCAGCCGGCCGACAGGTTCCACAGCGAATAGGCCGCGACCTTGCGGTCGGCCTTGCCGATGACATGCTGGTCGTCGTAGCCCGACAGGTAGCTGTTGGACAGGGTCGCCGAGAAGGGGCCGTGTTCCCAGTCCAGGCTCAGCGTGTGGCGCCAGCGTTGCACGACGCCGTCGTTGATGAAAACGCCGAGGTTGCTGACATAGGGGTCGCCGTTGCCGGTCTGGCGTTCGGACTGCAGGGTCAGGGTGCCGTTCAGCCGCAGCGCGAACTGGCCGAGGCCGGTCTTGAGCTCGCTCAGGCTGAGGCCCAGGTCCAGGCCCGAGATCCTCTCATTGCCGCGGTTCTGCTTGATCAGGTCGATCGCGCAGATCTTGCTGCTGTTCGGGTTGGCCACGTCCTGGCAATAGGGCGGCAGCACCGCGTCATAGCGGCGGTGCACCAGGCTGCCGTATTTGTCGAGGTTGGACAGGATGACATCCACGCCCAGCGTGCTGATCAGGTTGCTCTTCTGGATGGCCCAGTAGTCCAGGTTGACGCTGACGCCCGGTCGGGGCTCGAACACCGCGCCCAGCGAGAACTGGCGCGATTTTTCGGGCTTGAGCGCGGGGTTGCTGTAGTTCAGCGTCGTCCAGTCGTTGGAGCAGTCGGTGACGGTGTTGGTCGGGTCGGCCTTCAGGCAGAGGGGGTCGACGAGGATGGCCGCGCTGCCGGTGGTTACCGGGCGGTAGAGGTCCGACATGCTCGGTGCGCGGAAGCCCCGGCCCACCGAGGCGCGCAGCAGCAGCTCGGGGCTCGACAGGTATTTGAGGCCGAGCTTGGGGCTCAACGCGCCGCCGCTGACCTGGTAGCGCTCGTAGCGCATGGCCGCCTGCAGCTCCAGCTGCTTGGTGACCGGGGCGCTCAGCTCGCCGAAGAGGGCGCCGACGCGCCGCGAATGACCGAAGTCCGAGTCCGGGCCCTGGCTGGATTCGCCGAGGATGATGTCCTGCTTGAGGGCGTCGGACTGGTGGTAGTCCTGCTTCTCGCGGCGCCATTCGCCACCGAGAGCGACGGCCAGGTCGCCGCCGTCCAGCGGCAGCAGGCCCTTGGACATCTTGAAGTCCAGGCTGTCCATCGTGCCAACGGCGCGACGCACCTCGCCGCGCAGCTGGGCCGCCTCGTACAGCGCCTGGCCCGCGGCGCTGGACGGGCCGAACGCATTGAGCGTGCCGTTCGCAAAGCCGGCCAGGATCTTGGGCCGGTCCAGATAGCCTTGATGGTCGCGGTCGGAAACGGTGCTGGTGCTGTGGTTGACGGCCCACTCATAGTCCCAGCCGGCGACGACGCCATTGGTGCCCAGCACGAAGCGCTTGCCGGTCGACAGCAGCTCGCTGGTGCGCAGGCCGGCCTCTCTGAGCCGGGTCCGCACGACGAGGATGCGGCGCTCGTCATCCGCCGGGAAATTGGCCAGGCCGGTGTTCTTCAGCGCCGGCACCAGGGCCACGTCGATCTTGGCATTCACGCGGTTCGGCGTGCCGGTGTAGAGGGTGCGTGCCTGGGCCAGCGAGGCCTCGACGAAGAGCTGGTGGCCGGCGCCCAGGTTGAACACGCCGCGGCTGAACAGGCTGCTTTTGCGGGCATCGGGGTAGAGCTCGATGTCGCGCATGTAGTCGAAGGTGCAGCCATCCACGCCGCCGATGCCCGCCGGCAGGTAGAGCGTGGCCGGCGGGTTGCAGCCGGTGGCCGCGGCCGGGTTGATGGTGTAGCTGCTGATGACGGTCTTGCCGTTGGCCTTGAAGCCCTCGGCAATCAGCAGGTCGCGCTGCTCGGAGCCCGACAGGTTCTCGTCCAGCAGGATGTTGCCGGGGAAGGTGGCGCTGGACAGCAGGTCCGGCAGCCGGCCGGGAATGTCGAGCGCCTGGATGAACTTGCGGCGCGAGGCATTCAGGCTGCTGGCCTTTTGCAGGTCCACCACGGCCATCAGATTGAAGCCGTCGCGGCCGTAGTCGCCGAAGCCGCCGGACAGCGTCGCCGCGCGCTTGTTGCCGCCGCCGCCTTCGGTGGTGTTGCCGGCCAGTGCGCTGATCTCGGCGCCGGCGAAGTCCCTGCGGGTGATGAAGTTGATGACGCCGCCGATCGCGTCCGAGCCGTACAGCGACGAGGCGCCATCCAGCAGGATCTCGACACGCTGGATGGCCGCGGCCGGGATGCTGTTCAGGTCCACGCCGGCCGCATTGCCGGGCGACGCGAAGTTGGCCATCCGGCGGCCGTTCAGCAGCACCAGGGTGGACGACACGCCCAGACCGCGCAGGTTGGCCGCGTTCAGGCCCATCTGGTCGCGGTAGCCGCCGAAGCCGATGCTGCCGCCGTCGGTCAGGTTGCTGGCGCTCGCGCTGAGCCGGGCGACCAGCTCGGCCGCGGTCGTAATGCCGGCCTTGTCGATCTCGGCGCGGCTGATGACCTGCACCGGCAGTGCGGTCTCGCCCTCGATGCGCTTGATTGCCGAGCCGGTGATCTCGACCCGCTCCAGCCGGTCCTGCGCATGCGCCGTCAGCGCGGCAAGTTGGAGCAGGGCTGCGGCAATTGCCGTGGGGCTGAAGTGGCGCGCGTTCGTGGTCATCCGTGAAGCTCCCTGGACATGGTCCGACCGAGTCTAGGCATGGCCTTGGCTTGTCGTGGGCCGCCGCGCGGCTTTCGTCTCGTGCGCGCCACGCACCGTGCCGTTCGAATCGGGACAAACCC
>Ga0051981_10001726_pt1 | contig 10738 bp, 9 predicted proteins | sample CryGey13umfilter_3_FD_59644 | JGI IMG/M metagenome (GOLD analysis project Ga0051981, IMG submission 59644) | Groundwater microbial communities from aquifer in Utah, USA - Crystal Geyser 4/10/14 3 um filter | ecosystem: Environmental > Aquatic > Deep subsurface > Groundwater | place: USA: Utah... | reverse complement strand
ATTATGTGAACTTGGAAAACCTGTGAAAAGCTTCCCGAACCGAGTATTGAGCCCACCATGACGGCTTCATTAGTGAGGGTGGGAACATTCCTACGAGAAGAAGCCTTCAAATTCAAGGATTCTCTGATGGTCGCCAAGAGGTTCTCGGGTTTGGTAATACCATCATCCTTCAATTCCTTGTCGTTGTGAGAAATAATTGTCGAAGCCTCGAGGCATCTTGCCGGTGCTTCATTCGTCGTGTTTTCTCCCATTGCCATTGTTGCCGGTGCAATTGCTTTTTATGTTAGTTGCTTTTCTTTTCTTGCCCTTGTTGGCTGTTATGAGATGCAGCACTTTCTATCGGAAATGAGGTACGAATGGAGTACCTTATCTCAAACTAACATAAAACTGTAAGAAGTGAACACCCACGATGAACGAATCATCCGCTCTCACAGTCAACGTCAACTCTGCAGGAGCAGGTTTGAGATCATCACAGACATTTTTTTATCATCATCAGACTTCATATATATGCGACAAAAGAAAATTACTCGCACCTTGCTCCGTGGAACCCGTTTTGATTGGCTGAAATTGTTCGTATTTATTATCCCTGTGTTGACTTTGCATATTACTTGAGCGAGACGCCGATGCCAGAAGGGGCGATGCCAAAAATGCTTTGGTGACTTGAAAGAAGTACCCAACGTAGTTCTCACAGTCAATGGGGCTTCAACGCGAAGCAGGAAGGTCCGCCAACCGCCGTTGCGCACGCGTTTTGAAAACACTACCCACATTATTTCGTACTGTTTCATCTCATAACAAACGTATATATTATGAATATTAAATATATAGAAAATGTAAAAGAAATACATACCACTTATATGGCTCGGCTTAATTCTAGAAATAGTTCTCAATTTTGAGAACTATCTTTGAGATAGTCCGCAAAATCGGACAAAATGGTAAGATAGTTCTCAAAACTGAGAATAATTAAATAGTTCGCAAAATGGTTCTCAAAGTACTGCACATCGAAAAATAGTGAAATATATGTCACATATGACACTAATAGTTTTCAAACATGAGAACTATTTAATGATAGTTCTCAAACCTGACAACTATTTGAAAGATAGTTCTCAAAAACGAGAACTATCTTGAGTAGAATATATAAATAAATTTTATTTATGAAATATCTTGTTAATTGTGTATATACATAGATTATTTGATTTAAGAAATACTATTGCGTCTCTTGTTACAACTTCCAATATATATATGTCATCACCACTGCGCAAAAACGCGCGGTTGGCGGACCCTCCAGTGGTTTGGCGTGGACGCGATCACGGACGGAGCACGCTCTCTGTCTACTACTACTCTAGTAGTAGCGCTTCGTCGTAGCGTATGATGATCCGCTCTTCGACGACGTGTGATATATTAGATTCTTATCTTATCTTCCAAAAGTACCAGTACACATATTATTCGTTCTGTATGCAAGATTCCTTAGAAAGACAGTGATCTACTTTTACCAAATTCTAGGCTTGCATTCCACGGAATCTGAAATCTGTGTCCGTTGGTCGGTTCAGATTCTCCAGTAACACACAACAGGCATCACGGAAAAATCTCTTGTATAATATTAATAGATGCCACTCCATGCACTCTCGTCGTTTTTGATGAAAACAAGAGACACATCGAAGGTTTTCGAACAGTCCCGGCACGATGCCCAAAAAAAAATGGTAGGAGTATTTGCCTTTGTGTATTAAGTTTGCGAGGTGATGAGGGTCAGAGTTCCATCGTCCGGTAGGATCTACCATTCGGGCGTTCCAGCAGGGACATCACGCACGCCAAGCAAAGATTTGTCGGGTGCGAAAACCGGGTTGGGTCGCACTCTCCAGGAGTATCTTCCACATCACATGAAAACGGCCGAAACAATACACCTCTATTATTAGGCAACGTAGAACAAAGTATCAACACTTGTCCGTGATATTCCAGAGTATTCCTTATATCTTAGGAATACGCTTGATTGTAACTTAGGATGACTACCGAAGAAGGAGTAGTAGAAGAATGGCCTGGTTTTTACTCGTGCGATGATTTGGTTCCTCCTCTATGCGACCCGGAACTTGTCGTTACGACCGGACTTGTGGAAACGCTCCCTGGACTCGGCATCGCCTATTGGCGCTACACGCCCTCGACGGTGGAGAAGGAAGATTTGTCACCTCCTGTCATTGTAATTCAGGGTGGACCCGGATTAGCGCACAACTACGTGAAACCACTACGGTCCCTGGCCTGTGGTGGGGACATTGATGACGATGGCAACAGACAAGGCCTGTACCGAGAGGTGATCTTTTACGATCAAGCTGGTACAGGGGCCTCACGCAAACAACGTCCAGATTATCCGGACGAGATCTTTCATATCGAATATTATGCAGAAACTGAGTTACCCGCGCTCATTCAATATCTAGAGCTCGACAAGTTTCATGTTCTCGGAACGTCGTGGGGGACACAGATTGCGTTTCAATTCGCTGTTTCTCATGTCAAGCATAAAAATAATGGACTCCAATCTCTTGTTCTCAATGCTCCAATTGCCGATAACCATCTCTTTGTAAAGTATCAGTGGGATTTGGTGGATGGGTCTCTTGGAAAGCTTCCGTTATACTTACAAAAACGCTTGAGAAGTCTAGGAAAGACTCAAAACTTTGATGCACCCGAATACCGACACATTTACAATAACATCATGTCATCTTTCAATGCTAGGCTCGGTGTGCTGGTGGATTGTTGGATGGAAACAGCTGACGCCGGATTTTTTAATGGTAAGGATATGGATCGGCTAGCGGGGCCATCAGATTTCTTTGATGATTTCAATTCAACTCTCGGCAATTGGACTGTCTTGCCCACCCTGGAAAAAGATGAAGACATAGCAAAGACTTTTCCTCCTGTACAACTTAATTATGGGGAATATGATTTCGTCCATCCACGCTTAGTGGCGGTAACGGCCGGCGCAATAGGGTACACAAATGTCGAATGCAATCGTGTGCCCAGAGCAGGTCATTCGCTCCTTCTGGACTCGCCCGAATTTGTGTATCCGAAAATTAGAGACCTTTTTACGTCGGGTGGACCAACAGGGTCCACTGTTTCGGATAGATACAAACGCGGTTTGTCCAGTCTATGATGCGAATGGCCAAGTACAGTCGTCCGGTAATGATTGCGGTTGTTCAGTGCACGTGGAGTTGGACCACCAGAGTCACAACATATTCCGAAGCTTTCTTTGGATCCTTGCTCTTCTTGTGTCCTTTCACGTGGGCGCGTGGTGGGGCAAGCAAAAGAGATGGTGCGGAGCACGGAGGGGAGGATACGAAAGGTTGGGTGAGACTATTGACTGACACGGGAATCGTTGAGGGAGTTGAAGACGAAAGTAAGATCTGAGTAGTTGTCCTAGAGCAAATAGATAGCTCATTCTTAAATAATATGCGCCCACTTTTAAAGTCCCATGTCAATTGTGGATGTACCTTCAGCAAACGAATGCACCATCGGCAAGCTCTGAAAAATCATCTTCTGGAGCTGTACCTTTAGCGAGGCGATCGACCGTCTCGTCGCTGTCGAAGGGACCCGCAGGTACACCAGAGGTTACTGTGTCCGAACAGATTGACATGGCATCCTCCTCCGAGTGCCCACGGATTAAAGTTGCCTCTTTCCTAAGCTTCTTAACGGATTCAGAAGCCAAACTTTCATCGGATTTACAATTCTCACTACTTTCTTGAAGTGTGTCGGGCGATTCTTCCTTAAGCTTATCGGGAATTTTCGTCTTGGTAGAATTACGTTTATCCTGATCGCAAAAGGGTCGCGGGAGTGATTCGGATTCTATTTTTGCACTCAAGCTCGTCGCAGAGACATCTGCTGACCCCAACGCTCTTCCGTGTTCGGCTGTGGATAACACAGAGCTGATACAGTCTGGGGGAGCAGAAGAAATTGTATCGTGAATCGCAGTTCTGCGATTTGAAGCCGACGGATCGAAATCGGGAACAAGTGTTTCGGTTTTCATCTTATTGGGTTCCAAGGCACCATCACCAGTCCGAGAACTCAACGAGCCAAGTAAACACGAAAGACCTGCCTTAAGACTGTTGCAAATACAAAGATCCGAACATGTGGTTAGCAACTTCTCAGAATCATTATCGGCGCCAGAGCGTTCGACCCACCTTGAAACCATCCGTTTCATGGACCCTCTCGTGTTTGCTTTTGCAGTAACAGCACTGTGAGCCTCCATCGTGCTTTCGCTGGGTGAGATTTCCGACACCGCTTCAGCGCCTAGATTTCTCCCTGCTTCGATGGCCGTGGCGGTCTCTTTTCGTGCCTTCTTCCGGCTGTCTTCTGCCCAGATCGATTTCTTCGTGCTGTTCAGGTCAAAGTCTGAGCTCGTGTCTAATACTGGTTCGGTATTTGTGGCTGGGCGTTTGGTTCCCGTGAGGCGAGGAGAGTTGGACGAATCGACTTCAGCTTCGCCTACATCGGTGCGTTCTCCGGCTATGGCATTGCTTGTTGAAGCGATCGAAGGTTCTAGGTCGATGGCGGAAAGTAGTGACTGTTGGAATTTGTACTTGCAAACAATCTTGGTGTTGTTGGCGTTCAACGCCTCCAGTAGCTCCTGCAATATTGGGTCTTTCTGGACCAAGGCTTGAGATTCATCGTCTCGAACCGAATCCACAACCATACCGTCTTCATCGTCACCATCGTGGTCGTTGCTGCTGTTCTTCAGTAAATTCTCATACCACAATTGATCTTTTTCGCTGTCTTTGCATGCGTTGTTGTGCGTATCAGCGTTCATCGAACAGTACCATTCTTCAGGGAGCTCTTCATTGTCTTGATCCAACAAAACCCGCCACTTGTTGCATTTGTCACACTGAACCCAATTTAAGTTTTCTAACAATGAATCGAGTTCGCGAGCGGAAAAACCACGCTCAAGTGTCTTTTTATCGATCACTCGACTAAAGATGGGTCTACGGTTAGAAACCTAATGAAATGCGTGTTCAGAGAAACTCTCGTCGACCCTTACCTTGCCAGCCCAGTCTTTGTCATGCACCGCGCATATACTTTCTCTTCCATTGTACCCATCGTAAGGAATCTGTAAACGTGCACCGGTTTATCCTGTCCATACCGGTACGATCTTAATGAATAGCCATATGAGGACGGGTCGCAGCCGGGTACACTGTTCAATGGTAGCGAACTCACCTAAAAATGGCTTGTTGGGAAACAGTCGGATTAAAGTCGGTGTCCATGATCACAACGCGGCTGGCTGCGGTGAGTGTGATGCCCATTCCGCATGCTTTTACACTCAGCAAAAAAGCTCGTGCGCTATTCTCGTCTGACTGAAATCCATTGACACTTTTAGAACGCTCAACCGAATTCACCGAACCGCTACAAAGGAAACCAAAATGTGAGAATGAAGAAATTTGGTAAAAACAGGGAACGAAACCCGGCAAACGTACTCAATGCGTAGAAAATCTTTCCCGGGTATCCAGCCCCCGACCTTCGCTCCTTCTGGGACGGGTAGCCCTCGGACCAAGGATTGCCAGTCTTCTGACTGAAGCACTTCTTCCACAAAATCAAGCGTTTTCAAGCAACCAGAAAAAACGAGTACCTTCTCATCCATCGCTTCGGCCATCACTAGGATATACAAGAGTAACACTACCTTGTAACCACCGTCAATTTTTTTCAATTCGTCGGAACCGTATTTGTTACGTATTTTGTTCCACCAACATTTGACTGTCATTACGTCATCGTTGTCCGACTTTGGGTCGTCGATAGCGTCGGCCAAGAGTGTAGCGGGGTGATTGTTGATTGGAGCCAATGACTTGAACGCCTTGAAGAAATTCTTGAACTCTTCGTTCTTTCCCTTGGTTGTACGGAAACTTCGGTAAATACTTTGCTGGAGTTTGCTGAAGAAAAGACGTGTGAAAGTGTTGTTAACTCGGCGTTGAATTGGTGTCTAGGCTCCGTTCATCATCGATACTTACCTTGGACACAGATGCAGTACAACTTGAGTAAGCGTAGGAAGGTCTTTAAGGAGATGCGACGCATCCTTCCTATTCACAAAGGGCTTAAGCAACTTATACAGCTCTGCGCTCTTTTCCTCACTCATGCGCTTCGCCGAGTCGCTGCAGTCTTTTGGCATCCCGCTTTGGATTGGTATCACATATTCTTTTTCAAATGCACCAATAGTCCCCAAAGTATTTGGTCGGATAAAGGCCATCATGCTATGGTACTCATAAAGGTTGTTTGAGATTGGTGTCCCAGTGAGCCCAATTCGAAGTGGAGTTCGCAGCTTCATCGCAGCTTTCGCCATGTTCGTGTTCTTGTTTTTCAACACGACATGACATTCATCAATAACTACCATATCTACATCCAGAGCATATTCGACAATCTTTTCCAAACTTTGATGAGAGACTAGTAATGCCCTTGGTCCCTTGTTCCGCATGAAGCGTTGTACTCTGTCGATCTTAATCTTATAATGCGATTCGTTCAAATCGTCCAGGTAGATAACGTTGCTTCTGATGGGAGTTATCCAGGTGTCAAATTCCTTCTTCCACATACCAATGGTATTCGTTGGAATTACGATCAGAACACTTTGCACAAGACCTCGAGTCATGCATGTATATAAAAACGAAAGTGCAGTCAAAGTCTTTCCGTGAAAAGAATGAAGTTAGGTAACAATTTGCAAACCATCTACGCTGATACTTATATTGACAATGGCGCTTACTTTTCCAAGTCCCATGTTATGCTGGAAACAAGCCAAAAGTCAGTGCGGGAGTGCAAGAATGAAAGTGTATGAAATGTCACTTACTGCAAGAATACTGCCCCCTGGTTTATCGTTTGTAAAGCAATTCTTCCATAGAAAGTTGATTCCCTCCATCTGATGGTCCTTCAAAATGTGCTTCAAGGTGGCTGGAAGATATGATGGATCAAAAATGACCCTTTTCCCAACCTCGTTTCTCATTTTCGGTGGCGAGGCTAATGTGATTTCTAACTTCGAGGCCACTTTGTTGTGTGATCCCAGAGATGCGTTATACTTTGTTCCTTCGCCCACTTCAACCGATCCTTTGGGCGAGGGCATCTCCTGAATCGATCCTCGATTAGTGACAGTACCTTTTTTCTGGTACATCATCAGATCAGGGCCGGATTCGGGAGTATCCTTCATCGTACCACTACTCGTAAAGGTCTGTGACCTATTGTCTTCGCAGAGAGTGCCGGATGTTAGAGTGTTTTGTACCCTACCACGTCTCGGCGGTTGTCGTGAAACATGAAGTTTTTGGTCAGAACGGATCCCGTTTGCACACGCTTCAAATTCTTCCTGTTCCGTCTCGTGCCGGTCATCTTTTTCTGTGGCCTTTTTGGCATGCAGCACTTCAGGATGATACATTTCTTCTAAACGCTTAGCTTCGGCGAATTCTTCCACTGAACAAGGCGCCTGGGTGGTGGCAAATCCACCACGCTGCGTGGCTCCCATAGATTGAGGCCGCGATTCGTCATCACTGTCCAGAAGAATCTCAACATCGTCGTAGCTCTCCTTTGCCACAGGTCTGGACATAATGGGACGGCTCCGGAGTTCCTTGTCTCTTCGTTTGAGGACCAAATTTGCCTTCCTCACCCAATCAGGATCATCTTCTTCACTCAATTGTGGGGGTTTACACCCGAGTGCATGTTCGTACAATCGACTCAAATCGATGTCAAACTTTGTTTCGATTTCATCCTGTAAAAAGGACTCGTGTTGCGCTACTCGTTCGCAGTGTGCTAGCAATTGGTGTTCCCATTCCAGTAACTCTTTCTCCACCTCTTCTTCGACATGATTTGCGTCCAAAACCTCTTTCCGTACTTCTTCCATGATTTCTTGCCGTATCTCCGACTTCTTTTCCAGCTTGGCTATAGTGTCCTCGTATTCGGCGTGTACAAGCATCAATTCTTCTACGACAACATCTTCTGTCCGATTCTCCATCGCTCGTGTTTCTTCATGTTGTATATATTGGATCATTTCTTTTAGAGGAGTAGGTGATTCGCAACAGGGGCATTTCCAGGGATCTTTGCATGCCAAGAGTTCTTGCACCGCCTTCCATCCCACCCGTGCACCCCCGAGCGCCTTGGCAAGACACAAAGTGCAAAATTCACGTTCGCATGAGTCACAAATCACTAACGTGTCATCTGTTTCTTCACCACAAGCCAAACAGACATCATCGTCTTCGTCTGCTTCGTCTTCGAGCATTACCAGTTTTTCCGCACAAATGCAACAACACGGTACGTCCCAAAGCGGATGCGCGTGTATTTTATTGAAACAGAATTGACCATCCGGGAGTTTCAACTCGACGCTACATACCCAACATGTAGTTTTCATTTGCTCCAGTGTGGGTATTTCAAAAGAAGGCGGTATATAGTCTTCTTTGTGAGACACGAAGACGTTTAATATTTGTAGTGAAGCATAGTGAAAGGGTGGTGAGCGAGGCGCACGTACGTGGGGAATTTTGCCTCAGCAAGTGCACAACGAATATATAAAAGCGAATCGATCTTACCTTCACTGCACTTATCTCCCGGCTCATCTTTAACCTCTTGAAACACTGTCGAATTATGTTGTGAATTTTCTTCGTTGTACGAAGACTCGTCCTGCTTGTTTTGCTGTTGTTGTCGAGGCGGTTGCCACCGCTGTTCCTCAGAATCGCTCTCGTCGTCACTACTCGACAAAAGATCGATCACTTCATCTTTACTCGTCATATTGTAAAGATAGTATGAGACAGGTGAATGGAGCAAATTCCAAGTACCGTTATTGGCAATGTTCTGTCTCCAATGCACACCACCGTCCTTTCTTCTCTCAGGAGTATTTTGTACTCTGTCGTTTCACATCAAAAAAAGGCGGCTGGACGGTGTGGCGCGTCATGTTGTTCGCGTGGGTAGTGTGGGTGTGATGTATTCGGTGGAAAGAACCGCGCAAACCGAATCCCACGGGAAACAACGCGAGCAAGACACAATACTTGACCATTACGGTTAAACATACACTGTGATCGGTCGCAGGTAGACACATCATTATTAGAGCAACACTCTGCGTCAGGATGTTTGTTTGGTATTTCGTCGTCGTCATCCATTATTAGGTACCATACACCATACACACGTCCATCATAATCCCCGCCCCGTGTTTGATTGGTAGACTTCATAACAAGAGACGACAGACAACTCTACGTTTGAAGTAGACTCGCTTCTCTAACAGAACAAAGGGTTGTACACACAAACAGAACAAATCAAGCATGCGTATTTCGTTGCTCTTTCTATGTGGAGCTTTCGCCGTCGACGCCTTCGTCCCTCCGTCGAGACCAACGACGGCGTTGACCCTGACGACGAGAACGACACGATTGGTCTCGCCCCCTATGACTTTACAAGCCTTGGGAACCTCTTCGGATATTCTTCTGGCGCTTGGTGAACAATCCGCTGGTGATGTTGCGTCATCATCACCACTGATGACTTACTTCCTCGAAACACTTATCGCCAATGGTGTCCCAGCTCTGTTTTCGATCATGGTGATTGGCTTTGCTGCATTCATGTTTGGCAAATCACGTCGTGTTCAACAAGATGATATGCTTCAAACGCGGAATCCGGTGGCGCGACTTTACGAAGATCTATACGGAGATCAAAATCAAGACAACAACAACAACAAGGTGATGCCATCTTTCTTTGGTCGTAACAACAATGGCAAGCTACAGTTGCCCCGTAATGCTGGTGTGCCTGAGCTGGAATATATTAAAATCACAAACTTGAACCGCCAATTGGACTCGTACAAGTACACGCTACAAGCTGCGACTCAATCCAAAGCTGCGGCGGCGGCCGATTACAGAGAAGTTTCCTTTGGCAGGGCCCTTGGAAAGGTCCTCGACGGACCTGTTCGACAAGAGTTGTTAAAAGCCGAGGCGGAGTTTTTGGAAAAGGGTGCCGAGTTAACAAACAAAATTACCAATATTCAAACAAAATTGACCCAGGCTACCGTCGACAAAGAGTTGGAAAGTTTTGGAATGAAGACTGTATACGATTTGGACCCTGCGTTCAATACGACCACCAATGAAACCGTGGCTGTCATTAGCAAAGGCAAGAATAAAAAATTCGACAAGGGTGAACAATTACTAACTCTCAGTAAACTACAACGTGATTTACAGGAACTCGAAGTGAGTAGGCATCATTCTTTCACAAACTTGGATGGCTTTTGGAAACTACCGTGGTTCCTTTTTTCTCACCTTGTCATTTTTGTCAGCTCGATTTTATTCAAAAAGTGGTACATCACGTGGGACCCGCTCATGGAGCTTCGGTACGCACCGCACTCTTGGGCGATGTGGCAGTGCGTGGATCTGGTGGCCTATTGCGCACTCTCCGAGATAGACCCTTACGAGCTCTCTTGAATGGGGAAGAATCGAAACCAGGTAATTTGTACGTGACACGCTTCCCGGGCGACGCCACAGCTTCTCAGGTGGCGAATCTACGAGAAGAAGCAACAGCTATCATCCGGTCAGCTAAACCTAATGACGAAGTTCTAGTGATCCTACAGACTGGAGGAGGAACCGTCACTGGTTATGGTTTGGCGGCTGCCCAATTGTTGCGCTTCAAAGACGCTGGCTTGAAATTGACCATCGCCGTTGAACAGGTAGCGGCCTCCGGGGGTTATATGATGTGCTGTGTCGCTGACCGAATCGTTGCTAGTCCATTTGCTGTGTTGGGGAGCATTGGAGTTATCAGTGACATTCCGAACGTTTATGATCGT
>Ga0051981_10001725_pt1 | contig 10744 bp, 7 predicted proteins | sample CryGey13umfilter_3_FD_59644 | JGI IMG/M metagenome (GOLD analysis project Ga0051981, IMG submission 59644) | Groundwater microbial communities from aquifer in Utah, USA - Crystal Geyser 4/10/14 3 um filter | ecosystem: Environmental > Aquatic > Deep subsurface > Groundwater | place: USA: Utah... | reverse complement strand
GGTGTGGTTCAGTAGCCGTAGTGTACTGTCCCTTCCCATGCAATTATCTATCCTGCATCGAGAAAAAGAATGTTTGTTCGAATACGTTGAACGAGAGTGAGTGCAGAATGATTGTACAATAAATACCGAGTGTTCATGCAATCTTCAGGGGCAGGAAAAGCAGAACGACGATGACAGCGATGATGATTCGATGGACTAGATTTGGAAAGGATGGATCATTGACGACATCATCGCCTCCGTCATCCGCCACCACCACCAAATGAACATAGGATATCGGCGCTCTCACCGCGCCAATCTCTCTTGTCTTTTTTTGTTTTTTGGTTCTGTTCTTGGGATACATATTTTCTCATTTCAAACAAACAGCGAGTCGATTACGTTTGCCGTGATTGTCCTGTCGGGAAGTGAACTCAAGGCTTCCATCACCTTTGACGGACCCATGGTAGAAGAAGAAGATGTATCCGCCAAAGAAATTTGGGAGACCAGCGAATCGTACAGGTACGATCCCGCCAAGAAGGACCATCTCATCGTGTTCGGATCCATGGTGGACTTTGAGCATCTGAATCCCATCAAGAATAAAGAAGTGCGGGAAGACGAGGAAGAAGAGGTGGCCGACGAGAACGAATCCATCGCGGAGAAACGTGCGCGACGGGCCCGGGATCGCAAGCGGGCGCTGGAAAAACGGCAGCAGGAACAAGAAGACCTCATGAATCAGCGCAAACACGTACGAGAGGAGGGCGACCCATTCCAGAAGACGTACAAGGCCAAGGCGAACGGGTGGTACCGCTTTTGTGTTACGGCCTCGTGGCATGCCGTCGATGTAGAAGTCGACCTGCGACGAGAAAAGGAATTGGGAGGCGTTGGACCCAACGGGCACGTCTACACACTCGAAGAAAAGACATTGGCAGAAGAAGAAAACTACATGGAAGAAGATACAGCAGAAAAGGAGGGTATCAAAGACGAAGACTTCAAGGCGACACGAGAAAAGCTCAAATCCTTACGAAGACTCTTGGGTAAGTTGTATTTCCGATTCATTGTTGTATGGTGAATTGGGGATCTCCTCTCTGAGTTTTTCTAACGTAAATTGTTTCGTATCGATCCATCGATCGACCCTTCGATCCAATCGATCCATCGATCTATCCACAGCCGACATTTCTAATCGGCAACAAAAGGAAAGACACCGTATCCAACTCCATTCCGCGACGAACGAACATTCGCATTCACGTATGGTGCTTTCGTCGATTTTTCAAACCTTTCTCTTTTGCGCTGTAACGGGATACCAAGTCTTTACCATTCGACGGTGGTTCAAGGGGGCTCCCGTGTTGGGTTGATCTACGCACAAACAGTATGAAAAAGACACAAATAATTCCTCCGGCCGTTTTAGAGAAACTAGTTCCATCTGTTTTTCTCCATCACAATCTACCAACTTTCGCCCTTATTTTCACCATACGCTTGCTGGTTTCCACCGCGAACCTTCTCTCAGCAGTGCCATGCATCAACTTGCCGTGCACAGTGCGTGTCTCAATTTATACAGTCTTCCAATTCCTCGTTAGGCGGTATAGCAACATAGATAGTTTCGATCCACGATCGTGATCGCTCCATGCCGCTCCAGCTGCGCTTTCGACTTTTTCTATTTTTATGGGTTACATACATCTGATATCTGAGTTGACAGGTTTCGGGTGGGTGAACGAGGCGAAAGCCAAAACGAGAATCACAACTTATGACGACTTCGGGTGATCCATGAGGAATCCTAGAACACCAATTTATATTTATTCGTGAGCAGACGACGGAAACGCAACCATGGAAGAGATTCTTTTTGGTCCCGTGTGTGTTGGAACTTTTGCACCAAGCGGTTCGCATTGAATTTCACTTGAAAAAAAAATCCAGGACTTTGAGATATTTTTGTACAGGGATAATAACATGCGTACCAGTCGATAAACAGATAACAAAACTGTCGCATGTGCGTTTGCGTTTGTTGACAAACAAGAATCAAGAATCGTGAAATTGTTAGCTGCGAACGGTACTTCGTCATTGTGGTGCAACAATCACGATATCCTATTGGTATCGTTGTGTTGAAGGTTCGTACGAAAGAGTTTTTTTTACAAGTCGGAAGTGTCCCGTCCATAGGCAACGGTCCCTTCCTTTGTTACGCCTACACATAGTGTAAAACATAGTCCTAATAGAACTATAACTTTGAAACTGATTGAAAGTGTATGGATAAAACGTGTACGTATGCAGACCTCATCAAGATTGACAACGGAAAACGCGAGGTAGGTAAAACTAATGTGAAAAAGAAATGAGGGCACTGTAAGTCACTGCGCGGGAAGAGAAAAATCCCCAACAGAGCCGAAAAACACAAATGTGGGAAAAGTCATGTCGATAATCCTGTCGGATTGTCGTAGAAGGGGTAGCACAGCTGAAAAGCCACCACAAAACCAGGGAAATATTTACGAGCACATATCCGAAAAAAAAAACTAATCCCACCCTCTCTCTCTCTAGGCAGAGCAGGATTTCATCAAAGACGACGAAACCGAAAAATCGTACTGAGTCGGAGACTGGGAAAACTGATAGCCATCGTACGTGGTAATCTTGTCTCCTTCTTCCACAAGGACGAGATAGTGAAGGTTACACGTCACATGTTTGACACTCTTGAACTGTTCGCGCGCCCAGTACTTGGACAAACTCTTCTCGAGAGCATCACCTTCGGTCTCTTGGACGATGATGGATTTGTTCGAGCGCCGCTCCTCGCGAAGTTGGGAGAGCTGACCACGTGTCTTGTGCAAATTCATGTGAGAAGCAAAAATGTCCTCCACGCGAGGTTGGGAGGGACCGTTCTGTTTGTTATGACCCTTCTTGGCCAGACTCGAAGCCACTCGAAGGACGGTGCGTTCAGCATAATTCGAGGCTCGATCATGAACTTCGGAAGCAAACATGGTGCTAGAATGACGGAGCTGACGAATCAGAGGTTCATCCGAGTCGCTACCGTCCCCTACACAGCTAGGAGTACAGTTGTTAAACGAATCTCCGAGAATACAAGTCGAATGCAACGAGGAATCGAGCGTCCCGGTGGTGCTGGAGAGGGACGCTTTCCGCGACTTGTTATGCATGCAGAAGGAGAAAGGAGAAGCAAGTGTACCTTCCATGGTCTGTAAATGCTTCATGTCGAACAACGTTGGAGGTAGGTACTTCGATTTGATATTATTGCTACGGTGTGGCATTGTGTTCATGAAGTCGCGTCGTTGCAATCAACAAACGAACGAAAAAAATCGAAACCTTGGGTTATCAATATTCGTGGACTTTCGGCCAGTACAGCAACAAACAGTGCGACGATTGATGAGAACCCTCCGAGTAGTGTAAAACACCAACTTATTCTTCACGCTTGACAGAGTCATCGACGAGAGCACGTATTGATGAGTACGATATAGGCAGCTGTTGTTCGGAATTCCATGTAGCATTTTCAGGCCTAGAGTTGATAGAAAGTAAGAGCAGGAATAAATAAACTTATGAGTACGAAAAATATATGTGGATTACATTAGTACACTGAAGTACAACTCTTATGAGTACATCATCAAGTCTGGAATGGAGAATTGTGACGTGATCATGATGTTCTGGGTTCTAAAGATGTGACGTACCGGGACAAAATCCGTTTTTGTGCGCTTATTTTGATTTTGACAAAAAATAATTTTAACTTAAATTCTCAAAAATATTACCAAAATATAGTATTATCAGCTAAAAATCAAGAATGTTTTTTGCGAAAATGCGGAAAAATCTTATTTTTTAAGAAAATATAGAATAAGCACACAAAACCGGATCTGTCTCAATTGGCTAAAAATCAATAATATTTTTTGCATCTCTTTCAGCCACATCATTTATGATTTTACTACTAGTTGTTGAATTCCGTGAGCAATGCAAATTTATTTAGGCCTGAGAGCATCGACCATCAACATCATTCTTGGGGCCATTCCATTTCTCGCATTTACATAGGTCTACAATCTATGACTAGTGTATGATACCCATCACCATTATTAGCAACTCATCACACAGTCTGACTCGTTAAACAGGATAATTCGCTAATAAATACTTCCGATCCTACCATCTTGTGAGATTTTACAGTGAGTCGATCAGACTACGAAACAAAAAATAAGGAACAATGTTTGTTTCTTATGACGAATCGGACGGTTTTGTACAAGAAATGGATTTAAAATAGTCTTCTATGATGTTCCTCACCTCACTAGTCGCATGGTGCCGGAAGTTTAAGAGATCAATATTTAACACTAAAAACTGCCGGCAGTTGAAGTTTGTTATGATGTTGCATCTTCTTATAGTTCCATTTGCGCCCAGTGACGACCATATTTTCCATCCGGATGCGAGAAAATACCCCTCGTGAGGCTCACCCCACCAATTCCTTTTTTGCTTTCCCTCATGGGGAATACGGACGATGAACCAATTGTTGTAACTGTCCCATTTTTTTCACCGAAACATGGGTAAATCGATAATGTGGTTACATTCCTGCCGTACGCGCCGTTCTACTCATGGGAATACAGATGAAACATTTACGACAGTGTTTTACACTAATGTAGCTTTGAAGTATGCGTAGAACATACCCAAATCAATAAGGTTTAGTGCCATACATTACGGGCCGTTCTAGAGGCTCTTCAATCTGTTGTCTTTGTCATTGTATAGTAGTACATGCTGCGAAGACGAATAATCCTGCAGGCGAACAAATTGACAAAACATCCAAGGTTGTGCAATATACTCCTCCAAGGTAGACGACTCCTTCCGGTTGTTTTAATCTGCTACCAAGAATCCCCGCACGCTACTTTCGTTGCGACGATCCAATTTATAAATTGCTTGCAACTCATTGATGGTTTGGACAAGGTCCGATACACGTTGTTCTGAGGCTTTTATTTTGCTTCTTGACGGAGTCGCATACAGGCTTGTTGAAGATCAACGAACCATGTCGGAAAGATGTAAGAATCACCTGGGACAGTAAATCGGCGCCGAGTTCCATGGCTTGCACAGACGGAAAAGTAAAATGGTGCCGTGAGTGCCAACCCTGCGGCACCAACTTGTTGATATGATAGAGCATTTTGATTTATCTCTTCTAAACATGTTTTCCAATAATTTCCAAGAGTACCCGGTACTTGTCGATACGGTTGTAAACGTCGAACTTGTTGGCACACCAAATGGACGAAGTCGTGTCGGACGCAATGCATGGGCCCTCACCGGTCCTCCCAAAGACAAAGAGATCAGAAACATCACCATCTACCAAATATTGGATACGTCGGCATGTTCCTTCCACGGCAATGGACAGTCGTTGCCGAGGATGGCCTTCGTTGGTTTGGACTGAGACCAAGGGAGTCATGACGGGGGGGACGACACCTCACAAGGATTCACGAAGCCTTTGTTTGTCCATTCTTTTCAAAGACGGAAAGGATGATATTGCTATCTGAGAGAGGAGACACAAATAGACAGAGGAAGTCAGGATACGATGCTTAAGTGGATGGTGGATGATAATAATAAAGTAAAAATAATCTTTCACTTTGTGCGTAGTCCATCGGTCATTCGTGAGTTAACCCAGTCCAGCAGCATGAAAAATGCGAGAAAAACATTGGATGTAGAGTGCCTTTCCGACTTGCTTGTTCTTTGCACATGTCAAACAATGATTTGATGTATTGGGTTGTTTGTTGCTACAATTAGCAAGTGGCAAAATATTCTAGAAATGTTTCGGTAGAGAGAGTGAGGGACGCCAATTACTGTAACTTACGGGTGTCCAGTAATGTGAGACTCTGTAATGGACGTTGTGTTCAGAGGCGTGATACAAATTCTTATATAAAAATTTCATCATGATTAACGATCTTGGCCGAGTGGTTAAGGCGCCAGACTTGAAATCTGGTGACGAAAGTCTCACAGGTTCGAACCCTGTAGATCACGACATTTGATTTTGTTTTGTTCTTTTTTGCCTAAACATTCACTTTCAATGTTGACAAATCATAGGCACGATCAGGACGGTAGAAGACAATGCCAATAATCATAATAATAGGTTTCTCATAAGGGGGAAAACAACGTTGACGCAACTTGCCCAGAACGAAACTTGTGACAATCACTCTACTCTATCTCTCATTAACAGTAACTTCTCTCGTTGAAATGGATGGATGAAAATCTACCTCTCTGATACCCAAGGGGGTGTAGAGTATATTAGTATTTGAACAAACTAGGTCGAGAATCTATTTTGGACAAAACCAACTATTGACAATTAGGATCGGGTAGGAGTAGTCGTGGATTTGACTGTGAATTGTGGGCAGCGGGGAAGAGGTGCGATCCTGACGGATGAGCGGCCGTCGGAAATTAATATCCGTCCCCTTCTCTTTTTACCATTTTTTTCAAGAAGCGGTTCGCATTTCCTCCACTTCACACTGTCACCGTACGTCAAGCTCAAAAAGATTTGCAGCACATCATGTCAATTCACCCATAATCCAGAGTATTGAACAACACACTGAACCAATCAGCACAACAAGACACCACAATTCCGTTTCCACGTATCGAAAAATCAAGCGACCAGGTTTCTGTAAGGAGGGAGACACACAGTACAAGTCGTCAATAAGTCACTGATATGAGCGAGGAAGAAGTCGATAATATGAACAAGGAAGATGAAACGACCGAGGAAAAAGGCCCCAAGCCCATTGCTACAACCCATGAATGGATCCTGTGGGAGCACCAAACCGGGAAACGTGTCAAGACGGATCTCGAATGGCGCGAGGCAACCAATGAGTACGTTGCTGTTGAGGTGATTGTGGTGGGGTGGTTGTGGTGGTTGTATTTTCAATTGTGATGGATGAGTTTGTTTCGTTACTCATAACTCATTCACTCACCTTTTCTCCTTGCGCCATCCCCGACAGAATTTGCCACTTTTTTCACGTAGATGGACGACCCTTTTCGGTTGATTTGCATCATTTACCGAATCCGTCCGCCTCGTTCTTCTTGAAGCAGAAGGATGAAGCTATTTACCAACGACATCATCATCATCATGATCATCACGAGCCATCACAACAACCACGAGATACCGAACAACAACCAAATCAAGACGATGATCACAACAAGCACTTGGCATCTTTGACTCATAAAGAATACAGTTTGTTCCGTCAAGGGATTTTCCCTGATTGGGAAGATTCTCATTGTCGTGATGGTGGATGCTTGTACACGAGACAATATTGGCCACCGGCCACACTGGATCGATATTGGCGCAACTTGGTTGCTGGTGTGTTGAACAGTGATGGTGGCGAGGTTACAGTTAGTAGCACGAAACATGACAACAACCCCTCGTCACTATCATCCTTGATGCTTGATGCCACTCATATTGTGGGTATTCGGATTGATGACAAATCCAAATCCAAACATCCTGTTTACAAGATAGAAATTTGGTTGGATACGACCGATACTGCTGTGCGGGAAAACGTTCGAAATCAAGCACTGGCCATCCTCTTGCATGATCCCGATAAGGATAGCAACACTCATACCAAAAACGGCAGTCACAATAAACTTCCCGCACTCAAATTGCATTGGCGCAAGTTTGGTGATATTGCGCCTGCCGAAGGTGATGCTGCTGCCATTACTACGGAAGAGGGTGGTGAGGGTGACGATTCAGTGGCCAACAAATCGGAAGCACAAACTTAAATATACATCAACACTTCTTTATTTTGGTACAACAAATAAATAGCGGGCAAAAATAAAAAATGCGAAAGCAAGCATTGACGGCAAGGTAGATAATACAGAATTTCTTTACCGCGATGCATTCGATTGTTCAAGAGGTAGAGCTGGTCTGTCACGTGGAGACCGAGGTTGTTACAAAGTAGTCAGCAGAATCAAAATTACCCAAGTGTAAGCAAATATTCCTGGGTAAAGGGAGATTCGCTTATTCATTGCCATTTTTATTCACAACAAAAACAATATGGAGTCGACGCGTGCGTTCAGCTACTTCGGTATGCAAAGCCACAGGTAGATTCAGGAGGGGGGATGAAATGTACGCGAAAATCTCGAGGTAGAAAGTAATTTTCTTTGGTCCACGTACTCGTACATATCACGACGGATGATCCATATAATAAGGCTCCGAAAAGCTTTTTTTCTATTGTTAGGACTCGTATTTCACTATGGAGCGAGGCATAACGAATTATCAAGAGCAGCAGCCAAGAAAAACCCCGTCAAGTGTGGGACAGCATTGGCCAGTAAGCCCCAACTTAGCGCAGGCGGTATTTTGTTGACACGAGTTCCCACCACTACCGGTGGTATGACTTTCGGCAGTGCTCGACTCTGTAGCAGCAGTAGAAGTTGAAGTTTCTACAAGCTTTGACGCGTCAAAGCCGTCTCTCGTCGCAATCCAATAAAGAACCTGGCTTTTGCTCAGCCCAGAATCGAGCTCGGGACTGAAAAGATTCTGAGCCTCGTTCCATGCCTTGTTAGGGTCCAGAATTGCTGTATCAGCAACCACATAGCCTCTCCAAGCCATTTCAACGTTTTCCGCAGGTCGCATTGCGTGCGCAATTTCCTCAGCAACAAAGTTTTTTGAGAACAAATTCCCCGTGACAGATGTTACTGGAATGAAATTTATCATGTGAACATACAGAGGGTCGGTCCCAAACCATGTCGAACAAATCGCATCTAGCATACCCAAGTTACCAACCATGAGATTCGCTGCGAATTGTGAAGGATAGATAGAAGTTTTACTTTCACTGAGATTCAACGACATTTGCCAATATGTTTTAGCCCCTCGAATCTCGGTGGCAAGCAACAACCTGGCAAAGTCTGTTTCAGATGATGTGTCCGACTCTGGATGACGTCCATGGCCATGACGGACAAGAGACCAAAGATATGCACCATAGTAGCCATTCACTGCCTCCGACGAACTCTCCTGTGACTTTCCATTTCCAAAGGGGAACATACCCGATGCAAATGAGTGACCGTCAAACCACACCTTGTGTCGGGTAAGCGGGAAGAAGACGTCATCAGAGCAGCCAGAGTTTGAATTTCCATCGTAGACAATATCAAAGTATACTGCGTCTACGAAATCGCCATATTGTTCGACGAATGTCTGATTGAGATGACCCAGTATGGCGCATGCGTAAAACTGACGTGAATCAATGATGAGGAATAAAGCTATTGTTTTCCAGGTCGAGTAATAGCATGTCCCCCTCGGTGGTACTTACCAGGTACCCGTAATGAAAGTGGTGATCGTTGTAGCGACCGTTTCCAAAGTCCGCTTCCGTGTTCAGCAACCCGTCAGACGAGACGATTCCTCCGAGATTCATATCATACACAAGAAAATCCTTTGCCTTTCCTGACAAGAAAGATTCCAAGGACGAAAATAGTAGGTCTATGAGATGAGCCAGCAAATTTTCTAGATCAGTCCTCTCATACCCTTGCTTCCCTTCCGGCGAATGAAGCAACAGATTGTTACAAATATGGCACATTTGCGCAAGTCGAGCGGATTGTTTACCAAAGCCGTACACATTCTCCGTCAACGTAGGGAGGGCAAGGATACTGTCTTCCTTGAGGCTCTTAATGATTGCACTCCTTACAGACGAGTCGGAGAGAGATTCCATCGAGTTTGATCCTTGGTCTCCGTCAAATCCAAGAGTCGGCAAGACCTCATCGTACGCCCAAGTCGTACCAAGAACCGCAGTCATCGGTCCCTTGATGCATTGATATTCTAAATCGAAATCATCTTTGTCCAGCACCAGCAACATATCCCTTGGTAGGCTCTCGGCGTGATGAGGGAGTGCCAGCATCAACATCTCGGGAGAAGAGGAGGAAGAAGCAGACGTAAAGGTCTCGGTGGAGTATCGGAACTGAACAGTACCGATCCGTGGTGATATGGCTTCATTCCCGTGTCGAAAATTCCAGCGAACTTGCCCTCCAGTCGGATAAATTGCCGCGTGCTTAACTAGCCTTGAAATACCCGGACTCTTGTCTGCGCGTTGCGTCGTCGACACATCCATAACAGAGGGAATTTGAGCGATACGGAGGACACCGTCAAAGACTTCATCGGAGGTTACCGCGGTTCTGGTAATCTGGTCAAACACAAGGGTGATTTTCTTCGATGCAACAATCAACCATGCCATATCCTCTTGGGTTTGAATCATAAATTGGACACCAGTAAGGACTTTGGACATGCCATTATCATCGGTATCAATGGTATACTCGCAGATACTATCATCATGGTCCTCAGAAGCACTGGTGCTGTTGGATCCATATTGCTGTTGCGGACAGGTGATATCCCGAAAGATGGACAGGGCATGGATTTTCGGAATCGTCTGTTGGTACCGCACAGTCACATAGGGCGATCCCTGTACCAGATAGGTTTCCCAATACGACGAACTATCCGCATTGTGATACCGTAGCGTGACGCTTAAGGGATCAAAGGCCATAACGTGACGTTTCATTCCGTCTTCCGTTTCGACGTTACTGCTGGCGCTGAGTGTCAGATCTGGAAAGAAGTAATCGTGTATCATTCTGGGCTCCTCCTTGCGGTGAGATGCGGGATAGGATACCTGTAGAAGTGTCGGTGACCACTTGTAGGCATATGGATAAACTGCTACTGGATATGATAGGCTTCGATCGGCGGTCGGGTGCAACACCAAGTTGGTCCAAAAGGCACCCGTCGGGAAGGGAAAGGTGAAGTCGTGAATACCGTTGGTTGGCACCAGGCTCGGATGAAACAACTCCTTCCGAACAAAGTCTGCGACAGGGTCAT
>Ga0051981_10001724_pt1 | contig 10745 bp, 10 predicted proteins | sample CryGey13umfilter_3_FD_59644 | JGI IMG/M metagenome (GOLD analysis project Ga0051981, IMG submission 59644) | Groundwater microbial communities from aquifer in Utah, USA - Crystal Geyser 4/10/14 3 um filter | ecosystem: Environmental > Aquatic > Deep subsurface > Groundwater | place: USA: Utah... | reverse complement strand
ATACGAAGCATCTCATTAATGTTCGTTGTTGCGTTCTGTTGTTGGGGTTCTGTTGTTGGGGTTCTGTTGTTGGGGTAAGTCCCATATGGCGGTATCAGGCGGTATGCTTGTTTTCGAAAGCAATTATTTTGTTCCGAGTTCAATTCCAACGTTGAAGTAAAGGGTTCGTGGATAACAAAACGAAATTTACCGTTGAGAATACGAATAAAGTTTTAAAACATGGCTATCAAATAATTATGCTACCCAAACAAATTAGTGATGGATGATTTGGATATCTTCTGAATCAGATGAAAATGTATCTTTAAGAAATAGTGTGTTTGTTTTTTATTGCTTTTGGTTTACCCTGGGCGCAAGCTACGAACTGATCACTGCGGTGTGTATTTAAAATGACTCGGCGAACAAATTGTCATGCGCTTGCTAATCGGGTCATTTCATCCCTTGGTTGTCGGTCGGATAACTGATCGTGGCCATGGCAATGATGTTTCCGAGACTTGAAATTGGTGGATTATTATGTAATGACCAAATGTTCATTGGATGGTTTCAATTGCACCGATGGTTCAATCCCCAAGTGTGGCAAAATGTAATACGCGCCTCCACCAAAGATAAAGGTGGTGAACAAAATGGCTGCGCTCGTCATTCCTTTCATTAATGGCTTGAACTCGCAGCCTTCACCCGTCATGCTGTTGTAGATGGGCACATTTTCAACCAAGGCAAGCGAGACAGCGCCTCGTAAGCCTGCCAAAATGAGGATGGCTTGCGTCTTGTTGTCGCGGATAGCTTCGGCGGTCCGACTGGGTCGACTTTTGCTACTGGTGCAACAGGAATAAAACCCTTGTAGGGACCAGGAGCAGGTAACGACCATGAATGATCGACTTACGATACACGCAATGATGGCCACCAGCATCAGGGTAGGATTCCAATCATAATTACTGGAAAACAAGAATAATCCCAGATAGGCAAAAATGGCGTTTTCGGCCAAATGTGCACACAAGTGTGCCACGAAACGGACGTGTCGATCGGCCGTGGGGGACAGGGGCAGTCGCTCCGTGTAGGGCAAGGGTCCAACGGACCGATCTGATGCACTGGCGGACAGTTCCGGATGTCCCATGTCGACGTAATCGTCATTGGATGTTACGGATGGTGGTGTTTGTAGTTTCGGACCCGCAACGTACACGTCGAGGAAGAATGCGACGGCAACGATACTGACAATTCCTGACCATCCAACCTCATCGCAGATATAATATGGCACCAGTGCCCAGATGAAAAAGGATCCCACTTCCATGACGGGCGGTAAATGATTTCGTAATAGTTTGAAATAGGCCATGGCAAAGATTCCACATAATAATCCAACCGAAATGGAAGCAAACATGGAAATCAAAAAGGTTGCCAATGCATCCAAAATTTCATCTAAACTTGTCGTACCGTCATTGGTCTTTCCATCGAAGCGATTGACCAATGTTTGGAACACGGTGATGGCGATCCCGTCGTTGAGCAAACTTTCCCCAAAAACCAATATGAAGATGGTATCTTTCTGGTCCATATTGAGACTTGTGAGTACCGATAGGATTGCCACGGGGTCGATGGAACTAATGAGTGCCCCGAAGACCAAACTGTCCAACATGGGGAATGTATTGACACTGTCGATTGCCTTTGTTGCGTAATGGACCAAGAATCCGGTCATGAAAGTACTCAATACGGTCCCAAGTACGGCGAACATGATGATTGCCCCACGCCGTCTCTTGAATTCGTATTTACTGACGGATAATGCAGCATTGAAAATGATGGGCGGTAACAGTAGACTCAAGAACAAGTCATTATCGAAAGATAACGAATCGTATACATTTCTTGCATTTCCGTTGCTGAATAAATTTGTGACGTACGAGAATATAGCCCCTACGAAAGTTCCTACCAAGATACACGATGCGGCCTCTGGTAAGAAATGCAATTCGTATCGTTTCACGAGTGCCTTGGCGCATTCGCACAGCAACAGTACCACGGCGGCAACAACCAGGTGTGCATTCGACAACAATCCTGCTTCTTCGCAGTAATCGGTGTGATGCTTCATGAGCGCGATGCAGCAGTGCCTTTCTGAGAATTCTTGAAAGTAATCATCGTATCCTGATTGCGAATACGATGACGAATAATCCATCTTGGAACAACCTGCATGTACGTTACGTTGCGGTGCGTTGCGTTCCGTCACGGTCGGGTCGTAGTGGCAGTGACAAGACAAAGAGGTATCAATTTCATCGTGTGAGTGAGGGGGTTAGGGGGTAAGAGGGTTTATCCGTCAATTGTCGTGGGATTTATCGATTGTTTACCGTCCTTACCAGCGGCCATGTAGGCATTTTGGATGCCTTCGCAGGTATCACGTGCATCCGTCGTCCCCTCTAAGAACTTGACCAAGAATCGCGAACATTTTTCATTATCCCCCTTGACGACATCATCATCGAATGTGATGGTATCATCGTCGTAGGATCGTTTGTTTTTCTTGTTTCCGGAATAATCGTCGTCGTCAGGGTATTGATAGTACGCTGCATCGTCATGCTCTTGTTGTTGAGCATCGTCCGCGGCGTAGGCCGCATCATCTTGCTGCTGTTGCGCTGCATCGTCGTTGTAGTTATTGTTATTATTGGCATTTGCATTGGCATCATCGTCAGCTAAACGACGACGGTTGCGATATTTGATTGTCCACGGTGATTGCCGATGATGATGATGATGATGATGCTCCTGCTGTTCCTGCTGCTGATGTAAGTGACGTAAATTGGCAGCCTGCATTTGTTGTTCGTAGGAAATGTATGCCGATACAGGTACGGGGGTTGCTAACATCAACAACAACATCAACGCGATGGTAAAGATGATGGGAGTATTGATGAGAGGCTTGAACGACCGTAGCTTCCCGTCACATTTACCGTTCTTCGTCGAGTTTAGCCGTACACGACGTACTATCGATGTCCCTCTCATGGTGGGATGCAACCGTAAACGAAAACGAAAACGACGCATTTTATACTTGAGTTTAGCGTATTTGTTGATGACGATCACGAGGAGGATGGTGATGATGATGACGATGACGAGGATGATATGTGGTAGGAGTAACGGTAACAGTGAACAGGAGTCGGAAGGATTACACCGGCATTTTTTATTTTTTATTTTGTCGTTGTTTTCCCCTCTTTTTCTTCACATATTTGACTTAGGACGCATCGAAACAGGGGAGAAAGGAGGCGAAACAACCAAAAAAAAAAACGGGCAACAACAACATCGGCTTTCGGCGACGGTCGTGTCACGTGTAACCGTCATTTGTGTCAACGAATATCGGTGTGCAAAACGTGTTCGATAAGTCCACCATCCGATGGAGCGAACTACTGTACGATACGAGAGTACGGTTGAAATGGACCGACGCATGGGGAGGGAGAGAAAGCAAAGAAAGGAAGAAAAAAATAGCACGCCAGCAGGCAGCAGACTTGGATTTCACAGTCAACTGGATCATCCCACTTCTTGCCAAGATTCACATCACGTCATCGCCCCCAAAAATATCCTATCCTCCCTATCCTATCCCAACATATGCTATCCTCTATCCTATCCCAACTACGGTGTTATTACTGACTTCCCTATCTGCCTAATCCAATGCAACGCTAACTAAATGTAAAATAAACTATTTATTCTAACTCGATCGATCGAGTTAATCTGAAAAAAACAGCAGAATCATCCAACAACTATCCATATAATTTTAATGACATACTCCTACGAAAGTGGGATGCCATGGAATACGAAGGTGTGTGAGTGTTAGTTCCAGGAAATCGGACTGGACTCCCAACAGCAACAAACGGCGACATCGGTGCGGAAGGTTCGGTCTCTTTCTCCAAGGATGCAACGACATTGGCGCGCAAGGATCCACGCTCCGAAGGAAGCGTCCATTTCATTATTACAGTTACTAGAGGGATACGCATTTACAGATACATCTGAAATGAACTGTAAGCTAACAGTCGTCTAGGTAGGCACACTCGAAGGTTTTTTTTTTTTTTTGGTTTTTGGTCCAAAATCTATGATTTTTCGCGGAACCGTCGAGTCGTGTTTCCGGGTTCAAAGATCGTGAATTGATCGTCCCCGTCATCCCCTCTCTCTATCACACACACACGCGCGACGGGTCTCCCCTCTCCCTCCCCTATCCTCCCCTTCCGCAACTGCTACTAGAGAGAGAGGGTGTGTCGCGTTGGAGTGCGGTAATTGTAATTGAAGATCTGATCGTTACGTTCACTGTCAATAATAGGAGTGTAGTTACTTCTGTCACAAGTGTAACCGTGATACCCGATCGGAAGACCCTTCTAACAGTTACGTTAGTAACGCTAACCAATAACCACTACCATAATATATTCGGAGGATCGGGGGTTGGGTGTTGATTATTGATTATTGATCTGAAGACAACAGACAACAGCGACAAGGACAACAGCGACAAGGACAACAGCGACAAGGACAACAGACAACGACGAACGACGATGCAATTCAATCACAATGCGGATCATCCGGCCGTGAATCCATTGGATGGGAGTTCGTTGTTCTCCCAAGCTGCCGCATCGGCTTCCTCGCCGTTGGAGTTCCCGCCCGTACAACCAGTCACCTGTGCGCGTATCACCACGCGGGTCTTTCATCCGAAACGCAATCAGGTAGCGACGGTACAGAATGTGTTGGTGAAAACGAGGACCGGAGCCATGTCAGCCTACAACCACAATATCAGCGGCGGCAACGGCGACGGTAACAAACATGATCAATCCAATATCAAGTCGGATGTATCGTGGAGCAGTGATGAAGATGATGATGATGATGACGACGACGACGACATGAGCAGTAGCAATTACAACGACGGGGACAATAATATTGCGATTGCCATCGACGAAGATGATCGCGACGATGACGGTGATGATAACATGGGAGAAGGAACAAACAACAACAACAACAATATCGACAACAACAACGTAACGGATGCAACCGAACAACAACACGAGGAAGAACCACGGGCCTATTGGATTCAACGAACGATACGTGAAGCCATTTATGGACGTGTATGGTTGGCCATTGTTCTGAAGCCATTATCAGTAGCGGCTCGGAATCATCTGCTCAACCACATGAACAACGACAACAACAATAGTAACAACAGTAACATCATTCACAACTGTGAATGGCAAGTGACAGCGGAATTTTGTGCCGTCAAGGAAATGTCATGGCAACATATCCGGAAAGAACGGAACAGGTTGGCGGAAGATCCGATCCAAGAAGTGGCAGCCATGCAATACTTGAAACGATGGCATAAGGCACGGACACGACAGCGAAGTCAACGACAACAGCAGCAGCAACAACAACAACAGCAACAACAACAGTCATCATTCCCATTTTTACCCTCTCATGTATCTCCGTCGTTACCATCATCGCATCAACCATCAATAACAACGACAACAGCAACAACACAAACCCCATCACATACAAACAACACCAAGGATACCACGGAGGAAGCGTTTCGGATTATTTTGGAAACAAACATCATGATGCCATTAGATTTATTGACCGACGATCGACATTTGTACAGTATCATGCCGTATTGTAATGGAGGAGAACTATTTGAACGACTGGATATGGACGAACGATTTACCGAAGAGGAAGCCAGGTATTGGATGGCACAAGTGTTAAATGTAAGTGGAGTACACCAAAAAGGCACGACTCTACTCGTCTGCGTACGCGTATTCGTAGACGTATGCGTATTCGATGACTCACTCTTGTTTTCGTTTTCTTATCTTTCGGTCACGTCAGGGGATCGAAAATTTACAAGACGCAGGGATTTGTCATCGTGACATGAGTTTGGAAAATCTATTAGTGCATCGCGGTGGTGCTCTTATCATTGATATGGGTATGTGTTTACGGATCCCATTCGAACAACAATCACACCATCCGCAACAATCAACGACTATACCGACCGTACCAACGGAAAGGAATCATAGGAATACATCTCTGGCGACCTCCTTTGGGAATTTAAGTGTCAATGGAACCAACACAGCCACGGCGACCGCATCCACGAAAACGACAGTCGACAACATGAACGGATTCAGTATCTCTAGTACGGCTCCTCGTCCTCGTCGGTTATTGATCAAACCCCAGGGGACGTGTGGGAAATGGATTTACATGTCACCGGAAATATATCGCAACGCTGAGCCCTTTGATGGATTTGCCGTAGACATGTGGGCCGCTGGAGTGATTTTATTCCTCATGCTCACGGGGTTTCCACCCTGGGAACGGGCCTGCCCCACGGACGAGCGCTTCCGGTACATGACGGCCGGTTATTTGGTGCAAATGTTAACCGAATGGGAGGTCGGATTATCTGGTGACGCAATGGATCTACTGCAACGGATGCTGTTCTTGGATCCCAAGGATCGATTGTGCTTGGAACAAGTCAAGGCCCATCCCTGGATGACCAATGGGCCAATGGAAGCACCGGTAACCTCCACAGACGCTTAGAAATGTTCATCGTGCCAACGGCTGTCGGTTTGCGGATAGGTAGAAGTAGTAATAGTGAGACTAGTCGTTACGGTGAAATATCATTTTAATAAGTATTTACTCCCAAAATGGTTGCTTTTCAAGAAACTCGACTTCCCTGTTAGTTTTTGTCTTGTGCATCGAGTCCTAGCAAGACTCACTGTCACAACGGAGGTTCTCCTTCAACTTTATTTAAGGTTAGCGTTAATTCTGGTCGCAAGTTTGATCGGGACGATCTAACAGATACTCTCGTCCGTTCCTCATTCCTCACTCCCCATTGCTCCCCCAGACCAAAAAGTAGGAGTGATCATAGAGAATAGAGACGCTCTTCCTACATTTACTTCGACCGACTTGCAACCTACAACCTACAACCTACAAATTGCTGTTCGAATAGATCGTGTATCATGTTTTGTCGTAATTTTGTTGTTGGTCGTCCTGGCTTGAATATTCTGGTAGGGGTACTCTCATTGATCCTACTAGTGGCCATACAGGCCAAGGCGGAATGTGATCAGTGCTTCTTTACGTCGGGTGACAGCGACGATTGCAAAGTTTATGGAAAGATTGACGGTCAATTGATCCCATGGAATAGGGCGTCTCAGGCCTGCATCGACATTTATGGTAACAATGTGGCCAGTATCGATCCATTCGGTGTCGGATGTGATCCCCGGAGCGTGAATACATTTGTCAATAGTGGGATCAGCGGGGGGAATATCCCCAATTCCATTTTGGGGGGATTGGGCGTGGCCGAAGGTGGTTTTTTTGTGGAACAGCAAGGTGGTCGATATGGGTTGAAAGACAGTATCACCATCAACGGTGTTGTGTACGACTGCAGCAACTCGGCGAGTACGTGTTACGATGCCATGAAAACGTACTTTCAAAGCACTACTGGTGCGAACGAAGTGGACGATGTTTGTGCACAAATCCAAAATCGAATCATCAATGACAGACAGGTAGAGCAAACTACACTCCGTAATCGACTGTGTCGAGAAGTCAAGGAAGAGGGGAATAGTTTGGATGAATCTTGTGGGGAATTGAAATCACAAATCGAAGCACGAGTTCAAGCCAATCCCAATGAGAGTTGTCCTAATTACGCATTCGGGACGCAAAACACCATCGTTCCGGGGTGTGAAGGAAAAGATCCCACCAGTGATACCGTTGGTGGTGGTGGTGGTGGTGGTGGTACGAATGATGATGATGGGAGTACTTCGTCATCATTAGTATCGTCACCAAACAAATGGACGAGTAACCTTGCGTTGTTTGCCATGATTCAATATTTATGTATTTGAAAATAATATCAATTGTATCATTCACTCTTACGTGCACTTACAACACGGATATCCCGTCCTCTCGCTTGCCCTGTCGATGCGACGAGACTTAGACGAAAACTACGCGTGTAAGGCAACCTTACGTCCTCCTTGGGAAGTTATGCCATATCATATTGCATCAGTCATATTTTAGCCACTGTTTTCTTTTTAAATCACCAAACCTGTGGGGATATAGAATACGGTACGAATGGACGACAGTTCATTGACATCAATATCAGCATCCACAGCGACATCGACAGCGACATCGACATCGACAACTCGTATGAGACAGTGATATAGCGCAGTCGATGCATTACGGTAAATTACATCGACTTTTTTTCATTTCTCCAAATCATTGTATTGGTGGATTTGACTGTGATTCCGTCCGTTTTGTGAGCGCCTCTCTATTGATGAAACAGATAACAAGCCAATGTGTACTGTTTGTAGGTAACGGTAATACTCCCTCAACTGTAAATAATGATTGATACAGATCCAACATGTGTACTGTTTTGTCCGACTAACGGACAGAGGGTTTGGATCCCTTTCCTTTTTCGTTCGTTCGTTCGTCTGTCTGTCTACCAGTATTCACTTCGAACAAACGGAAGGCTGTGGCTACGGTTGTCGTGCTTGTGCTTGTGCTCCGCCTCACAACTATCCATCCATCCACTGTCAGTCTGTTGTCGCCTACATCTCACGAGACGAGACGAGAGCCAGGGCCTAGCTAGTTTTGGACCTGATTCCCTGTTTCCCTGATTACCTGTCACCATGAGCAGCAATATCGAAGTAGACGAAACCATGGAGACGGATACGAATACGAATAGTAACAACAACATCGATGACGCCTTGGCAGACGAAGCGGAAGAACTCGATGGTTACTTCAGTGATGCTCCATTGGATCCCCAACCCAAGTACCCGCCTTTGGATACTTCACTGAACACGGCCATTGTATTGACCAATCTTCCCAAGGTACCACAAGCCAAGTTGGACAAGTTGCTCAAGGTCGTAACCAAGACGGTCAGTCGGATCGGTCCCCTGGCTACCACGGAAGAGAATACCACGGGTGTGTACATGCCCTTCGACGAGGCGGCGGGGAGTACCGTGGGAGTTTGTTTGGTGGAATACGAAACGGCAGAACATGCCACCACGGCCGTGGAAGTACTGCAGAATTACAAATTCGATAAATCGCACACGTTGACAGTTACCCTCTTGGAACGGGCCAAGGCGTTACGAGATGTTTCGGTCGCCGATGAATTTCAACCCCCCACGCCGGAACCATTCCAAGAACCGCCCCGAGCCGTGGCATGGATGGAGGATCCGTCCCAGAGGGACGAATACGTGGTCCGATACGCCACAGAAACGGTCGTGAATTGGTGGGATCCCAAGGCGGCGGCACAACCCGTGGTGGATTACGACGGGAGTCGGGAAAAGGATGCCGGGGTACTGTGGTGCGAGTATTACTGCCACTGGAGTCCCGAGGGCAGTTACCTGGCCACGCTGGTACCGGCGCGCGGGGTGATCCTGTGGTCGGGACCCGATTATCAAAAAGTTGGACGATTCGTGGCGCCCGGGGTGAAACAGATTCTGTTCAGTCCCAAAGAGCAGTACCTGCTCACCAACAATCTAGATCCGAGAGATCCAACGGCGATCAAGGTATACGAAATCAGATCCGGACGCTTGTTACGTGCCTTTCCCTTGTTTCCAGAGACGAAAGGCGAGGCATCGAAAGGCGAGGCATCGAAAGGCGATACACGCAACAACGTGGGCAACGGCGACCAGCTCGATCTGTCTCCACCGGCCTTTTCGTGGTCTCACGACGGCAAGTACCTGGCACGTCAAGGACCAGACCTGATCTCCATATATGAAACACCAGGGATGAAATTATTCGAGAAACGGTCGCTCGCGGCAGAAGGGATCGCCGATTTCCAATGGTCGCCGTCTGATAACATCATTGCGTACTGGGTGAGTTGGCGATAAAGATAATCACGAACATACCATGCCTGGGTGTGCCTGGGTGTGTTGATTCGCTTGGGTACCGAATCGGTCTCATTTTTTTACAATTTTTATTTTTCTGTATTTTTCTGATTTTTTTTTTTTTAAACGACTCAGGCACCGGAGGCCAACAATTCACCAGCACATGTCGATATCATTGAATTGCCCAGCCGCAAAAAGTTGCGACAGAAAAACTTGTTCAATGTTACGGCCTGTCAAATGGTATGGCATCCGCAAGGAGATTATCTAGCAGTCAAGGTAACTAGACACACAAAGTCCAAGAAGACATTCTACAACAACATCGAATTATTCCGATTGCGCAATGAGGGTGTACCCGTGGAAATGCTTGAAATGAAGGATGCCGTCATGGCACTCCAATGGGAACCACGGGGGAGTCGATTTGCCATGATTCACGCAGAAAATCCACAAGCAACCAAGGTCAGTGTCAGTTTCTACGACATGCTGAAGGGCGTGGAAAAGACAAAGCTATCCAAAAAGAACAAAAGCATCACCTACGTAGAAAAGGTACCCGAATTGCACTTGGTAGAACAATTGGACGGTAAACAATGCAATGTCATCTTTTGGAGTCCGGCCGGTACCAACATTATAATGGCTAGTTTGGGTGATACGGCATCGGGGACACTCGAATTTTACGATGTGGATTCCAAGGCACTCGTCATCAAGGAACATTACCGTGCCAACCAAGTACTGTGGGACCCATCGGGTCGTTCGGTGGCGACCATTGTCTCGCAGCCCATCGAAGGTGGACATTTCAAATTTGCCATGGACAATGGTTACGTGTTGTGGTCCTTCCAGGGCAAACAATTGTACCAACAAAGCTTTGAGACCTTTTACATGTTTGCTTGGCGTCCACGTCCTGTCTTGTTGTCGGCACAAGAAATCAAAAAGGTGGAACGTAATCTTTCCAAGTACACG
>Ga0051981_10001717_pt1 | contig 10762 bp, 10 predicted proteins | sample CryGey13umfilter_3_FD_59644 | JGI IMG/M metagenome (GOLD analysis project Ga0051981, IMG submission 59644) | Groundwater microbial communities from aquifer in Utah, USA - Crystal Geyser 4/10/14 3 um filter | ecosystem: Environmental > Aquatic > Deep subsurface > Groundwater | place: USA: Utah... | reverse complement strand
ACGATTGAGTCGTCAGCGGCCCGCGCTCAGAGGCTCAGAGGCTCAGAAGGTCTCCCAGTCGCCCTCGGCACCGCTGGCCGCGGCGGCCAGCTTGGGCGCCGGCATCTGCGCGGCGGGCGGCGCGCTGGCCGGCGGCAACGGCGCGGCCTCGACCTGCTGCGCCGGCTTGGCGGCCACCGGCCTGCGCGGCGGCTGCTGCAGCGCCGCCGGCCGCTGCACCGCTGGCTTTGGCGAACCGGCCGGCCTGTGTGCGCCGGCCGGCGCCGCACTCCGGTGCGCCGCCGGCTTGGGCGATGCGGCTCGCGGCGAAGCACCCAAGCCGCCATCGACACGAAACACGGCAACCGCCTCGGACAGCTTGGCGGTCTGCTGGCGCATGCTTTCGGCCGCAGCTGCCGTCTGCTCGACCAGGGCCGCGTTCTGCTGCGTGGCCTGGTCGAGCTGGCTGACGGCCACGTTGATCTGCGTCACGCCCTCGCTCTGCTCGCGGCTGGACACCGTGATCTCGCCGACGAGGTCGGTCACCTTGCGCACCTCGTTGACCATCTGGACGATGGTCTCGCGGGCGGACAGCACCTGGGCGCTGCCGCTCTCGACCTTGCCGACGCTGTCGCCGATCAGGCTCTTGATCTCCTTGGCCGCCTCGGCGCTGCGTTGGGCCAGCAGCCGCACCTCGCCGGCAACGACCGCAAAGCCGCGCCCCTGCTCGCCGGCGCGCGCCGCCTCGACGGCCGCATTCAAGGCCAGGATATTGGTCTGGAAGGCGATGCCGTCGATGGTGCCGATGATGTCGGAGATCTTGCTGCTGGAGGCCGAGATCGCCTCCATCGTCGCGACCACATCGCCCACCGCGGTGCCGCCCGCCGACGCGACCTCGGAGGCGTGATGGGCGAGCTGGTCGGCCTGGCGGGCGTTGTCGGCATTGGCCTTGATCTGCGAGGCCATCTGTTCCACCGAGGCAGCTGTCTCTTCGAGGCTGGAGGCCTGGTTCTCGGTGCGGGCCGACAGGTCGGCGTTGCCCTGGGCAATCTCGGCCGCCGCCACGTTCAACTCGTCGCAGCCCTGGCGCACGCTCGACACCATGCGCGAGAGGTTCTGCGTCATGTCGTCCAGTTCGAGCAGCAGTTGCCCGAGCTCATCGCGGCTGTCGGCGGTGAGGCGCTGCGTCAGATCGCCGCCGGCAACGGCCCGCACCGCGGCGCCAGCCTTGTGGACCGGCAGCGTGATCGATCGCGTCGTGGTCCAGGCCGCCAACAGGCCCAGAGCAAGCGCGGCAATGCCGACCAGCACAAAGACGAGGATGACGCGGTCATAGGACCGCGACGCCGCCGCGGTGGTGTCGGCGGCGAGTTTGTCGTTGTAGTCCCACCATTTCGCGGTGGTTTCGCGCATCGCGCTGAACGCCGTGCGGCCCTCGCCGAAGATGATGGCGGCGACTTCCGGCAGCTTGGACGGGTCCGCGGCAGCGGCCTGGCTGGCAGCCAGCACCTTGTCCTGCAACGCGAAATAGGCGGCCGTCTGCTCCTTGGCCTTGGTCCACAAGGCGCGGTCCTGCGCGTCCGCGATCAGCGGTTCATAGGCCCGGAGCTGCTCGTTCGCCGCATTGCGTGCCTTGTCCAGGCGCGCGAGCAGGTCCTTGCGGCCGGCATCGTCGGCCAAGCTCAACTGGGATTCGTAGCGGCGCGAATCGCTCAAGGCCTGATCCAGCTGGTAGAGCACGCGCAGAGACGGCAGGATGTTTTCCGGGTAGAAGCGCGCGTAGTTGTTGATCGTCCGCGTCTGCAGCCCGCCGATGACCGCCATCGCGATCAGCAGCGCCAGCAGCATTCCAAATCCCAAGGCCAGTCGCGTTCCCACGCGCAGGTTTTTGATCGCATCCATTGCGGCTCCCCCTTCGGTTGGTGCTGCGCACTGTGCCCGTTTGGCCCTCCACAGGCAACCGGTGTTTGCGCCGTTACGACGGCGCTTGCGCGCGCCGGCCGAGGGGGCGGCGCGCCGGGCCTCAGCGCTGCTCGATCAGCTTCTTGAGCGGCGCCGGCAGCGCGTAGTCCGCGAGCTGCTCGCGCGCAACCCAGCGCCCTGTGGGTGCGGCATCGCCGCAGCTCTGTGCGCGCAGCGTGTGCAGCACCCAGTCGAAATGCGTCAGTGCATGCTCGATGCGTGGCAGGGGTTCGAGGTTGGCTCCGGGCAACGCGGCGCGGGCCAGGCTTTCGTCGTCGAACATCGGCAGCGTCCACAGCCCCGCCCACACGCCCGTCGGCGGGCGCTGCTGCAACAGCACCTGCCCCGCTGGACCCTCGATCCAGAGCCACCAGTTCTCGCGCCGGCCTCGCTTGAGCTTGCGGGTCTTGACCGGCCAGCGCGTCGGCTCGCCGTGCTGGCTGGCGCGGCACATCGACTGCACCGGGCAGCGCCCGCAGTCGGGCGAGCGCGCCGTGCAGACCGTCGCGCCAAGGTCCATCAGACCCTGGGTGTAGCGATCCACGTCCCGCGAGGGCAGCAGCGCCGTGGCGTGGTCCCAGAGTTGCCGCTCCGCCGCGCTGCTGGCCAGGTCGCCGTCAAAGGCCAGCGCGCGTCCGAGTACCCGCTTCACATTGCCGTCGAGGATGGCCACGCGCTCGCCGAAGCAGAAGGCCGCGATGGCCGCGGCAGTCGAGCGGCCGATGCCGGGCAGGGTCTGCAGCCCGGCCGCGGTGCGCGGGAAACTGCCGCCATGCAGCGTGGCCACGGCAAGCGCGCAGGCGTGCAGATTGCGCGCCCGGCTGTAGTAACCCAGGCCTGCCCACTCGGCCAGCACCTCATCGAGCGTCGCGGCAGCGAGGTCGGCAATGCCCGGCCAGCGCGACAGAAAGCGCTCGTAGTAGCCCAGCACGGTGGTCACCTGGGTCTGCTGCAGCATGATCTCGGACAGCCAGACGCGATAGGGGTCGCGCGTGTTCTGCCAGGGCAGCGTGTGGCGGCCATGGCGGCGCTGCCAGGCCACCACGGTCAGACCGAAGTCCTCGTTCAGCGCCGGCTTCAACGCTTCTGGCATGACGGGCAGAAAAACGTCGAACGCTGGCCCTGCACGATGCGGCGTATCAGCGTGCTGCAGCGCCGGCAGGCCTCGCCCTCGCGGCCATAGACCTGGGCCTGCATCTGGAAGCTGCCGGCCACGCCATGGGCATCACGGAAGTCGCGCAGCGTGGTGCCGCCGGCCTGCAGCGCCTCGCCAAGCACGCCACGCACCGCGGCCGCCAGCTTGTCGGCTCGCGGCCGGCTGAGTTTGCCGGCAGGCAGGCGCGGGTCGATGCCGGCCCTGAAAAGGGCCTCGCAGGCATAGATGTTGCCGGCGCCGACGACGATGTCGCCCGCCAGCAGGGCCTGCTTGATGGCGACGCGCCGGCCGCTCAAAGCGGCATGCAGATGCGGGCCATCAAAGCGCTCATCGAAGGGCTCCAGGCCCAGCCCGCCGAGCAGCGTCGCGACCGGCTCGGCGTCCAGGCCGGCGGCCCAGACGACGGCACCGAAGCGCCGCGGGTCGGTCAGCCGCAGCAGCCCATGGTCGGTGTGCAGGTCGAAATGGTCATGGGCACCCGCAGCAGGCACCGTGTCCAGAAAGGCCAGCGACCCGGACATGCCCAGATGCATCAACAAGCCACCCGCGCCCTGCAGCGGAAGCCACAAATATTTACCCCGTCTTTGCACGCTGCCGACGCGGGCGCCGAGCAGGGTTTCGGGGTCGACGCCCAGGGGCCATCGCAGCGGTTTGCCTAGGCGCAGGCCGGTGACCCGGCTCCCCTGGATGGCGCTGGCAAAACTGCGGCGCGTGACTTCGACTTCGGGCAACTCGGGCATGGCGGGGAAATCATAATCAGCCCCTGATCCTGGAGTTCGAATGCCCCTGCCTCTCCGACGCGCGCTTGGCGCCGCGGCCCTGCTGGCCGCCCTGCAAGCCCATGCCCAAGATGCCGCTCCGCCCGAACCGCCGGCCGCGCCGCCGGTCAACTCGGCGATGGACGCGCCGCTGTTCTATCAACTGCTGATCGGCGAGCTGGAGCTGAACAACGGCCAGACCGGTGTCGCCTTCCAGGTCCTGCTTGACGCCGCGCGCCGCACCGCTGACGAGGAGCTGTTCAAGCGCGTCGTCAACATCGCGCTGCAGGCGCGCGCCGGCGACCAGGCCCTGATGGCTGCGCGCGCCTGGGCCGAGGCCCGGCCAGGCTCCGCGGACGCCCACCAGACCGTTGTGCAATTGCTGGCCCTGATGAACAAGCCGGCCGAGGTTCCCCAGCCACTGACGACGCTGTTGCGCGTTGCGCCCGAGTTGCAGCGCCCCGGCCTGATCGTTGCGCTGCCCCGGCTGTTCCAGCGCTCGCCCGATCCCAAGGCGGTGCTGGCCGCGCTGGGCCCGGTGCTGCAGGCCCAGACCGGGCCGCTCAAACCCGCCGCCCTGTTCACGCAGGCGCGGCTGGCCATCAACGCCGGCGACAACGAGCGCGCGCTGGCGCTGACCCGCGAGCTCGCCGCCCTCACGCCCGACGACGATGATGCGATGCAGCTCGCCGTGGATTTGCTGCCGGTGGAGCCCAAGGCTGAAGCATTGATCAGCGCCCGGCTGCAGCAGAACCCCGGCCAGCATGCGCTGCGCCAGGCCTATGCGCGGGCGCTGATCCAGTCCCAGCGCCCCGCCGAAGCCGCGCGGGAGTTCCGGCTGCTGACCGAGGCGACGCCGGACAACCCCGCGCCCTGGCTGGCCCTGGGCGCCATCGAGCTGGACCTCAAGCACATTCCTGCCGCGGAGGCCGCGCTGCACGAGGCCCTGAAGCGCCTCGACACGCCAGCCGCCGGGTCCGATAGCGAGATCCGGGCCCGCGCTGACGGCCGCCGCAACGTGTGGCTGCTGCTGTCCCAGGCCGCCGAGCAGCGCGGCGACCTGAAGGCCGCCGAGGCGGCGCTGCAGAAGGTCGATGGCGGCGGTCTCGAGGTGGACTTCCGCCGGGCCAGCCTGCTGGCACGGCAAGGCAAGCTGGCCGAGGGCCGCAAGCTGCTGCAGCCAGCGGCGGATGCCAGCGACAAGGATGCCCGCGCCGCGCTGCTGGCCGAGGCCCAGCTGCTGCGCGAGCACCGCGACTTCGCCGGCTCGCTGGCCGTGCTGAAGGCCGCCACCGCCCGCTTCCCTGGCGATACCGATCTGATCTACGAACAGGCCATGATGGCCGAGCGGGTCGGCCGCTTCGAAGAGATGGAAACCCTGCTGCGCCGGGTCATCGAGCTCAAGCCCGACCACCACCACGCCTACAACGCGCTGGGCTATTCGCTGGCCGATCGCAACCTGCGCCTCAGCGAAGCCAAGCAGCTGATCGAGCGCGCGCTCAAGCTGGCGCCGGGCGAGGCGGTCATCGTCGACAGCCTGGGCTGGGTCGAGTTCCGTTTGGGCAATCTGCCCGAGGCCGCCAGGCTGCTGCGCCAGGCCCACAGCGGGCGGCCCGACGCCGAGATCGCCGCACATCTGGGCGAGGTGCTGTGGGCCAGCGGCGCCCAGGACGAGGCGCGTCGCGTCTGGCAGGAAGCGGCCCGGCGCGACCCGGGCAACGAGGCGCTGCGCGAGACCCTGGACCGGCTGAAGGTCAAGCTTTGAGGCGGGTCGCCACGCTCGCCCCGGCCCTGGTGCTGGCCCTGGCCGCATGCGCGCCGCTGACCCAGGCGCCGCCACCGCGAGGCGCGGACGCGCGGCTGAGCGGCCGCATCAGCGTCAGCATCGCCGGTGATGTGCACCGCCGCGGCACGGGCGGTGCCGCAAGCTTCGAGCTCTTCGGCAGCCCCGAAGCCGGGCGGCTGGAGCTGACCGCGCCGCTCGGCGGCCTGGTCGCCCGGGCCAGCTGGCAGGTCGGCGTCGCGCGGCTGGAAACGCCCGACGGCGAGCGCCGCTTTGCCGACCTCGACAGCCTGACGCGCGAGCTGCTGGGCGAGCCGGTGCCGGTCACTGCACTGTTCGACTGGCTGCAGGGCCGGCCCTGGCCCGGCGCGCCCCACCGCAGCACCGAGAAGGGCTTCGAGCAGCTGGGCTGGCGCATCGAGCCACGGCTGCCGGCCTTGGTGGCCATCCGCCTGAGCGAACCGGTCGTGACGCTGCGGGCCAAGCTGGACGGAGGCGATGAAGGCACTCCATGACCTGGCCGCGCCGGCCAAGCTCAACCTCTTCCTGCATGTCGTCGGCAAGCGGCCGGACGGCTACCACCTGCTGCAGTCGGTCTTCGTGCTGATCGACTGGGCCGACACGCTGCACATCGAGGCGCGCACCGATGGCCGGCTGCAGCGCCACGATGTGCTCGGCGGCGACCTGCCGGCCGACGACCTCTGCCTGCGCGCCGCGCGGCTGCTGCAGGCCGAGACCGGCTGCACGCGGGGCGCGGACATCCATCTCGAAAAACGGCTGCCGGCCGGCGCCGGCATGGGCGGGGGCTCGTCGGATGCCGCGACGACACTGCTCGCGCTGAACCGGCTGTGGGACTGCCGGCTGCCGCTGGCGCGGCTGATGACCCTAGGCCTGAAGCTTGGCGCCGACGTGCCCTTCTTCCTCGGCGGCGGCCCGGCCTTCGTCGAAGGCATTGGTGAGGTGCTGCACCCGCTGAAGCTGCCCGAGCGCCGTTACGCCGTCCTGAAGGGGCCGGCGGGCCTGGCAACCAAAGACATCTTTTCAAGCCCGCGCTTGGCAAGGTCGGAAAACTTGGCTATAGTGGCGGGCTTTCCTGCTACGGCAAGAACTGCAGACGAACTGGTGGGGGGCTTTGGTCGAAACGACCTGCAGCCAGCCGCCGAAGAAATCAGCAGCGAGGTTCGTGAGGCCTTGGCCCTGTTGTCGAAAACCTTCGGCAACGCCCGCATGACGGGCTCCGGGGCTGCAGTGTTTTCGACACTCGCCGGTGCAGGAGAGAATGGCAAGGACGACCGGTCCCTGGCGACATTGCTGGAGCAGCTTTCGAAAGACGGCGCTTCAGGATGGACGGGTCGAATCTGCTGCAGTCTGGCTCAACACCCGCTCGCGGGCTGGGCCGACTGAAACGGTTGAAGGGTGCAGCAGCTCTGCTGTGTCCTGTGTAGGGGAGTCGCCAAGTTGGTTAAGGCATCGGATTTTGATTCCGACATGCGAGGGTTCGAGTCCTTCCTCCCCTGCCAAATTCTTCTGATACTTCGCTGAACCGGCCCGCGCTTCAGCGAGCCACTGACTAAAACCAGAGGCTCACATTGCTGCTCAACACGGTTCTCTTCACCGGCAACGCGAACCCGGTTCTCTCTCAGGAAATCGCCACCCATCTCGGTCTCGAGCTGGGCAAGGCCGTCGTTGGGCGCTTCTCCGACGGCGAGGTCGCGGTCGAGATCCAGCAAAACGTCCGCGCCCGCGACGTGTTCGTCATCCAGCCCACCTGCGCGCCGACGAACGAGAACCTGATGGAGCTGCTGATCATGGTCGATGCGCTCAAGCGAGCCAGCGCCCGCCGCATCACGGCCGTGATCCCCTACTTTGGCTACGCGCGGCAGGACCGCCGGCCCCGCTCCACCCGCGTGCCCATTTCGGCCAAGGTCGTCGCCGACCTGCTGGAAACCGTCGGCGTGGCGCGCGTGCTCACGATGGACCTGCACGCCGACCAGATCCAGGGCTTCTTCGACATCTCGGTCGACAACATCTACGCGTCGCCGGTGCTGCTGTCGGATCTGAAGAGCCGCAACTACACCGACCTGGTGGTGGTGTCGCCGGACGTGGGCGGCGTGGTGCGCGCCCGCGCCCTGGCCAAGCAGCTCGGCTGCGACCTGGCCATCATCGACAAGCGCCGCCCGGCGGCCAATGTGTCCGAGGTGATGCACGTCATCGGCGAGATCGACGGCCGCAACTGCGTGATCATGGACGACATGATCGACACCGCCGGCACGCTGGTGAAGGCGGCCGAGGTGCTGAAGGCCCGCGGCGCCAAGAGCGTGTTCGCCTACTGCACCCACCCCATCCTGTCCGGCCCCGCCATTGAGCGCATCTCGGGCTCGGCGCTGGACGAGGTCGTCATCACCAACACCATCCCGCTCACCGACGCCGCCAAGGCCTGCAAGAAGATCCGCCAGCTGTCGGTGGCCTTCCTGTTCGCCGAAACCATCCGCCGCATCTCGGACGGCGAGTCGGTCACCAGTCTCTTCTCGGAACAGAACAACAACTTCTGACCGAGAGTCCGCGGCCGCCGCAAGGCGGCTTTTTCACACGGTGCCTGGTCGCGGGCGCCGTTCTCTTTTGGAGAAAACCATGAAGTTCGTCGCTTTCGAGCGCAAGTTGCAGGGGACCGGAGCGAGCCGCCGCCTGCGCGTGGCCGGCAAGGTGCCGGGTATCGTTTTCGGCGCCGGTGAGCCCACGATGATCGAACTCGATCACAACGCGCTCTTCCACGCCCTCAAGAAGGAAGCCTTCCACAGCTCCCTGCTGGACATGGAGCTCAACGGCTCGGTCACGCAAGTGCTGCTGCGCGACTTCCAGATGCACCCCTACAAGCCGCAGGTCCTGCACGCTGACTTCCAGCGCGTGGACGGCACTACCAAGATCACGAAGAAGGTGCCGCTGCACTTCATCGGCGAAGACGTGTCCCCGGCCGTCAAGACCGACCACTGCACGGTCAACCACGTCGTCACCGAACTGCTGATCACCTGCCTGGCCCAGCAACTGCCCGAGTTCATCGAGGTCGACCTGTCCGGCCTGACCAAGGGTCACTCGCTGCACGTCAACGACATCAAGCTGCCGGAAGGCATCAAGGTCGTCACCCACGGCAAGCCCAACCCCGTCATCGCGACGCCGGTCGAGCCCAAGGCCGAGGAAATCGTCGTGGCTGCCGCCCCGGCCGCCGACGACAAGAAGGGCAAGAAGGGCAAGAAGTAATTCCTGCCGGCATCTGCCACACCAAGAGGCCCCGACGGGGCCTCTTTTTTTGACCGTTACGATCCCCTGCCATGATCCGATTGCTTGTCGGCCTGGGCAATCCAGGCGCCGAATACGAAGACACCCGGCACAACGCCGGCTTCTGGTGGATCGACGGGCTGGCGCGCGGGCTCAAGGTTTCGCTGCAAGCCGACAAGGCCTACCACGGCCTGGTGGCCCGCGTGAACAACGCGCCCGGCGCCAGCGGCCCGGTCTGGCTGCTGGAGCCCATGACCTATATGAACCTCTCGGGCAAGTCGGTCGCGGCGCTGGCGCGCTTCTTCAAGATCGCCCCGGAAGAAATCCTCGCCGTGCACGACGAGCTGGACCTGCCGCCCGGCGAAATGAAGTTCAAGAAGGGCGGCGGCGACGGCGGCCACAACGGCCTGCGCGACATGCGCGCCCAGCTCGGCAGCGGCGACTTCTGGCGGCTGCGCCTGGGCATCGGCCACCCGGGCCACAAGGCCGAGGTGGCCGGCTATGTGCTGCGCAAGCCGCCGCTGTCCGACCGCCAGGCGGTCGAGGACTGCATCCAGAAGAGTTACGACGCCGTCGAGCTGATGCTGCGCGGCGAGATGGACAAGGCCTTGGCCAAGATTCACGCCAAGCCGCCGCGCCCCAAGCCCCCCAAGCCGGCGCCGCCGAGCGACACTCCGACGCCATGAAAGCCGTGCTGCTTGCGCTGAGCCTGGCCCTGGCCGCGATGGCCTCGGCCCAGACCCAGCCGCGCCAGACGCCCCTCTACCGCTGCGGGCCGGACGGCCGTGACCTGCGCGACTCGCCCTGCCCGAGCGGCCCCTCCGCCAGCGGCAGCATCAGCTACGACCAGCCCAGCGCCGCCGACAGCCGCGCCGCGCGCGAGCGCCACCTGGCTGAAGCCAAGCAGGCCCATGCGCTGGCCGCGGCCCGTCGCGCCAGCGAGGCCGAGGCTCGCCACCAGCGCGGCCAGGCCGTGGGCCTGCAGACGCTACCGCCGCCGGCCCAGCCGGCCAGCAGCCCTCAGGCGGTGCACCTGAAGCCACCCAAGCTGGCCAAGCCCCGCAAACCGCAGGCCGCCGCGAGCGGCGCCCGATAGAATCCGCGCCGTTGGTGCTCGCGCCCGCCTTCATGGCGGATGCAGTTCAACGGGAATCAGGAGGACGAGCGGCCACGCCGCGGATCTAACCTGAGCTGTCCCCGCAACGGTAAGTGGACGAGGCCCCAGGGCCTCTGCGCTCAACTCACAAGCCACTGGTGCCCAGCACCGGGAAGGCGTTGAGCGTCTGTCCACCAGCCCGGATACCGGCCAACGACGGGGCTTCCACGGAAGCCGTTTTTCAGCAGCGCTGCGGGGGTCAGCGCGGCTGGGTGATCCATTGCATCTGTTTTCATGTCCAAGTCCCTTCTCGCGGCCCGTCGGCCGCTGCTCGCACTGTCCGCGCTGGCCCTGGCCACGTCCGCCCAGGCCCAGAACCGCCTCGATACCGTCACCACCACCGCCGCCCGCGTGCCCCAGCGCCTCGCCGAAGTGCTGGCCGATCTGACCGTCATCACCCGCGCCGACATCGAGCGCCAGGCCGCCGCCAGCGTGGCCGACCTGCTGCGCAACAACGGCTGTGCCGACTTGGCGCGCAACGGCAGTTCCGCGTCCACCACCTCGCTGTTCCTGCGTGGCGCCGAGTCGCGCCACACCCTGGTCCTGGTCGACGGCGTGCGCATGGACTCGCAGTCCATCGGCGGCGCCAGCTGGCAGGGCATGCCGCTGGCCCAGATCGAAAGGGTCGAAATCCTCAGGGGCCCGGCCAGCGCGCTGTACGGCTCCGACGCCATCGGCGGCGTGGTGCAGATCTT
>Ga0051981_10001716_pt1 | contig 10772 bp, 13 predicted proteins | sample CryGey13umfilter_3_FD_59644 | JGI IMG/M metagenome (GOLD analysis project Ga0051981, IMG submission 59644) | Groundwater microbial communities from aquifer in Utah, USA - Crystal Geyser 4/10/14 3 um filter | ecosystem: Environmental > Aquatic > Deep subsurface > Groundwater | place: USA: Utah... | reverse complement strand
AGTGTCAGGGAAATGGGAAAGTAAGTTCGGTATGTTCGGAATATCGGAAATAAAATCCCAACAAAAACAACAAACACCCACAGTGAAACGCGAACGGCACGAACGTTAACGCCATAAACACACGAAGAAAGAGGCAAGGAGGCAGGCATCAACATCATCATCATCATCATCATCACTGCGAGGCACTTGGCATTACCAATAAGAATCATTATCATCAGCAGTGTATCGCCTGGAATAGTCCAACATCTTTCACTGCAACCAAAAATTTGGTATTTTACGTAAATTGAGTTTTTGAGAATCTTCAGTCACAAAAGAAAAGAAAAAGAAGAATGTCGACAGGTTTCGGACAATGGTATGAAGAAAAGAAACAAGAAGACGGTCCCACGGATGGATCATCATCGTGGTTCGGTAATTTTACGGCCCCCGATATGGAAGGTTTACCATTATTTATTAACAGTGAATCTATGCAACAGTTTTCGTTTGGTAATATGAAGGCGGCTATGGAAGCTCAAATGCCTAAGAAAATCATGGGTATGGGTTATCAACAACGATTTCAAGTATTTTGTGCGTTACTGCTGATTTCTGCACTTTTCTTTGCTCTGGCATTTGCGGTCGGACTACCCATGATTGCTATGCGACCACAAAAATTTGCCCTTAGTTTTGTACGTATATCAAAGCCAGATAAACTGATGACAAATCCGTCCTACCTGATCGGTTGAATGTTTTAATGACTTCCAACCAACATTCTCACATGGTAACCATTATATTATTGCTCTTTGATTTTCTGGTTGTATTTTATTCACAGACCATGGGATCCTTAACTTTTATGGGTAGTTTTGGCATCCTCAAAGGTAAGTGTTTCGAAAATGACTTGTGGTCCGTGGACGCACAAAACACGAAGGCTCGCGCACTGACAGTGAAGTCGTTCTTGATTGCATCCGTCGTTTAGGTCCCATGGAACATATTCGAGGCATGTGCGCACCAGATCGTATAGTATTTACAATTATTTATATCGGATCAATGATCATGACATTATACTTTACCTTTCAGTACGGTGGAATTTCAGGATATGCACTCGTTTTGGCGTCAAGTGCGGCACAACTTGTGGCTTTATTGTGGTATTTGATATCATTCTTACCTGGAGGGGCCATGGGGATGCAATACCTATTTGCCATGTTGGGACATATTTTAAAACCCATCATTGTGTCGTGTGCTAGACTCCAAGCGGCTTGTATTGGACGATGCATCAGTCTGTGGGCACGGGGAGGCTAAAAGTTCAGACAAACGCCACGCAAAAAAAGTCCTATTTGATAAATAACAGAAGAACTAAGGGTCGTCGTCGACAAATGATCACATACCACACCGCTCGAGCGACATTGCGTCGTAATTTTCTGTATAAATGCACCCTTTAGAAAACTCCTTGTCTCTCTTAGATTTGCCGCGTGACAATGCTTACCATGGAGAAATGGGACTACGGTATTCGTAAAACCCGTCGTGGTTAGCTCGTTATAATATAAGGTATTTGTTTAAATAATAATGTTGTAGTGGCAGACAAAGAAGAAGCGTTCCGTATTATTTTGATTAGGCCTCGACGAGTTCCTTCCCGTTGACCTTGGCGGCGGCAAGTTCCTCACGCATGGCATCGATGGTTTTCTTGTACGCTTCCATCGTTCGGGGTTCCTTGAGGATGGCCGATCCAGCCACGAACATGTCCACACCAGCTTCGCAAATTTCCTTAATGTTGTCGACCTTGACACCGCCGTCAATTTCCAATCGGCAGTCGATACCGGCTTCGTCAATCATTTTGCGCGCTTCACGGGCCTTGTCCAACGTGGCCGGGATGAATGCCTGTCCACCGAAACCGGGGTTCACAGACATGAGTAGGATAATATCAAGCTTGTCCAGCACGTACTTGGCATAGTCGAGACTGGTGGCAGGGTTGAAGACTAGTCCGGCCTTGCACCCACCGTTCTTGATCAATTGCAACGACCGGTCGATGTGATTAGTGGCTTCCGGGTGGAAAGTAATGTAAGAGGCACCGGCATCGATGAAGTCACCGATGATGGCGTCAACTAAAAGTCGAAACCAGGCAAATTAAGTATGTCAGACGGGGTCTTCCATGAATCTAGTTCGTTTTTTTTTTTCGACGTTGCCGCGATGACTACTTACCAGGCGACACCATCAGGTGAACATCGATAGGGGCAGTAACACCATGGTCACGGAGAGCCTTGCACACCATAGGACCAATGGTCAAGTTGGGCACATAATGGTTGTCCATGACGTCAAAGTGGACGACGTCTGCACCGGCCTCCAACACGTTGTCGACTTCTTGACCGAGCTTGGCAAAGTCCGCCGAGAGAATTGAAGGAGCAATAAGGTAATCCTTATCTCCCCACACATTCAGAGAAGTCTGGGCACGTCCTGACTGCTTCTGTTATTAAAACATGGAAATTGTGGTGTACACAAAGGAAGCAGTGGATGAGAACGACGGAAAGTGACCATGCACAAGTATTTTCACGCCCCGACAATAACTATCACAGAACAAAATCACTCAGCGACAATCCGTTGAACGCCAAAACATTGTTACGTACAGGAGCAGTAAAGGCCGATGCAGAAGCCGCAAGAGAAAGCAAGACAGAGGCAGTGAACTTCATGGTGGATTCTCAAAGTCAGGTACGGAGGATCTATGGCGACCAGAGATGTGAAGTTGGTTTCTCGGATCCGTCGTTCGACGTTTACTCGAACGCAGAGACTGGGAGGGGGACAACGTGGGATGTTCTGACGTACTCGGGACGATGGGGACAGGACTCGCACCCATTCGCGCGTTTGGTTTTCACAGATTCACATACTCCTTCATTTGTGCGACCAATATGAGATGCATATTGGGACTCACTGACGTGTACTGCCAAAAAGTCCACATCACTGACGGTGAGAGACTTTTCCTGCGTAGTAAACTCCACAGCGATGAAAATGGGCCATAGCAGAAAATAATGAAATAATGAGGTCGAATTCAATGTAATGTCACATCAGGATGGCAGAGGAAGGCTTGCCAAGCACCACATTTAGGTTTCAGAGTCCATTGTATGATACATCCTATCTGGAAATGGATTGTACATATCTGTAAAGTCAGTAAGAGGTACCAATTAGGTGCAGGAGTCGCGCATGGATTCCCCAGCATCATCATCATTCACTTACTGTTAATTCTAGCTAGAGGATAGGTACGAATCTACTGTAATAGGCATGTAACCCTAATCGATGAAATCAACGAAAATTATTACTGTGAGAGCGAAGGAATCTGCAAGCTCCAAAGTCTTCCGTTCTGCACTGTACGGAATACTCACAGTCAATTGACTGTGAGAATTATTATTTCCGAATTGGATAGAAATTTGTGTCAATTCATGGGAGATACTGACGTGCACTCCAAAAAATCCACGTCACTTTCTCACCACCTCGCATCACAAAAAATAAACAGTCAGCGCTTCACTCTTGTTTCTGACTATCCATCATCACCCCCTCCTTCGATGATGATCATCGTCTTGTGCGAAGTAACAGTAAATAGGTCCTGATGCTGTCACATATCACATCCACCACAGGGATGAAAACAAGAGACAAAGAAACATACAATCTAAATACCAAACTCATAGAAAGAACGATGGAATCTTGTCGAAAACGTAGAGTAAGCGAGACATGTGGAGACGGGCGGCAGCCTCACAAGAAAATCGACCGGCGTGTCAGAGATTCCAAACATGAGAGGTTACCCGTCAATGCGGTGGCTGTCGAAGTATTTGTAAATAGTACATACGAGGACGGAATACCAAGAAATGATACTACAATAATTCAGACATCTGCTCTTCGCGAGACCACAACATCGGTCCCCAATTTGACGAAGGCTAATCTGGTGACACCACGAAACTCCTTTCTCGAACTTCGACCGACGTCTTCGAGCTTGGACGGCAATAATGACATGCAACAGCTCTATACTATACGAGCTACAGATGATGGCGAAACATCGCGGTCTTCTTCCTATCCTTCTGATGACGATTCTGTCATCATTCGAGGCAGTCCAACGTTCAAGACCTCGTCGGAACATGAGCTCGATCCCTCCTCTATTTTCGCGGTTATGAATCCGAAGGAAACAATATCACACCATCAAGTCGTGGCTTCGATGAAGGAGAACACCAATACTATGCACGTCAATATATACACGAAAGAACGAATATCTTGCTCACTTTCTTCCAAAAGAGTGGGATATGAAAGGCGTTGGAGCGTGAAGGCGTTAATTTTCATGACAGCCATGTACATAGGAATGAGATTCCTGGCTAGCATGTTGTTTGAAAGTGTCGTCATCGAGGATAAAAATTCCATTTATGTTCCCGGCGGAGGCTTCTCGGGTTTCTGGTACACGCTTGGTCGTCTAAACAGTATTGAAGATCCACTGAGTAAGAAGTATTACTGTTATTCCGCCGGCTGTCTAGGTGTTGTGACCATGTTGGGTAACATCACCATGGAATCGGCTCACATGTACGCCGTCGACGCCCAAACGCGTTGGTCGCAAGGCGATTTGTCGAGGTACGATGTGACGAAATCATTCATCGACGGTCTCTTGTACGGGTCGGATGACCCAAAGGCCATTACGCGCGACAACCTACGTCCGGCGTTTCGGGACGAACGGATACTTTCAACGCTACGAATCATCACCAGCAAACGGGATGACAACGGAGGAGTGAAAGCTGCCATTCGTACCCCCGCAAATGCAAGCGAACTGAAAGAAATGCTGCTGCAAACCACTTGGATACCATTCGTCGTCAACCGAGACCTATGGCACGAAGAACACATGGATGGGGCGTTCACTCTGTTTGAACACCCATGGTGTCCTACCAAATTAGGATACAGTTTCGAATGGGATCTTATTCTGAATTCTTTGAATGTGAATCTTGCGAGGGACAAGGCCAAGCTCTTGTGGCAGATGGGTCTTGCTAAAGGAGCGTAACGATGCTGTTTTCTCGGTGCACAACATACCGGACTCGTATGTATCATCTCCCTTGAGACATGAGAACAAGGCTTGACCTACCGATCAATGTCCCGAAACAAAAGAGTCGTGAATATGTAATTGATAGATTTTGCTTTATTTAGACAGGAAATATTTGCGTTTCTAGTTGGAAATCATGATAGCGAACGAAGATCCATGAGGGCGAGCATCTGAAGGCCGATGGACGCTCCCGCTTTTCCTCCTTGCATGGTAAGGTTGAACTTGCATTCTCAATATAAATTATTTTCGAAGATATTTTCATTGGGATTTTTTTCTAGCTACTATTTGGACGGGGAATCTTATCCATAGAAAAATGGATTAGAACGTCAGGTTCGAACAGCTATCCGCTGTCCCTATTGATCGCAAGATCGAGATGTTCGTAGGTGGCCGATTACCGCAAGACAACTAGTCTTCAAACACCCAGCAGTGACCCTGCTGGGGTAATGACAAGACCGGAAATTTTTATTACCGGTACATTAACTGCCACGGGGGTGAGTTACTCATTCGTCTCTTGGAAGATGATAGATTACAGTTATAAGGTCGTTTTAAAAGTAGCATCATGTCATTTGACAGCAGGTGGCAGCACTTCGACATCACTAAAAAAAATGAGAGGCTATGACCGAACGTATGTATGTATGTATGGATGGATGGATGCGTGGTATCGGAGCGATAGATTCGCCTTCGTAATCGGTTTCCTACACATCAATGTGATCCATCCATGCGATGTTACATGCCGTTACTATCTACCTCGCACGAGAAATGACATTTATACGCCATCCGAGAATGTTGCGGTGTTCGCTCTCTGTCCAAGATCTCCGTCTCAAGGGTGCTGCCCCGGTCTCTTCATTCCCTCAAATTAAATTTCACGTTACATGTATGTATACCTTGTCATTTGTACTTTTTAATGCATTATCTATAATTAGTAGCGAAAATATATATCAGGAACGCACGCTTTGCTTGTTATCGTGCCGTGTATTGTATGTTTTCTTTTATGTATCCATGCGTTGTTGCAGAGAGAAAGGGAACGAGAATAAATCCTTTTCTACTGGACACCCGCCACAATGGGCGAGGAGGAACGCTGTCCTCGAGACATGGGCGATGCGTTCGCCATGCAACGTCTGCGACTCCACGAATCTGTACTATTGGAGCGTTGGCGACTATTTGTTGTTGCGGAATTGATGGTGGGGTCAAAGTATCGTGATTCCTTGTACGTACTACTGTTCGATCCAGAAGAGGACAGCGAACCAATATCGTTGTCTTGCTGGTGTTGTGCGTAGGCCATGGGTGGTTGATTGTCAGAACCTGCCGTCACATTCAGCATAGAACGCAGCCGATCGCGTGCAGTTTCGACACTGGCATCCAAATGATGGAGACCAACACGCGTGATTACCTCGCGGAGGAAACGTTCGCGAGTCGCGACGGTGATGCGGCATAGACTGATCTGATCCAGAACATTCAAAATCGCGGCGAATGCCACAGTCGAATTGTTCGTACCGATAAAAAAGGAATCACACACTGCCAGTTCGGTAAGATACCGGCTCAGTTCGTGAACGTCTCTCTTGATCGCAGAACCAGGTTCCAGAGGTAGGAAATGCAAGAGGTGATAAACGAAGGAATACTGCGTTGGTGGGTGTAATTTCCAACCCAAAGCGGCCAGGACTTGCCATTCCATCTTTTCGATGTGTTCGATACCAAATTGCCCTCGACTGAGGTTTGCCAGGGTAGTGATCTTGATCTTCTTGCGATCGTGAATTTTGATCGAGATATGCAATGTTGTTAAAGATACGAGCAGTGCTGTATTGCCACTGCACGTATTGCTTCGTGTGGCCAAATAACGATCAAAAAGATCTAAACTGATCGCCACAACTTCCCGTGACAGATCAAAGCTGAAAGGATTAAAATCGCGCAGGGGATGTGAGGCACCGGATTGGTTGCTGTTTCGCATTGGGCGTGAAGTGCCGATCCAAAGATAGACCCCCCAATCTAACTCTTATTTTTCATGATCCCACAAAGCCACCACTTACTGATCGATAACGTTATAACTCCAAGTGACAATCTTCTCCCTCCAAGAAACATTGATGCGTCTATCTACTTCCCCGTTAGGCCCCATGGGAAAGTAATGGCGATAGGCATAGCCGGTTTCCTCTTGTGCTCTCATGGCCAGAATACGATCCGTTGCCTCATCTACACTCAGTAAGGCTGAATCAATCATCTTCTCTGAATCGATTATTCCTCCTATCAAGAAACCTCTTCAATGAGATGCCACAAGTATGAAGACCGAATGTCCCGGAAAATTGCCAAAAACTTCCCAAGGAGATTGCCCTGAGGAGAAGAACCAAAAAAAACGCGGAAATTGTTTTATGTGTCCGCCGCTGACATGAACCTCTGTTGTTATTTTAACAAAAGAATGCGAACGAACCGGGCGGCTTTTTGTACTAGAGGTCAAATGTGACGGCGGGGGTTCTCCCTCGCCTTTTCCGCATATTATGGTCCGTCAGCCCATCCGACTCCAAGCCCGCCGAACTGGGAGAATAACTGCCGTTATGTACAATATAGGGCATAGTTACGAGCTCGCACATCATCACGCGTCGACGTCGTCGATGATCGGGTTGCAACATCGACTGACGTCCATACAAATCGACAGAGTGACGAATCCATCCGCATCCCCCACACCTCCCGAAACGTCTAGTTCGGACTACTCTCTTTACCTATAGTAGAACTTGCCTTTCATCGCCAATCCACGGATCTTGATGTGAATGTGTGAATTTTCACAACATCACTGTCAGACCTTTTCCTCTTCACTGGCATCATTTTATTTTTTACAGTTACTCTCACAGTTCCCCGCAAAGATCCATGTGAGCAGGTGATGATTGTGAGCAGTATCGCAAGTGTTTGTGAGATCCATCCAAAAGTCAAAATCAAAAAACTTGATAGGAGTATTGACATCACTCACCATCGTCAGACCATTTTTTTTATAAAAAAAAAGTGTTGATGTTGAGAGGGGAAATTCAAAAGATAATTTCTTTTTTTCGCCCATTGATTCGTCAAAATTAACAATAATTGGACAAAATATGATAAGAAATAAAGAAAATTATATTTCTTGATCATTTCTTGAGACAAATTTCCAACTAAAAAAGAACTGGGAACTCATCGGAAAATTGTACAGAGCAACAAACCCATCTCTGGGAACAATACAACGAGTGTTTCAGTTTTCGATATCGTACTAATACAGAATTGTTTTCAAAGGGAAAGGGATCATCTCGACTGGCTGGGTGACATTTTATTGATTGTGGAATTATACAATAGTGTAGCTAGAATCTACAAGCCACACTAGCTAGTGTCGCATCGAATACCACCAACAGTTGGGGGTTGGTCACATCAAAATCGCGATGCTGCGTTTGTATCTGATCCGACATTCTGAGACAGAAGCCAATCTTGCCGGTGTGGTGTTGGGTCAGTCAGACTCGGTAAGTTAGTTCGTTACGTGACACGAAGAGCACTCAAGGGTCTTGCGACGGTGCGACCGCGTACCAAAAAAAAAGGGGGGAAAGAAAAAAATGGAAGAGCTGCATTCTTTAATACCGTTCAATGATATTCTCATAATTTCGTCAGCCCATCACGGAACGAGGCACGGAACAGGCTTGTGCACTGGGTCGAACCAATATGATCCGCAGAACTTGTTTCCAAGGCTACTATACATCAGATATTACCCGTGCTGTGCAAACGACACACACTGTACTGGAAAACGCATCTCGGAGTGACGGAATAACAATTCATTTGGAACCAAGGCTACGCGAAATGGCCAAAGGTGCGCGGGAGGGTCATCCCAAATCCTTATCGTACGAGGAAGCTTTGTCGTTGCGGAGGAAGGAGAACAACGGTATGGGTGTACCACTTCGAGAAACGGAAGACGAGGCGTGGGATCGTATACATGCATTCCTACAAGATTTGATGAAAGAATATTCACATTACTCCTCTGATACGACAGACCCTTGTTGTATCTTCATCATGTCACATTCGGCCATTCTAAGGATATTCTTCAAACGCTTGGTCGGCGAAGGATACTTGTATCAGCATCCGAGTGCACGATTCGATGCGACGGGACGTTTGTACATTCCCAATACGAGTGTAACTATTTTGGATGTTCGTCACCGTCACGGAGAAGAGTCCCCTCACCGGCACCAAGATCGCGCAAGTACCGCGTCTACTCAACACGAGTTTCATGTGGATATCATTGAACTCACGTACGCAAATCATCTCGACGAGGCAAATTCTCAAACGGCATATGCCGAATAAGATAGAATCAGAAAACTCCCTCGTCGCGATCATCGTAATAAAAACCAAACAATAAACTCGTATAATTCCTTTTTCTTGCTCGTCAAACAAAAGAGTCATTTTCTAAATTGGAGTTTGATCTAGCGTTTTCCATTATTATCGGACGCAGCAACGATCTTCTTCACTCGTTCCAATGACGAGTTTTCCAGTGCTCCCGACTTTTTTGGACTGATGATCCGACAATTAGCAGGAGCGTAGGGTGGATCCACTTGGATTTGGTTCAGAACAATCACGGATTCGCCCTTCCAGATGACTTCGTTACATGCTTTCAATAATCGATCGAACACGGCTTGACCCTCCGGCGAAGCCTGAAGACGCAGGTAGAAATGACGCAAGTAACATGTGAGAAAAAAGAAACAAACATCCAAAAAATGTCCTTTGGACATACATGGGTCCAAAATGTTCATGCACCCCCATCCATTTGTTGTTGGGAAATTGAAACCAACTGATGAATTTTTCATTTTTTTTCCTCATCAAGCGTACCTTTTCATTGATATGTCGGAAACTTTCTTCTGCCATGCGGATTGCGCGTTTTTCGCGTTCTTCCAGTGCCTTTTTCTGTACCTTGGGCAGTGGTACCGACGTGGATGACCCATCGTTGTCACCACCTTCGACGGCTGGCATAGACTTTGATCCGGTAATCTGAGATACATGTACAACACGAAGTTCTGTGGCCAAGGTTGTATGAGTTAAATTCTTTTGAAGAAAGACCGTATTCGATACTTCATCCGTACAGTAGACAGTCCCCGTCACGATTTCTCCCGTCGAGAGGCTCATTTCCCACGACGAATTGGCAGGGTATTGCAAATACAAGGGTTGTGACTGGTGTTGTTTTCCCGCCGCCGCCGCTGCTCTGCGCGAGCCGTTCTCTGATGCCATTTTGGCGGGGTTAGTACGAAACGCCAATATGGATCAATAGCCGATAATACCAAAAGGAAAGATTTTTCAATTTGTTGAAGAGAGAACACACAGAAAGTTCACACAACTAAACAAAAAAAAAAGAGGATGATGATGTAGGCACCTCGAGAAAGAGAGGACAGACCATGGTGATGAACTCCCCGCCTCTCGAGATCCGTGTCCTTCGCGCGAGTCGCGGTGTCTCCAACCACCTCTATCTACTACCGCGCACATGACATGGTGAATAACGGGTCTTTCCGTCTTGCGTCGGGTTCTATGGGAATTTCTGGAACCAATTGTTTTTCAAAACGTTTCAATTTACAGTCAACTGTAAATTCCGCATTCCCCCTTTTTTCTTCTTTCTTTTCTACCCCAAAAAAATCTCTCTGTCAGCCAAGAGAATTTCCAGTCGGTCCCTCCCAAAAATTGGGATCTTTTCACTGTCAGTTCGTTATTGTGTGTGGTCGGTTAATTCTTGATCCATTCCAACAACAAAAACTCTTTTTTTTTT
>Ga0051981_10001705_pt1 | contig 10816 bp, 6 predicted proteins | sample CryGey13umfilter_3_FD_59644 | JGI IMG/M metagenome (GOLD analysis project Ga0051981, IMG submission 59644) | Groundwater microbial communities from aquifer in Utah, USA - Crystal Geyser 4/10/14 3 um filter | ecosystem: Environmental > Aquatic > Deep subsurface > Groundwater | place: USA: Utah... | reverse complement strand
CACGCCGTGGAATGATACTGCCGTCCCAAACATCCAATCACAACAAGACATCGGTCAAGTGGACGCCTTTACCGCCGTGCCCATCTTTGCGGGTCGCCCCGACTTTGACTCTCCAATGCGATTCACCTGCTTGGATGCAATCTCCACGGATGACACGGCCGTCTGCAGTGACACACCGGCCCCGATTGGGGGTGGTGGAAATACGACCGTGCCGTCGTTTGATAACTTGGAGCTGATCATCCAGTACACGTGGCCTGCCGACCAGAGTGACCTCGACACCGGGACTGCATTCCTGGGAACCAGGGTCGGTTATGATTGCGGATCGTCGCCGTACATGTCATTTAGTGGAGACGATACCAGCTCTGGAGGTTCCGAGACGATCATCGTTCGCATTGACGAGGCCCTGCAAAATGGCGCCTGGACGGACACGGCCACCGTCTTTCTCCGAGCGGGATGGTACTCTCCGGCGGGTGGGAGTGGCCCTGCCGATGCCCGAATTGCGCTGCGAGATGGAATCACGCAACAAGAAGTCTCTGGAACCGGGCTTTTCATCGTGTATGATCCGGGTGTCCAAGGGGAATGTGCTGCAACAACGGTTGGACAAGCAGTGTTGACCGTGACAGAGGACAGTGCCACCTAGAGAACGTAATCATGGTGTTGCACGGGCAAGGTGAGAAAAAACAGTTCATGTTTACAACCGAATAATGCTTTGGTACGACTCACGTGGGAGTGGTGATGCAGCTTGATAAGAAGATAACATGAATCGTAATGGGACACAAATCGCTATCCATTTCGACATGATTCTCCTTCCGATCGACAGGTATGCTTCTCTTATCTACGTTCGTTTCGATTGCAGTGACGAAACTTGAATGTGAAAAATATAGCAGTCTCTTTATTAGCCGAAAAGCCATAGGTACGTACTTGGTTTTACTTAACAAGAAAACATTGTATGATACATTTGTATACTATCTTGAGCGTGGTTCGTGTTTGTGTGTGTGTTTTGGGTGACACCCATGATCCCAACGAGAAGAGTGTACGCCCAATCAAATAAAAGAGGTTCATTTCGTTGAAGATTTAAACGAAATTCGCATGTCACGACCAACGAGCAGCAGCAGCAAGGATCAAGTCATCCTCCCGACATTTTTGGTAGCATCCCATGAAGCGAGAAATAACAGGAAAGGAAGCGGAGGGAGACAGAAATTCATTGAATATTGATTAATGAATCTAATATATCGTTTTAATGAAAAAATTGGGGCAGTCCGTGGAGGAAACAATACCATGGAGGAAACAATACGTTACACTGGTTGTATCGCAGTTGCGTCTGTGGACTGCATTCCGAGTTTGGCGCAGTAGGCATGAAAGCAGATTTTAGCATTGTGCCAATGCGTCTCTCCTAGACATTTGCGGAGTTCGACTTCGAGCGCATCAACGAGAGATATGGAACGTCCTTGGCGATTCTCGCGAATGCACTTGGCGACGACCAGCTTGGCGCTTTTCGGGTCCACGTCGGCCTTCGAAAGGTACTTGAATAATACCTTCGTGAACACGAGAAACCGCTGTTGTTCCGTTAATATCACAGCACGTGGAGTAGTACGTGTCATAGTGGGTTGTTCTAAAGTGTTTACCGGAGTAGACGGAGGCATGGCGATCGAAATGGGTCGACGTTGAAGCTGCCTCGCCATGTTGAGGGCCGATAACTGAGATACTCGTTGGAGTAACATGATAGATTCAAGCTGCTGAAGATTCTTTTCAAAGTGTTGAGTCATCGTTGGAAGTGTATGTGTGGGTTTGCACATTGCTGTGCGCGTTTGTGTTTTTTCCGGTTGGTTGTGAGGTTGTGTGGTATTGCGTTTTATGGCTTGTCGAGCGCATTTTGTGCAATGGAGGTTCGTGTTTGGTTTCCGTGTGAGAAGTGTGCCGTATGAGAATTCTATGGAACTACGGCAATGATGAATGGTACACTCTGTAATACTGCGAGATAAAATCTTGAAATCATTGATAAAAATTATTACCGAATACTCTCTAGTTGTCTGAAGCGAACCTCAACGTTCTGTTTGGGAAACTCCGATATTCAATCATGTTTGGGCCTACTCTAGCGATAATAAATGTAAATGACGACGAAAACCGAAGATGTCTATCACAAAATGAAAAAGTCATTTTATGTTCCGTTGTAATGTAATAAGTGTAAACCCAAACAAGAAAATCAGAACCCAATTGATTTTGATTCAACGAAAAAACGCATCAGTGTTTTTTGGACCCGCGTAGGAGCTGACGAACATAAAAGTGACCGTGCGCGGTCGCAGTGCCCAATGCGAAGTTTGAGGCACCTTCTCATTTTTTGGGTACCTTTTGTTCTGAAAACAAGGACGCAGTAGTAAACGAGAAGCGCAAAAAGCAAGGGACGTGCGCACTTTTGCAAGATCCGACCATTCCTCACCCTTCCCGTTTTGCACACACCTCTGTCTCAACAAGGTCGTGATAGTTGTAGTTGTAGTAGTAGTAGTAGTAGTGGCTAGGATGACTTTGGGATAATTCGCAACAAAGAAGAGACCTCGAATTTGGTACATCGAAATCGTGATTTTCATGACAATCATTCTCATTTTGCTCCAATTCTTATCGGTCGGATTGCCAATGAGAAGTGATTTTTAGGAAGGACGGAGAGGATTCTAGAACTGCTTTTTGAAAACAAAAATTTTCTTGGTTCGAGTTTGTGCTTGGCATCTTGGTCATGTGCCCCGAATTCTAGCCTTTTGTCGAGTGACATACGTGTCGGTCAATTCCTACTACCAATTCGAAGCCATCAACAAAAATCGATATTGAAAAAGTTTCGCTGTGGCTCCAGCTGCAAGAAACAGAAAACAGAGACCACCCCCCGCCGGTATAGTGTTTCATTTCATTTTCTTTTACTAGTTTCGTATGAAAGACTTTTCCGATGGAGTCAGAGATGGAAAGCCTCAAATGATACGAACAAAATGAAAAGTGGAGGTGCGCTTTGCTCTCTCGTCATGTTCTGTCGGGCTGGATTGACCTCGGGGGTGGAGGGTCGTCTGCAAGAAGGGGATTAGGAAAGAACAAGATGAAAATTTCTCGTAAAACCAGCAACTGCGTGCTCACAGATCACCATCCCCTCCTAAAAACTAGCTCACGGCCAGGAATCATGATGGTTCCCCCCGGATGTGCAGTCGGGATGATCCTATGACTATAATATATTATATACGAGAACAATAAGAAATATAAATATTATTGATTATGAATCAATGTCGCACTGATGTTGGATTCGTTCTCAGTAAATATTCATAGAAGAAAGTGTGGTATTAATACTGGCCAAGCCGATCAGTATATATAAGATATGCGCAGAAGACAAGCCAACGACATTTTTAAATTTATCAAGTTCATATACTCAGCTGAAACCAACGCAACATCTAATGATCAGGTAACAAAAATTATGCCAAGTCGTGACATAGTTAAGACGAATAAGAATCCCCCCGCCACCTTCATGTGTTTTTGTGTACATTATTACACTTGGACAAAGAAAACAAACATCAAAGAAGAAGGGAAAAAATAGGTGTTGATTCATTTTTTAGTGTCTCGTGGCAGATTTTTCACGATCGACACCGATGATTCTTCTTCGTCTGCTTCCTCGTTCTTCTTCTCTTGTTTTTGGTTTTTGTGATCGGTATTCTTGCATATCGTACCCATTATCAACAATAAAGCACAATGAAAACAAAAACTTTGTTATTTCGATTGTGTCTTATCGGTGGCATTGGCTCCGTGGTTGGATTCTCTCCGGTGAACCGAGGCCGCGTGCAACAACAACAGCACCGTACGTACTACGGTGTGTCATCGGCACATGTAGTACGGAACGTACCATCCCATTCTTTTCTCATGGCAGTCGATCACGACAAACCAGATGAAAGTATTGTATTATTGGAGCCCTTATCGTCTCAACAAAAAGAAAGTTCTTCGCGGAATGATGGAGGGCCGCACGTGCATGAAGTGAACGCCGAGCTCGTCCGGGAAGGGGACACGACATCGGGGGACGATATTTCGAAGCAGGCGAACGGGGGCGAGGACGCCAAAAACATGGCACGACTCTTACTCATCGGTGCCGCGGCACTGTACGGGACCAACTTTAGTGTCGTCAAAATGTTGGGTCAAACCGACATGTCCATCGCGCTCTCCGCCACCCTGCGATTCGGTTTGGCCGCCCTGATCACGTCGCCGTGGCTATTCGAAAGAACGGAGGATCCTGATACCGATGAAACGGACGACGGGGGGATGAATCACAAAAGCAGGGTAACCCTCGGGGGGATGGAAGTTGGGTTTTGGAATTCGGCGGGTTACATTGCACAGGCCGTGGGTCTTGGGACGACCCTGGCCAGCAAGTCGGCATTCTTGTGTAGCTTAGCCGTCGTGACGGTCCCCCTGTTGGATTTTGCCACAGGCAAGCGTTTGGAAAATCGTCAAATTACGGGAATCATTTTGGCCCTACTGGGTGTGGCCGTCTTGGAGCTCGGCGGATTGAGTGCCTCGGATTTGGCATTCACATCCGGCGATTTGGCCTCCCTGGTACAACCGCTGGCCTTCGGCGTGGCCTTTTGGAGGATGGAACGGGTGATGCACAAATACCCGGACGAGGCCAAGCGAGCGACGGCGGCCCAATTATTGGCCGTCTTTTTGGGTTCGGCCGCCTACGGCCTTGTGACGGATCCGGGATTTTTTGACGCGACGAAGATAATCCAATTCGTGTCGGAACCCACGGTCCTGTTCTCCCTGTTCTGGACGGGGTGCATTACTACGGCGTTGACAATTTTCATGGAATCAACCGCCCTCAAGAGCCTTTCTGCTGCGGAAACGACCTTGATTTTATCTACTGAACCACTGTGGGGGACAGCTTTCGCGGCGGCGGTGTTGGGCGAACAGGTCGGTATCGATACAGGGATCGGTGCTGTGTTAATTATTGGTGCATGTTTGATTTCCAATCTTGGTGTAGATGGTATCAAACGTTTAGTTCTGACAGGAGGAGGAGGCGGTCATCAAAATACATCATTACCGGCAGGTGACGGCGATGACGACAACGACAACAACAACACTAGCGATGGAGAATTTAGTGGTTTAGCACGTGGAGGATTCTTCGCAGCGGCTGGATCTAGTTTCTTGGGTGCTATCAAAGAAACGGCTATACAAATTCAAGACTTTGTGGTCAACATTTTTCCACAAGGTCCACCGGACTTATAGAAGAACAAACTGCTCCATTCTCCCTGCTACTACTACGAGTACGACTTCTATATCACACAACTAGCTCTAATGATACTCACAATACCTAAAATATGTTCAATACCTGATTTATAGACGGCTAATGGGTCATGAGGGAGCTTGCCATGCTGAACGTTTGCGGGACTGGAAATCTTCACGTGAACGGTGAAACCACCTTCTTCTCCCTCATGAGTAGGAGGTGTAGCTCACATTTAACGGATGTTCTCCCCAAGACGCTTCTCGTCAAGATTCCTGGGGTTCGCTTTTTCGTGACAACCCATCAATCCGTCACCACAAACAGTCACTGTCACGAACATCTCTCTCATTCATTAACGGTAAGAAACGAGAACACAGAGGTTGGTAAGACCCAATTCATTCGTACTCGTACCATACAAACAGTGGATACACCCTATTACTGCAGCACCTGCTCTGTAATCATCCATACCACCACACCAAAACCATAATGACATTTACCATTTCCATCACCCCGGGACAACCCATCCAACGGCAACCCATCCCCCCAGGTTTGGACGGACGGGTTTGGGATGACTTTTGCGACGCGTACGATGCCATCGTTGTGCATCCGTACCGTCGTGCCATGCTTCTGATCGTAATGTCATTCATGGCTTTATTAGTGTTCCTCATGGGTACCATGACCATGACGAATGATAGCAGTATGTTCTTACCCACGGGGACTCCCTTTTTGGTGGGACCGTGTGTATTCATTTCGATCGCCGGTGCGGCCGCCGTGTACATGTTTAGCGTGTATCCGCGTGTGTCTCATGATCTGGAAGACTTGTGTCAAGAGACAACGAAACGATCATCATCGGTATCATCATCATCGTCGTCGTCGTCGTCCTCTCAACGACGGCAACAACATCCCACAGATTCTCACGGAACTGCAACAACTGCTGCTGTTGACTTTCATTATTGTCATAACGATGCACGTCATGATTTGTCCGAACATGTGATTCAAGTTATACCCACTACAGTACAACAAAAACAACAAGACATTGAAACGGCTATCCCCGCGGTACCTACAGAAGAATGGGATCGTCCGTTATTACAATTACGGTCGTCCTTGTGGGGACACAAATAACAAACAACAATCAGAATAATGTTTTACAAAAAAAATATAAAACTGTTTACACACTCAATCGAATGCAGAATGTCCAGCTGATTTGACAGTGAAGTACGCTGTTTTCTTGTGGTGAGTTGAATTTGCCTGTTCCCGTTCGAATAATTAATCCAGTAAAAGATAACATGGGCCCATACAAAGCCTTAAAAAAAACGCTTGGATCATACGAAATTTTCTCGATGAGGTCAATAAGGGGAAAGAGTCAAAATCCGAAAAACGCAGTAGGGGTAGATGAGAATCGTAACATAATGTCACGAATCCAATTACCACGCAATTACAATTTGTGCCAAAGCAATTCGATAATGATACTGTGATTGATTCACGAAATTTACTTGTTTCGTAGATGTTATGGAAGTATATCAATGTGTGACAAAGTTTGTGGTGGTGTGTGTTTCATCAGAGGTTGGCCCGCATCTGCTGGTACATGTTTTGTTCGCACAGGCAGTCATCTCTTGGACCGTCTTGGAAAAGTCTTTCATAGCGGTTTCTAAGTTTCCGAGTACGCTGTCCACGGAAGACTCGTGCGTTGAAGCTGTGGTAACCGTATCATCGTCACCTCGTGTGCCTCTCTTACGACCAAACGTGGCAAACACATGCTTCATCTGCTTGCCACTCTCCTTGCGATATCTTTCCGTCATTTTTCGATACCGCTTCAAATATTTCTCGATTTCCTTAACGGGCGTAGAAGAAGGGGGCTGCTCATCTTGATCGTGGTCACGTAAATTTCCCTGTAAGGTCGATTCTGTATCTGATTCATCGGTCAACATGTTGAATGTACCGAAGGTACTGAACGTATCGACCCGATGTCCCATGGTTATCGTGTATTGGTTGTCCACGAAATCATTCTCTTTTTCCCGGTAAAAACGATCCCCAAAAGTGCCCTTGATGGATGCGAGTGTCTCGTCTAAAGATTCTTTTGTCAAGCTGTTTTCTCCGCGACGGGCCACGTAGGCTTGGCTGAGGTCTTCCAACATTTGGCTCATCTTGTCTCCCTCCTCCTCGCAGTCTTCGGGTTGCTCAATGTTGTCCTTCCCTTCTCGTGGATTCCAATCGAGCAAAAACGACCACGTACTACTTCTACTACCGACACTCCGTTCCTCGTCACACTGGTTGAACTTGCTATTCGTTTTTTGCATGGCCGCTTTCCATTGACGACCAATTGCTTTCGTCAAGACTCGCCCGGACGTTTGCAAAAGTTCGCGAGCTGCGGGGTCTCCCAGTTTGGCTTGGTGCAGTATCCCTTGAAAAATATCCATACTCTTGTTGAAACGCAACAGGGCCGTGTCGAGATCAGAGTCTTCTTTCTTTTCATCCGCCACTGGATTTCCACGATACAGAAGGGAGTTGTCGTCGCTCTCTTGTTCCTTCTTGTCACTATGCACTGCTTCTTGCTCGTCGTTCAGTATCGGTTTAACCGTAGTAGACTTGGATGGTGGAGTCATTTTCGGAGACGGATGTGACGAGGAGGACAACGTCGAAGTCGGAGATGGAACTTCATGAAGGGAGGGGCTGAAAGGAGACGACAAGGAACGTGCAGACGAGGGCGAAGACACATACTCTGATGATATCACCCGACGAATCATCGGCGAATCGTGCTGCTTGTCTGCATCCTCTTCTGGAGCTGAAATCTTTGTTGGAGTACGATGCTTGGATGATATTTCAATCACCGGTTGCTTGTTCAGAACTAACGATGGAGAGGACGCTGCGTTGTCATTGTCGCCCAGAGGTGAAAATATCGGAGTACAATTTTTGGATGGTATTTCCATTGCAGGTTGTTGTGGCGCATTAACCAGTGAAGCGGGGGCAACGTTGGCCTCCTTTGATGGAGTTGGTTCACCAGTTGGAATACCGACCTTGGACGTTGTCTCTATTGGTTGTTTCTTTTCTATGCCCCTGGGCGAAGCGGACAATGTGTTATCATTCTCTTTCGGTGTATTCACCTTCGTCACAGTACAGTATTTAAATGTTGTCTCCATCACAGCCTGCTTTTTCAGAATCAACCTTTTCTCTCGACGTTGCTTGAGCGTTTCATGCAACACTCTGGACGATCGAGGGACCCTTGTTACTTTGGTTGGGTTTTCAGCTTCATTGTTAAGAACCTTGGATGCTAACGAGAGTGGCACTCGTCGTTGGACTTCGTCCGTACTCTTGGGTGGGGCAATAACGGGACTCTGCTTGCATGGTACAGAAGAAGAAGAAGGTGGCCGTACACGATTCACGGTCTCAGCCGAAACGGGCTTGGAAGCAGCCAATAGGGATATATTACGACTGCGTGATGGGAGTGTATCGGGGGCCAACAACGAAGAAATCGGGCAAGTGGCAGATTTCGAGACGATGTTTCCGTTCACCCCATCATCCTGTAGGCTACGTAATCTCGCAATCGCTGCACCGGTGGAAACCGTGCAATCATCTTCTGCGATACTATCATCATCATCATCATCATCATCCAGTAATGAAATCCCATCACTGCTACTCGCAATCGAAGCCATCGAGCGCATCTTGATTTCCGACGTGTTCATTCGGGTGGGAGTTTGTCTGTGTTGTGATCGTGTATCGATAATCTTGTCGTTGTGCATACCGGTAACAGCACCTTGGACTGTGCCCGGGGGCGTGTGGCCCGTTTCGGCACCCGTCGGTAATTGCAAGAAGGTTTCAATGTACGAGGACGAAAGTGATGGGTCTACCGAAGCGGCAGATGAATTTACTTTTCGTCGATCGTTTCCTGAGGACATTTGCAAAAAAGCTTCAATGAAGGAAGACGACATGGATGCATCCACGGACTCTTCCGTCACAGAAGCACCACTATTTCTTGGTTTAGGTTGATGGTTAACTAGTTGTGCATGTCGCTTCGTCTCTCCAGTCTTCGCTTTGTTTTCCTTGGACCGATCTAGAGTGGATAAAAAGTCCAACAGGGCAAGTTGTCGATCCGTTTCAGGTACGGCACGGAAGAAGTCGCAGCCCTGGAAGTGCGTCGCTTCTTCCAGACTGGTCGTGGGTACGACTACATCTAACGTCCACGCGTGGCCCTCGTTGTGACAGCGCACTTGCTGTTGCCGTACGCGCAACCAAAATAATTCCACGATGCGTGCGTTGTGCATCACGGGAGAAAATGATGACTTGCTCGTTGGTGACGATGAGACGGTCTCATCTAATGAACGTTTCACGTCCAACAAGATTCTAGTAGAATCCGTCATAAACGGTGCATAGTGGTCCTGACGACTACTCGGATTCGTAGCGTATTCGTCTCTCAACACCACGTGCCATTGTTCTACCTCGGTCAGTAAATTGTTCACGCGATCATCCGATTGTGTGACTCGTGATGAATTCGGTCCGATGTTATGATACGCTCTTTCATCATTATTCTCATCTTCCTGTACCGCAGCTAAGTACCCGATACGATTGCGCAAGCGTTCCACCTCGCGGCGCTTATCGGAACGTTTCCGTTTCATTTCCAGGGCCAATTCGGCCGCCGTTCGACGCATCCTTGATGATTAACAATGACTTGCTGTTGTTGCTATTGTTGCCGCTTCCTCCCTTCAAACTGCCCTTTCCAATCGAAGTAAGCAAGGGCGTTCATGTAAACAAGCTAACAAAAGAGCGAGAGATGAGAGTACAGATGACCAATCTACCGCTATTCTTGAAACCAATCCAAACTGTATTGCAGTCGAAGTGCTAGACGACACCCATTCTTGTAAGCGGCCATGGCTTCCAATAGTTCTCGCGGGCTTTTTGAAGTTTCGAAACTCTTCCGATCCTGTCAAGACCAAAATGCTGTTCTCTTCCCATCCCCCGCCTTCAAAATAGTGTCAAATATAAGCCCCCTGGACTTTTGAAGTGCGTCGAAAATTGTCTTCGTCACCGGCAGGCGCGGCATGTGTGCCGGTGGGAAGTTTTCGAATTTTCTGCTGCCGAACACACGGCAGCGTCCGGCTAATAGGTACGGAGTAATGGCGGTTGCACTCCTCACGACTACAGGGGAGCATGATCTACGGTGTACGACGACGACAGGTTCATACGAGCAAAGGACAGACATCACAATCTCCGAACACATCATAAAAGGAATACTCCTCATAGTTTTGGAGGGAATAATCGTCATCGTTGTCACGCAATCTGACTCTCGTCCTTTCTTATTTTATGTTGCTGCACACTAATCAATTATTTTATTTTTTGGGTTTGATTGACCGTACGATCCACTCCGGACAACAAATCACACATGATCGTTTACAATCATCTCCTGACGAGGAAAGCATCCCTTCTGCGAGGCTGCTGTATCATCGGGAAACGGCAACTGAGACGACAGCGCCTACCCATGACAACACCATCGACCGACCACAGTGTCACTGCTGCGGTATCTGTAAGCACGGTTGCAGTCGGAGATCATAAACATTTTCGCAGCAGCAGCAGCAGCAGCAGCAGCAGCAG
>Ga0051981_10001696_pt1 | contig 10846 bp, 9 predicted proteins | sample CryGey13umfilter_3_FD_59644 | JGI IMG/M metagenome (GOLD analysis project Ga0051981, IMG submission 59644) | Groundwater microbial communities from aquifer in Utah, USA - Crystal Geyser 4/10/14 3 um filter | ecosystem: Environmental > Aquatic > Deep subsurface > Groundwater | place: USA: Utah... | reverse complement strand
CCGTGGATAAGTCCCCCCTTCTGGAACGCGCTGAAATCGGCCTGACGGCCATGACCATTCTTGGCATCGGTCTGGGCGGGGCAGCGCAGTATTGGGGGGCTGCGTTCCGCAGCGCAGAGGTTGTGGCCCTGCTGGGGTACGCCTTGGTTTATCTGGCGGGCGGATTGCCGGCGGCCGCGCGGGCGCTGACCAGCCTGTGGCGCAACCATGTGCTGGATATTGATCTGTTGATGGTGCTTGCCGCACTTGCGGCGGCCGCTGTCGGCGCAACGATGGAAGGGGCGGTATTGCTGACGCTGTTCAGCATATCGGGCACCTTGGAACATCGGGCCATGGGCCGGGCGCGGCGTGCGGTCGAGGCGTTGATGCAACTGCGCCCGGATACCGCCCTGTTGCGCGTGGGCGACCAGACATCCGAAGTGCCAACCGCGTCGTTGCAGCCGGGAGATCTGGTCATTTTGCGGCCCGGCGCGCGCGTGCCGGTGGATGGGGTTCTTGAGGCCGGCGAGGGGTCGCTTGACGAGGCAACCATCACGGGCGAGTCGATGCCGGTGCGCAAGGGGCCGGGCGCGCAGGTGTTTGAGGCAACGGTCAATCTGAATGCCGTACTGGAAATGCGGGTCACGCGGGGGACCGATCAAAGCACCGTGGCCCGCATGATCCGTCTGGTCACACAGGCGCAGGCCGCCCGCGCCCCGTCCGAGCGGTTCAGTGACTGGTTCGGCCAGCGGTATACCATCGCAGTCCTGCTGGGATCTGTGCTGGCCTTTGGGGTGTTTCTGGCTTTCGGGCGCGAGGCGCAGGACGCACTTTACCGGGCGGCGACGCTGCTGGTGGCTGCCAGTCCTTGTGCCATCGTGATTTCGGTGCCTGCCGCGATCTTGTCCGCGCTGTCGGCGGCGGCGCGCGGGGGGGTGCTGTTCAAGGGCGGCGCCGCGCTGGAGACCCTGGCCTCGGTGCGCGCCTTTGCCTTCGACAAGACCGGCACCCTGACGACCGGTCGCGCGGATGTGGTGGGGGTGGTGGTGCTGGACGGGAACGAGGACGATTTTCTGATCCGGATTTCCGGGCTGGAGGCGCAATCGGAACATCCGATTGCCGATGCGATCCGCCGCGAAGTGGCCAGCCGGAGCCTGACCCCCGCGTCGGTTCAGGACGTCACTGCCTTCCCAAGCGAGGGAATTCAGGGCGATCAGGCCGGGGTGGCAATCTGGGCCGGCAATCCGCGCATGGCAGAACGCATGGGCGCGCGCACGGATCTGCCCGCCTTGCGCGACCTGCTGGATACGGAACAGACAGTGATCTTTCTGGGGCAGGGCGACCGTATTCTGGGCGCGCTCAGCGTGGCGGATCAGCCGCGACCCAGTTCGGCCGAGGGGCTTGCCGCCCTACGCCGGGGAGGCGTGGCAGAAATCGCCATGATGACGGGCGACCGGCGCCCGGTAGCCGAACGGATCGGCGCGCGCCTGGGTCTGCATCCCGACGAAATCCATGCCGACCTGCTGCCTGCTGACAAAGTGGCGATGGTCAGTCAGCTTGCGCAGAAGGGAAAGGTCGCCTTCGTCGGGGACGGGGTGAACGACGCTGCGGCCCTTGCGCGGGCAGATGTCGGCATTGCAATGGGGGCGGCGGGCAGCGAAGTTGCGTTGCAGGCAGCAGACGTTGCCCTGCTGTCCGAGGATATGACCCGCCTGGCCGAGGCGCATCGGCTTGCGCGGCGCACCGGGCGCATCATCCGCCAGAACCTGATCTTCGCCATGGCGGCGATGGCGGTGCTGGTTCTGGGCGCATTGTTTTACGACTTGCCGTTGCCGATTGCCGTGATCGGGCACGAGGGCGGGACTGTTCTTGTCGTGCTGAATGGCCTTCGGCTGTTGTCAGATCCGATACGCAAGCTGCGCGCCTGAGGCTGCTGCCTGGGGCGGATCGCGGAAGATCTGGCCGCCACGGGTGATGACCTCGATAATCTTTTCGCCCTCACGGATATAAAAGATTGCCTCCAGGTTCTGCGCGGCGGCAAAAGGAGGGCCCGCGTTTTCCCCCAGCACCATCAGGACGGTGGCCCAAGCATCGGCCTGCCAGCAGGTATCTGCCAGCACCGTGACCGAGCCAAGCCAATTCTGCACCGGCCCGCCATTGCGCGGGTTCATGCTGTGCGACACATATCCGGCCGCAATTTGCAAAAAGTGCCGGTAGTCGCCCGAGGTGGCCACAGCGCAATCTGTTACCTCGATCAACGCCCGCGCAGATCGGTCGCGGCGCGACGGTTCTTCAATCGCAACGGCCCAGCGCTGACCATCAGGGCGCAATCCCTTGGCCCGCATTTCCCCATCCAACCCGGTCAGAAAGCCGTTGACCCCGGCCGCGCTGAGGGTGTCGGCCATCAGGTCAACGGCGTAGCCTTTGGCGATGCCCGACAGATCCAGGCTGACATCGCTCAGGCGCCGCGCCTGACCGCGCAAAGGGTCAAGCTCCAGTGCGCGGCGTCCCTTGCAGCGACGGCCCAGATGGAGGCGGATTTCCTCCGGGTCGGCCTTGCCCTGTGCCGGGCCAAAGCCCCAAGCCTCGACAAGCCGTCCCACCGAAATATCGAACAATCCGTCGGACTGGTCGGTCATCTGCAATGAAGCCCGGAGAACGAACATCAGATCTTCCGGAATGTCCTGCCACGCCCCGAGCGGCGCGCGGTTCAGGCGCATCAGGTCGCTGTCGTCGCGCCAAGTGCTCATTTGCAAATTGACGCGATCAACAACCTCCGCCAAGCTGATCTCCAGGTCCGATGTCGGGGCGGATGATGGCAGGCTGGCTGTCCACCGCGCTCCCATGGCTGGCCCGCTGATGGTGATGAGGGCGTCAGTAGACATCTTCAAGATACCGTCCTTGTGATTTCAAAGCACCGACAGTCAGGCCAAGCGGGGCGATGGCATGGTCAATTTCTTGCGCCACCTCCCGCGCCATGGCAGCACTGCCGCATACCAGAATTTGTCCGCCTTGCCGGATTTGTTCGCGCACATGCGCGGCATCCTGCCGAAGCCGTTGCTGGACATAGGCAGGGTTGGCAACCCGTGAGAAGGCCGTCACCAGCCGGGAAAGTTGCCCGGTTTTTTTCCAGCCGGTCAGTTCCGTGTGATACAGAAAGTCCGAGGCAGGATCGCGGGCCCCGAAATACAGATCAACCGCCCGCCCCGGCCGCAGCCGTCGCAGGAACCCCGCCATGGGCCCGATGCCGCAGCCGGCTGCAATCATCACCAGCGGGGACTTTCCGGATTGGGGGCGAAAGGCCGGGTTGGGCCGGATGGCCGCCTGAACCGTGTCCCCCGGTTTGAGGTCATGCAAAAAGCCCGAACACAACCCGCCGGGGGCCTTGCGTACACAGATTTCCAGCCAGCCATCGGCACGCGACGAGGCAAGCGAATAGAACCGGGGCAGATCAGAGCCAGGGGGCAGGATACCCACCAGATCTCCGGCCTGAAACCGGGCAAGCCGTTGTCCAAAAAGCCAAAACCGGCGCGTCGCAGTGCCTTCAAAGCGCAGAACGGCAACCGGAGCCTGGACTTCATGGCCATATTCTTCCCGTGAAATCAGGCGCAATGTCTGCATCGGCGGCAGGATCGGCTTGTGATCCAACGTCAGCGGTAACCCGAGTGCTTGGCCAACGGCCCGGCCCCAGGCCGCGAAATCCACCGTGGACTGACGGTCGATGTGGGTCAGCGTGTGGAATTCCGTCCAGCCTTTTTGGGCAAGCGCCGTCTGAACCTTTTCGGCAAAGCCGCAAAATTGCGGATACATCCTGTCGCCAAAGGCCAGAACGTTCACTTGCAGGGCCGAGGGGGTCAGGTCGGAAAGTCGGGACAGGAAATCCTTTGCCGATCCCGGCGCGTCGCCGTCACCATAGGTGGCTGTCAGAACGAAAAGGTGACGCGCCTTGGGATAGGGGCGCACCGTGTTCATCGCGGCTACATGAACCTTTTTTCCCTGTGCAATCAAAGCTGTCTGCAAGGTGGCGGCAAAGCCCCAGGTCGACCCGCCTTCACTGCCGACAAGGATGACCACATCGGCCGCTGAAGCTGCGGCTGAGTTGCGGATGCGGGGGCGGGCGGCACGACGGCGCGCCCAGATCATTGTGCCGCTGATGGCCATCACCGGCATCGCGGCGCCGCCAAGGCCCACCAGCACCCCGACCCACCACAAGCCCTGTCCGGTATGTAACGCATAGACCCATTCCCAGACCTGCCGCGCCGGCGACATGGCCGCCCAGTTCAGCACCTCTCCGGTGGCTTGATCAACATAACCGCTGCCGGTCGCAGTCTGCAGACCGAACACATCCTGGTCATTATCCGGTTGCGGAAAGGTCAGGCTGCGCAAATCATCTACGGATACCATTTGCAGGGCCATCAGGGTCTGCACCGGCGCGGGTGGGGTGCCGGCCACCTCAAACGGAAAGGCGGGGGCGGGTTCACCAGCCTCGGGGATCAGTTCGAAAGACACAAGCGACATCCAGGCCCCGGTGACGGCCGACAGGGCCAGCACAGCGATCACCACCCGCCCGATGACCAGATGCAACCATCCCGGCCCGGTGCCACTGCGCACAGGTGCATAGCTGCGACGCCAGCCCCCTTGCACAACCGTCAGTAAAAACGCGCCGGTCAGGATCAGCACCACAACCCCGCCTGACGCAATACCGGCCGTGGCGCGGCCGATATCGTCCAGCAAAAAACTGCGGTGCAGGTCTTTCACCCAACGCATCACCGGCGAGGGCGCATCTTGCGCGATCACCAACCCCGAGACAGGATTGATACGTTCGGACCCGACCGCATCGCCATTGGCCCAAGTCACGACGATGGCACCGTTGGCGCGGCGGTCGATCTGCTCTGCGCCCTGAAAGCTGCGTTGAACCGTTGCGGCCAGTTCGGCCACAGACTGTCCGCCGCTGGAAACCGCTGTCGCCCGTTCCAGTATTGGTTCGAACGACAGGATGGCACCGCTGATGCCCAGAACCATCAGGAAAAGCCCCAGAACCAAACCGGGAACCGAATGTACAAGACGCAACATTTAAGGGCCTCCGCCGGGCAGTTCAGATCAGAAATTGACTTTGAGCGATTTGACATAGCCACGACCGCCAACAGATTTGCCGTTGTTGGCGCTGCTCAGGTCAACCTTGGCGTCTGCGCCCACGTCGCGCCCATCTTCGACCGAGGCATCCACCCGGATCTGATACCCCGCATCAATCAGCGCATCGGCCAGATCGACCGTAACCGTCAGCGTGCGCCCCCCCCCGATGCTGGCACCGGTCAGACCGTTGATCTGTGACGGATCAGCACGGGTGGCGCGAAACCAGTCCGGCAGGTGTTTGAAGTATTTCGCCTTCTTGCCTGCGACCCAAAGCGTGCCCTGATAGGCCCCTTTCGCATCGGTGACGTAGACTGCCGCATAGGCCCCGCCGCCGACATTGGCATTCATGGTGGCGTTCACTGTCACAGGGCGGGCCATGGCAACGGCCGGGGCCAGAAGGGCGGTGCTTGCCGCAAGCAGAGTAAATGTCTTTTTCATCTTTTTCAGTCCTTTGAAGGCGGAATGGGTGTCAGGCGATGTCGCCCGGTGCAGGTTTGCGTTTCAGGCCGGTCAGCATGGACCGGGCAAGGTTTTCATGGTGTCTGCGGCTGGCAAGGATCACGCCGCCCAGATGGGCCGCGATCAGGATCAACATCAGGTTGGCAGAAAGTTCGTGCAGGTCTTTGACCAGTTCCACCGTTGCGGACTTTGACTTTTTCCTGTGGCCACCATCGCCGTTGGTTTGCTCCACTGTCCCCAGACCAAGGCTGTACGTGCCGTCACTGATCAGCCATCCGGTCGATGCGGTCACGCTGAGGGTCAGCAACAGCGCAACAATCATCGCTGCCCCTGCCGGGTTGTGGCCAAGGTGGCGCGGCTCTGTGCCCTGCCGCATCTGCGACAGATACGACAGCACTGCGGCCGGGCCGCGCAGAAACTGGCTGAAAAGGGCGTATCGGCTGCCAACCAGTCCCCAGATCAGCCGCATGGCCACAAGGGCGGCCACACTGTACCCGGCCCAGATATGGACGTCGTCCCATTCGTCCGCCGACAGAAAAGCGATGGCGAAGGCCGCGACAAGCGACCAATGAAATACCCGGACAACCGGATCCCAGACACGGATCATGACTTAATTCTCCGGTTCTTTTTCAGTCGGGGCAGTGGCAGGCGCAGGGGCGGTGTCCGGGTTCAGGGGCTGCGCACACACGGCAGAACACAGCGTGTCCAACGACTGTCCGGGCGCGAATTTCACCTTTATGGAGCGCAGTTCCAGCGTGGCGGGGTCAAATCCGGCCTCGATCCGGTTCCCTTGCGGATCCCGCGCGTAGACAACAAAGCATCCATCGTCAGACCGCACGCGCCGCACGACCCATCCCATGGATTCGGCTTTGGCCTGAGCCGCCTCACGCGGTTGCCATGATCCGCGCGGGGCGCTGCAATCGTCTTCGGCCAGCGCCGGAGTGGTACCAAGCGCAAAGACGCCAAGGGCGAGCGCAACGAGGCGGTTTGGGGTGATCTTGGCCTGCATTGGCCTGTCCTTTCGGGTCAGTTGACGGCAGCAGAAGGCTTGCCGATCAATCCAGTGGATGTCGGGGCGGGGGCCGGAAACGCGGTCGGGGGGCGCGCAGATTTGCCCTCTCCTTTCGGGGCAAGATGGCCCTCGTCGTTGTCGGACTTCTCGCGTCCCTTTACTTTCACAATGGCAAGGGTTTCCGGATCCAGTTTGGCTTTGATCTGGCGTCCCTGCCGATCAGTGCCCTTGATCTGATAGCACCCGTCATCCACTTCGATCTTGCGCACGGTCCAGCCCTGGGCCTTGGCAACGTCAAGAATGGCGGCGCGCGGTTGCCAGCGCGACATCGGGGCCCCGCAGTCGTCATCGCCTGCCAGAGCCGGGCTTGTGAAGCTGGCCAATGCACTGCAAAGTATCATTGCCGTGATGGTGTTCATTTGACATATCCCGTCGTTCCCGTATTTCACAAACCACGGTATAGGTCGTCTGACTGACATCAGCCTGAACCCCAACGGCGTTTGTGTTCAGGTGGTTGTCAGATGTTCATGCAAACCCAGCACTAGCGTCACGCCGGAGGATGAATGCGGATATTGCTCATTGAGGATGATCCCGGACTTGGGTCGGCCATCCGCGATCAGATCACCGCAGAGGGTCATACGGCGGATCTGGTGGTGACTCTTGCCGACGCCCGCCACGTCGTCGGTGCGGTCAATTACGATCTGATCTTGCTGGACCTGATGCTGCCGGACGGGCGTGGGCTTGATTTTCTGCGAGATCGGCGGTCTGCGGGCACTGTGACGCCGATCATCATCCTGACGGCGCGCGACCAGATCACTGACCGGATCGCCGGGCTGAACGCTGGCGCTGATGACTATCTGGTCAAACCCTTTGACCTTGCCGAACTATCGGCGCGGATCGGGTCGGTGACGCGCCGCTATTCGGGCAATCCGAATCCACAGGTTCAGATCGGGGTCTTGTCGGTGGATCTTGCGGCAAAGTCGGTCGTCGGGCCAAAAGGACCAATCCTGTTGACCCAGCGTGAGTGGATCATCTTTGAGGCTTTCGTGCAGCGCGCGGGGCAGTTGGTGCCCAAGTCGGCCTTGGAAGAAAGGTTGTATTCCTTCGATGCCGAGGTCGAAAGCAATACGATCGAGGTTTACATCAGCCGTCTGCGCAAGAAACTGGGGGCTGGGGTGATCGAAACTCAGCGCGGTCTGGGCTACAGGTTGGGGCAGGCATGACGCCGTCCACAGCAGGTTCGAAGGCGACGGGCCCAGTCGCGCCCAGCCTGCGGCGGCAACTTGCGATCCGGTTGTCGATCGGTATCACCCTTTTGTGGATCCTTGCCCTGGCCAGTGCGGCGTGGGTAGTGCGCCATGAACTTGACGAGGTGTTTGATTCCGCCCTGCAGGAAACTGCCGAACGCATCCTGCCGCTGGCCGTGCGTGAATTGATCGCCCGCGAGGATCAGCTCGCTGCTCGGGTCAGTCGCATGACCGAACACGAGGAATTCCTGACCTATGTCGTGCGCAATGCCGAAGGGCGGGTGATGCTGCAATCTCATGACGTGGATTTGGCGCAATTCACCGATCCCCCGCGTGACGGGTTTCGCGATACCGAAGCCCTGCGGATTTTTTCGCGCAGTGCAGTGTCAGGGGCCTATGTGATCGAGGTGGCGGAACCCTTGATCCATCGTCGAAAAGCGGTGCTTGAAACGATGCAAACCCTGTTTGTGCCGGGGCTTTTGTTGTTTCCGGTCAGCTTGCTGGGCATTTTTTGGTTTGTCGGGCGGGCCTTGCGGCCGGTTGACCGGCTGCGCACTCAGGTCACGCGGCGCAGTGGCACCGATCTGCGCCCCGTCGATGCCACCGGACTTCCGCAAGAAGTGGAGGTGATCGCCCTTGCGGTCAACCAGTTGCTGGAGCGCCTGACCCGAACGCTGGAAGCCGAACGTAGTTTTACCGCAAATTCGGCGCATGAGCTGCGCACGCCGATTGCGGCCGGTCTGGCGCAGGCACAGCGCCTGATTGCCGAAGCGCCGGCGGGGGCGCTGACAAATCGTGCCCGCCAGATCGAGGCGCAATTGCAGCGTCTGGCCCGGTTGTCGGAAAAGCTGATGCAACTGGCCCGTGCCGAAGGGGGCGGTGTGCTGGCAGAGACCCCGTCAGATCTGTCGCCGGTCCTCGCCTTTGTGGTGGAAGAGTTCCGGCGCGCGGGGCACGGGGATCGCCTGCACCTGTCGCTGCCGGAAAATGGGGTCGCCCCGTCGCGGATGGACCCGGATGCTTTCGGTATTCTGGCGCGAAACCTGATCGAAAATGCGCTGCGCTATGGCGATCCCGCCGCCCCGGTTGAAATTTCGATGCAGCCCGAGGGGGGGCTGCGGGTTGCCAATGCAGGGCCGGTCGTTCCGGCCGATCAGTTGGCCCAGTTGACCCAACGGTTCGCGCGGGGAACGGGGGCGTCGGCGCGTACCGGTGCCGCCGCATCAGGGGATGGGGCCGGGCTTGGCCTTGCGATTGTCGAAACGATTGCGCAAGGCGCCGGGGCACAACTGCGGCTGAATTCCCCCAGAACCGGCCATAAAGACGGGTTTGAGGCCCTGCTTGTCTGGCCCTGACCCGATCTTGGCGCCATGACCATGCTTCGCGTCCGGGGGGGCTGCACGACCCCCAGCGTTGGGCAGTAGCAGGATCAGCCCCCCATCATTCCGCCATGGGTATTGAGCAGGAAGCGCGCAAAAACCGGGGCGGTCGCCGCCCCAATGGCCCGTGCGTTGCGCCCGACCATCCCTGCCTCGACGCGTGGGCGCACAATGCCGCGGGTGTCCAGCCTGTCCATCGCCGCATGGGTTGCGGCCGTCAACTTGTGGCGCACGTCCGGGGGGAACGCCCCGTCAATCAACACGGCTTCAAAGTCGATCACCGCGCAAACCGTCAGCGCCGCCCGCGCCAGATGGACTGCGGTGTCTGCGATCCAGCTTTCGACATGACCCGACAACCCTGACCAGTCAAACGGCGGCTCCCACAGGCGGGCCGGATTGAGGCCCGCGCGCTCCAACCGGCTTTCCAGCAGATAAAGCGACGCGGCGTCGATCAACTGTTGGTTTTGCCCGCCAGGGCTGCTGACCGGAAGCGACCCGAAGGCCCCGGCATTTCCATGACGCCCTTCGAACACCGAATGGTTCAGCACAATGCCACCGCCGACAAATGAGCCAATGAAGAAATAGGCGAAATCCTGAAATTCGCGCCCACGACCATAGACCTGTTCGGCGCGGCAGGCGGCCGTTGCATCATTTTCAATGTGGACCGGCAACCCGGAAAACTTTGTGATTTCCCCCAGAAAATCAAGATCTTTCCAGATAGCCAGATCCTGTTCCGGGGCACCGATGGCGTCGTGCCAGTTCCAGATCTCGAACGGTTTCGCAATGCCTATCCCGGCGATCCGGCCACTTGCCTGTTCCCCAAGTCCGTCTTTGGCGGCGGCAAGACCATTGCGCAGAAAGGTCAGGATAGGGTCTGGCATCGGATAGCGGTAGGTCATCTGGCTCTGCTGGCGCACCTGACCCAACAGGTCGGTCAGCACCAGATCGGCGCTGCGCCGCCCGATTTTGAGCCCGATCGAAAACGCGCCTTCGGGGGAAAGTTCCATCGGAATCGAGGGCTTTCCAACCCGGCCCCGCTGCGGTTCGCCCCGCGCCAGAAAGCCGTCCTGTTCCAGCCCGCGCAGGATGACCGACACGGTTTGCGGTGACAATCCGGCACGGCGCGCAAGATCGCTGCCGGGCAAGGCCCCGTGCCGCTGGATCATGGACATCAGCAGGCGTTCGTTGTGGTCACGCACGCCCTGCTGGTTCACCCCGGTGCTCAAACTGCGAACTTCTGACGCTTCCATAGGTGATCCTCCCCTTCAAAATCTAGACGGCGGTCAATTAATAAGTCAACTAGATTTATTTATTGACGCAGCTGCGAGAATCACGTCTATTACAGTGCATCCCCGGTGCCGAGGAGGGCTAAGGGACAAGCGCCAGCCACAGGGCTGCTGCTTCACATTCAGGAGGATGATCATGAAAAAACTTCTTGCCGGTTCGGCCTTGGCTTTGGTGGCGATGACAGGCGGGGCTTTTGCCCAGAGCGTTGGTGCCTGCCTGATCACCAAGACGGACACCAACCCGTTTTTCGTGAAGATGAAAGAGGGCGCCGAGGCGAAGGCGGCCGAATTGGGCCTGACCCTGAAATCTTATGCCGGGAAGGTCGATGGCGACCACGAAGGTCAGGTTGC
>Ga0051981_10001693_pt1 | contig 10858 bp, 8 predicted proteins | sample CryGey13umfilter_3_FD_59644 | JGI IMG/M metagenome (GOLD analysis project Ga0051981, IMG submission 59644) | Groundwater microbial communities from aquifer in Utah, USA - Crystal Geyser 4/10/14 3 um filter | ecosystem: Environmental > Aquatic > Deep subsurface > Groundwater | place: USA: Utah... | reverse complement strand
TTGGAATTGCAGCGCCAAGAGTTAATTAATAGCATGCAACAACGCAAGATGATGATGCGACAGGACCCTCCCCCGATAGATGGTCATGCTCGTCCGTATGGCCACCGCCCCGATGAACGGCATCGTACTCCTGGGAGTCTTGGATTGGGGAGTGTGCACAGCCAAGGTTCTGCCTCTGATCATCTGGCCCCTCCCGTGGCTCCTTCTCAAGTCTATGGAAACCAAGGAGTCGCTGCTGGCGGTGGTTCTCAGCAGTGGTGGATCTGCCAAGTTTGCAATACCAAGGCCTTTGCTTCTCACAGCGAAGCTTTGGCGCACGAAGCCATTTGTCAAGGCGGTTCAGGTCGTGGGAATCGCTACATGAGCGCTTCGTTGCATGATCACTCATCTGCCAGGGGCCGCAATTATTCCATGGGAATGGACAGCTCGCAACACACGGTGCACACATCGGGAACTGTTGCTTCTTACGAAGTTCCTCGATACTCCAGTGGTCCCTTTGCAATGATGGACAAACCGTCTTCTCTGGCCATGGTTACAGACAAGGAATGGCTAACTCCTTTGCATTGCTTTGTACGACGCCATTGTGTTGAAGTTTTTACCGCAAGCGAGGCTGAGGTATCTGCTCCTTCCAAGGGAAAGCGGAAGCCAATTCAAGTTGGACAGGTCGGAATTCGCTGCCCTCATTGCCACTCTGCGGACAATTCAAAAGCTCGTGAGCGTGGTAGCGTTTATTACCCTACCACGATTTCATCTATCTACAACGCTACGATGAATCTATTGCAGCGTCACTTGCATTCGTGCACCTCGGTTCCGGGAGAGATCATGCGCCGGTATGAGACTCTCAAGGCCGACGATGCACGCAGTGGTACTTCGAAACGCTACTGGATTGAATCCGCTCTCAGTTTGGGACTTGTGGACACACCTAACGGAATTCGGTTTTCTGCGTTGGAACCCCCTCCTCTTCCTACATTGACTCGGTCCCAAGAATCAATGGTTGATTCCACCCGGGGACAATCGGCTCGCCGCAACTCAAACGACTTCTTCTCGTCCTCTAGTAACGCAATCACTGATGACGGCAGCAAGGCTGCTCCGGAGCAACCAGGTGATGCTCGAACTGAACAGTCGTTGACGGAAACTGCCCCTCTCACAGAACCGGAAGACAAAGCGTACTCCACTGCGTTTTCGTATCACCTTTTGAGCCAGATGCAACCGTGCGTTTTCACTGAAGCCGATCGACTCGGTAAACGCAAGGGTCTCCCTCCTGGTTTCCCTGGATTGGCGTGTCGTCACTGCTTCGGAGGATATGGATCAGGACGATTCTTTCCGAGCAGTATTAAGACTCTATCGGATACGTCCAAGACGCTAAATGTTTTGCACAATCACATGATGCGGTGTCGCAAGTGCCCCCCAGATGTCCGCGAAACGTTGGAGAAGCTTCGAGGAAGTCACGATGAAGAACGCGCAAAGATGAAGTTCGGTAGCCAAAAGGCTTTCTTCGCTCGCATATGGGACCGCTTGCATGGAAATAAGCCGGAACAGTCGTCTGGAGTCAAGCGTAAGGGCCCTCCTGTCGACTACAGCATGCAGCAGCAATCACTTCAGCACTCCCCACGCGCGCGACATGACCCCCCTCCGCAGACAGCACCTCAAGCGGCAGCTCCTTCTGGTCCTTCGGGAGCCGCGTCCTTAGGGAACCAGCACTGAAATTCCATGGTTTTACCTTGGCATACGGGGCAGGGAAATGTTTGTAAAAGCCTTTGTCATATACATGTTTTTCGCAGCGTCCGTATTATGTAAGGCATTAATATCTATACTAAAACAATGTAAGAGAAATAATTATTCGGGAAAACCTCTCTTGAATCCTTATTTATTCAACACGACTTTTCGCGCAAGATATTCTGTTGCGATGGTTCTTCCCTCCCCCTTTTTGTAAGTTGACCCCGAAGACAAATCTAAACCTGAGTATTAGCCTTCCTCTTTTCGTCTGGCATCTAGGGATTACGTGTCGCAAATTTGCCTGCCGAGATCGTCGAAATGGAAACAAACAAGGGTCATGTCTTATTTTCCCGGTAGCTGAAGAAAAGTATCTGTAAGGTGGAAAAAGTCAAGCCGCCAGTAAGGTAGCTTTCGGTCGCTCTTTCTGATGTCTGTGACGTAAGTCGTCTCCCTGACGTCGTGATTTCAAAAAAGCCAAGAAACGCGACAAGACTTGTTGTTCTCGTCATCTGGGTCTCTCTTTTCGGCGCTCTTCGCGTTGAACGCAATTCACAACCGACCTGTTGACTTTTGCCCGCTTGAAATTTTTGGATTATTTAGCCTGTAAACCATGAAATTGTCAGCTGCTGTCACCTTTGGCCTTGTGGTCCTCCCTGCTGTCTCGGCGTTCACACCTATGGCTGCGAGCCGAAGCCGAACGGCTTTGGGCATGTCGGATAGCTTCAGCACGGCGAACAGTTTGGCAACTGCTAACGCGCAAAAGGCTGCTGCAATTCGTGCTGCTGAAGCTCGTAATCAGGCTGAAATTGAAGCTTTGAAAGCTCAGATTGCTCAGATTGAGAGCTTGTTCAATAGATCTCCCGGTGGATTTACCCCGACTCCTCCTACACTACCCCCTGATGTGGCTGGCATGAACCAGAATCAGCTGCAGGCAAAGTTAGGAGAGTTCAAGAATTATCTTGGAACTCTTCTGCAGCGGTCTAAGGATAACCAAAATCAGCTTGCTGGTATGGGAGGTAGAGGTGCTGGCAGTGCACTCGCAAGTGCAGCTGTTGCCGGTTCCATGGGAGCCCTCGTTACGAACGCTTTGGATAGCAACCGTCGTGACTCGATCAACGGAATTATTGCTGGTGCTGCTGGATCCATCGCTTCATCGTTCAGTGGACCTTCTACCAAATCTCCTGCTGCTGCACCTTCTGTTCCGCTTGATCCCAAATCTCAGGTACGCGAAATGCGCGACTTAACGCTTTTTTTACGTCGCAGATAACCCAACTCATCATCGCCTTATGCTTTTATTAGTTTGTCGTAGGACGGGTTCAACAAGCCTTTCCTGGCGCTCAGTCAAACGCTGACCTCGTTAAAAAGGTCAAGGGTGCACTCGCCAAGTACGGGTACGGCAGAGAGACACTTCTGGCTACCTCCTTCTGCTGCGACGAAGTCAATCGCCCTCTTGACGAAGCATTTGCTGCAGAGTACGGTCAACAATTCAACATGGGTGGTCTTGCTGGTTTTCCCTTTGGTGGTGTGACTGGTTTCGCAGCCATGGCCAAGCACATCCCAGATGGAGGCTCGTGCCTTGTTGTTTACGGACCCCACGTCGGTGTCGACTTCGACGGAAGAGTGGGAACAGTCAACCGACGAGGAAAGGAAAAGGGTGGAACTTGCTGTGGAAGTGCTGTCGCCGCCTCGGGTTACGTAAGTTCGGTGTACAAGGGCGAAATCGAGGAAGCCAAGACACCTACCGCCACCATGGACGCACAACAGATCTACGTGGGTAGTGTCCTACTTCCCTACGCCGAACGTTTGGCGAAGGCGATTGACCCCATGGTTGAATTGCCCTATGCTATGTTTGAGCCTGTCGATGACCTTACACAAAAGATCGTGGCCAAGGCTGCCGGTAAGGTTGGTGGAAATGGCAAGATTGCTCTTCTAGGTGGTATTCAAATCAATACGCCCACCGGCATGTCCGACTTCTTCTTACCTCTTCGTTTCGAAGTTCGCGACAACAAGGATACCGTCATCGAGAATTTGCTCTATGAAAAGCGCTTCTAACCTTTCTTTTCCCGCTTTGTTTGGCTCGATTCAACCTGTACGTCCACATGATCCTTATAATTATCGGTGCATACCGCTATGCAATAAGTCCCTAAATATCAGCTTAATTAGTCTAATAATCCTTCCTCATGCTGCGAGATTCACAGCGATGGCTCTTTGCATAAATTAGAAGAAACAACGCGTGACAACAGGAAGAGGCGACTTCGTTTGGGAAAGCGTTCTCTAAGGTACGACCGAGTCCATTCAGATCGGAGGAAATATCTCCGTACTTTCGCTAGCTAGACATGACACAAACAACTCAAACGGAGGCCGCCTGCTCTATCAGAGCGACACCTTCTTCTTCTCCTTGATCGGCGGGAGCTGCGACATGTCCTAACTCAATACGAGGCCGAAATAATAGACCGACCGTCACGTAAAAGACTAACGTAACCATTTCGACCACGGCATAGCGTAACCACAAGTGCTTGTAATCGAGGACTGTGGCAAACCTGAAAAAGAATTGAAAGCAAAAGCATGAGACACAAAGTTGAATTACCCAATAGCAACAGACAAGGTACAACACCAGACCGAATTCTCCGGGCATATTTTCATAGCAACTATCTTACAAGTATATCAGAATACGTGTTGCATAAATGTATGCGATCACCAAAAGGTAAAAGAGGCGAAACAATTTCAACTTGTCTAAAATTGAAGCACGATTTTCAGCCGAAAGCTGATCGCCTTCATCTTGTATCTGCAAACTTGCCTCCATAGCATTAACTTGCCAAACAATCGGAAGTAGAACTGAACAGCAACAAAGAATGTCCACTAGATGAAGGACAGCGTTCCAGTTACCAAAGCGTCGTTCTCCTTCCGTTTCATGCGATAAGACAATCAAGGCCAATTGGTTGAGCATTTGCAAAAACAGTACCAAAAAGATGAACTGTTTCTCACGTTTTTGCAAGACTCCCTTGACAAAGGACCACCCTGTTCCAATCAGTAAAATAACTGTGAACAGGAATGTTCCCCGGAAAAAATAAAGCGTATAATACAAAACAGACCAAGCTTCTGCGTGACCTGTGACTTTTATGGTGTGGAATCGAAAAGCTTCCGCCCAAACAGTCAGTGACTTGACCCAGAGCAATAACCCCATGATTGGATGAATGGCGTAAATTGTAGGACGACCAACCGATTCAAATGCTTGTTCTTCTTTTGTCCGTATAATGCCGGGAAGACCCTTTCGAATACGTTCCAAATTCCATTGCCACAGAAAGGCACAGATGGTGAAACTTATGGCCGATACTGTGAACAACAGAGGCAAGTGCATTTCACCGGCAGTCAAATAGGATTCATGTCCCAATGAATCGTAATTGACAAAATGAAAGTCTAAATGGAAGGTGCTCATTGTGCGGACACGTTTCTTTGTGGAATAGCAAACTTGGTACACCAAGAAATAAAGTCCTTCTTCGCCCGGCTTGAATGTATACCGCAGTGTTGACTTTCCCCACTTTGCTTTGTCTTTCAAGGATAAAAAAAGTCCCTCAGGTTGAGCTGCTTCGATTTCCCCCACTTGATCAAAAATCTCATCATTGAGATCCTCATCTCTGAAGTATTCAAAGACACATCCATTTTCCTTTTCTTGTATCTCGTTCATGAAATGCTGAAATGATGCCTGGTTCGGAAACCTTTGTAACCAAAATCCAGCTTCCACAATATTCTTTGTTTGATCTGCCTTGGACACTAAGTTGAAGTCTTCTACTGTCAAGGAAAATTCACCACCGACTAAGAATCCAAAGGGCATTCCGACGGGCCCGATTAAGTGGCGTGGATCGTGGTGAGCGTCAAAGGAATGTTTCAAGGCATTCGAGTTGCGAGGGGCCGTCACAAGGCAGAGAAGGAAACAACTGCAGTAATGCCACAACGACAAGCGTCTTGCTCTACTGTTCATGTTTTAAAATCGATCCGTAGATAGAACGGAGCGGAGGGTTGATTTATGACAAACGTCCTGTCTCTCCTTGCTAGCGAGTCGACAGTATTTGTTGCTTCTCTTGTGATCAATACATGGTTGTGTCGGATGACCTTATTTTGATCATGTGAGCAGGAGGAGCGAGCGCAAAGCGCCGCATACGACTCAAACAATTGCCGAATTTTCCATTTTCCGAATTGATATTAGAAAGCATCCATCGTGTCACATGCTTTCCTTCGCGGCGGAGAGTGATCTTCCGGGATGTCGAAGACAATGAGCTCATGTCACAACCACAACTTTTTCCCCCTCTCCTTTCGTGCCGACAACAGACGAACGTGTGCTGTGTGGTGTCAATCATAACATCTTTCTACAACTTGATTGATCCTTTCTTAACAGAATCATGAACTTTTTTGGTGGAGGCCAACAGGCTCAACAGGGTCCAGATCCAGTGTTTGCGGCGCGGACAGGTAAGTGGAGTCAAAAGCGTCCTAGACGCTACTACTCGTTGGTTATGCGTTTCAGATACGGTGGCAGTCAAACTCAATCAATCAATCAATATTGTTGTTGTTTTTTGCACCAGAAATGGAAATGTACACAGACCTATTTAATAAAATCGCTGCTTCGTGTTTCCAAAAGTGCGCCTCCCGTAAACACAAGGAGGGTGAAATCAGTTTGGGTGAAATGTCTTGCACGGATCGTTGCGTTGCCAAGTATTTGGAAAGCCAACAACGGGTTGGTGCAGTTTTACAGAAGGCCAACGAGGCACAGTTGCAACAACAACAGAGTCTGGAAGCCATGAACAAACAATTAGGCAATTAAAAATTGATGTTTAAATTTTTTTTTTGCAAAGTACTTTAAACCGCCACTTTGTATAGGTCAGATTTTTTGTGTACAAGAATCGACAACGCCTTCACTTATCTACCACATGATTTTATTTCTTTTGTTCAAAAGCCAATATACTCGATAGCAGGTGTTCTTCGCAACGCTAAGCGTATCATGCCATGCCAAAGCGACCTCACGTTCGGCAACAAGGCCACCACTCCCATGATCTTTGTCCCTTGACACGCCAACCACAGTGTCTTGATAATATTTCGAAATAAAAGCGCCATTGTCAAGTAGAGTGGGATGGCCACACATACACCGTATGGTTTGGGGCGGCGGCCTTTTCTTGCCGCGACACCGTTCTGTCGTTCCGTCTTACGTATCGCCTTTTGTAAACTCTTCGCAGCGGTTCGACAACCATCGGTTTTCTTACCTTGTGGGGGGTAGGGTGCCATGGCTTTGGAATCACCCGACCATCGAGTAGCCAATGTGTAATGTACTGATGAGGTGGTACTTTCCGCTTGATTGTCGGCGGCCTTACGTAACCAAGGTGCCAAAACAGAGGCCGACAGGAGTGCCGCGACGTCTTCTCGGCCTACACGCGAGGGCGACCAGTCACATGAGGGCATGTCATACCCGTCGTCTTTTGCAGCCTGTCGTGCGTCAAAATTGGGTTTTCTGACGGCTCTTCCGGTCGTAGAATTTAGAATTTGACACTCATCCACGGTCACCTGCAACCCTACTTCGTCGACATCACGTTCGTCGTCTACTAATTCTCCTGCCCGTACAACAACTGTATCCAATAGTCTTGATTGAATCAATAGATCATCTGCCATTTCATGATACCGAAATACCATAGATCGCATCGTATTTGTTAATAGGGGTACCAAATGCCATGGTTTTTGCGTAACAGCCAAATCCGACAAACGAACAAAACGTATTCGTCGAGGTGGTGCATTCTTGTCGCGTCGACGAGTCAATAACTCTGTATTTGCGTTTTTACTTCCGTCTGCATCGTCTTGGTTTTGATAGAGGGCATTACGTCGTTCTTGTTCGCGTTCTGCCAAATGCAAGACTTTCCGAGTGGTATGAAACTGTGTATAATACGGATGCGACGCATCGGCACACCATTTTCGCACATCTTTGCGTAATAGGCGAGTCAACCACCAATCTTGCCACGGTTTACTGATACGCACAGAACCGACACACGAAACAACAGCGGTGCAGCCTTGGATGATTTGTTCCAATGCACAGACATTGTCCTCTACATCGGTGACTCGTCCATCGTCGTAATCAGCGACTTTAGTTCCATAAAATCTTGCCGCCGCTTGGGCGCGCTTCAACCAAATCGCATCCATTTCGTCCTCTTCCTCGTCGTAGTCGTCGTCATTATTATTTTTATTATCGGCGTGGGCTGCCAATGCGGCGGGTATCTCCGATCGGGACACGAGCTCCGTGGCCACGATCTGTAATTTAGGGCTTTTGCGATCTTGTTTGGTAACAATCAAATCATCATACAAGACACGACAGGCCTTATCATAATCTTTTACAACAGCCACAACTTGTGTTCCATCTGGAGATTCTTCTAACAATTGTCGGACTACTAGACGCCCTACCCTGCCTGTCGCACCTAGAACCACAATCTTGTGATTTACGGGTAACCTGTCTGGTTCGGGTAATGGCGTCGCTGTTTCCGTCAAGGGTGGTTTGGAAGTTGTTGTCGAATGCTGTCGAATAGGATCCATGGGTTCCATGGAAGCAGATAGGGCAATTGAAAGCATAGTGCAGCTGCTTCTCGGACTGGCGCCACGCCCTAGACGAAGGAGTGGAGGGACAGAAGATACACTCGAGGCAGAAGAAGAAGAAGATTCCCGAAGCCATGCACCTTCTGGATCCGCTACGAAAGCTTGTGATGTTGTTGCTACCAGCAGTAATAAACAACATGAAATCATTGAAACCACATTTCGGCCTCTCTGTGCTGAACAAAGACAAACTTGGCAGTCCATGGTGCGGCAAAAAAGAGACGAGCGGACAGAGAAGACGGAATCTTTTCCCAGTCAACCAATTCGATCGTCTCTGGTATTCCTGCGGGCTCAATCAACCAACACCTTGCCTCGGACTTTTGAGCTGAAGGAAGAATATTTGATGTTGTCAATGACGACAAAAGATGTGGATTGGATCGTTTTTCTTGAAAACAGGTGCGGTGGCGTCTTAAGCCTCGAGCTCTTGTTCGGTCAGTTGATGTGAATACATATTTTTTATATTATTATTAGAATTCCCACACCGCGCTCCGCTCCTTCGGCTTGACATGAGTGGAGTACTTTGACTGTGAGTCTATTCCGATGGCTCACATTCATCGATGACCCCAAAAGCGCACACTCACATAGTCACGGATAATGCTCCCGCAGAACACAAAAATCCTGAAAATGATTCGGAATGATAACCTCTCCACCATCACATAGGGCTTTCAACATGCATTCCGATCTTTGTTCGACAGTTGGCAATTGAAGCAATGACAACCGAATCCTTCACAGAAAAGGTGGGATATGATTGCGCTCACAAAGGAACTCTTTCAAAATGTCTAGCCAGGGATTGTATATGTTGAAAGGACAAAGTACGAGAATTTTAACGGACGTTCAAAATTCTAAGGCCAGTAAAATTGGATTTGCAGACATCTAAGTTTTGGAGGCATTGAGTAAAAGGGTTCCGTCTCTTGGTACAAAACCTGTTTTTGATTTGGAAATTTACAAGTCGTTTTTCATGTAACGAACCCCGCTTTCTGGAAAAATATGCTCAGTCATTTTACAGTTAGTGATTACTATCTGAAAGGGGAAAGGTATGACTTGTCTGACAATCAATTGAAAGGTATGGTGGCCATTGGACAGCGCTATCACAAAAAACAAATGAGTATTTCGGAGATACCTCCCTCTTCAAGCTACTTCAAACCAATATGGCGATCTCGTCAAAAACGATAGGAGTAAATAATATCAGATCAGACCCTAAACCGGACTCACTGTTACCCAACTTCCAAAACTACAAGCTCATATTGAAGAAGCACAAACATCTGTTGCGCCAATCACATTCCCACATCACAAGGTCGTATCTTTCGAAAGATGAATCAGACACGTCTTACCAAGCTTGGGCTCTGCACCCCACAGCGAAAGAGAAAATAGGAGTTGGAGTGGATTCCACTTTCGTCCAGGACACGATTGTATACGATCCCCAATCATATACTTTTCACGTAAGAAGAGTTGACAAAACGGAAGAAGATTTCAATTATCGTTGCTGTTTTGGAAATAATAGAAATGACGGGAAGCACAACACTCACGAGCGCTGAGGCATTTTCTCGAAACAAAGCTTGTTTGATCTGATGGTTCCTGTGAAATTTCATCCCGGCACCAGATCCAGGTGCCCAGTGCTTTTTCTACTTGCTCATGGACTTCAATGGTAAGACATTCGATAATATGGAACGGAATAACGGGTTTATGAAGAATTTTACATCATTAGTCAGATTTGCAGTTTTGCTTTTCGTCATATGCACAGCTTCCCCAAATGCCATCCGCGTTGACTTGACGTTTCTTTTCAAATGATATAATGCAATTCTTTACGGCGAGTCGCTTTCGCTTTCGTACCGCAATTTAATACAACTCGTGAAAGAAAAAGAAGAGTTGTATGTTTCTGTTTCTCTCTATGTTGAATACTCAACTTCATCCTGTCTTCTATCCTATGTTTCTACCATCAAGTAACCTTCATCGATAGTTCTCGAATACACATATCTAGCTAGTAGGCGGAGTTACGTCTCGGCACTTCCAGTAGATTGACACGACATGAATGACGTAATAGTGACGTAGCGCGTCACTGTTACGTCATATTCGAGTTTGGAGATGTCAAGAGCGAACTTCAATGTAATGTTAATCTGTACATCATGATTCTTCTCTCTCAATTTGGTCTAAACAAATTCAAAAATTACAAGGTCCGAGACAACGAAGAGCATAAATTAGTAGTGGTGAATAATGTTTGGCCTCTTTTAAATTGTTTTTGTAAATTATATAATATTCTCCTTTTTACAATATTTTCTAAGTTTATATACCGTGTGTCCCTGCCGACGTTTAAATCCTTCGATCGTCAGCCATCATCTCGCCGTCGAGGCAGCAAGTTCTCTTTTTTACCCTCGTGCTTCCACAATTATCATGATTTGGAGCCTCTTTACAAAGTCTGCCGAGAAGAAAGCCACCGAAGCAACCATGAATGTAAGTCGAAAAGCTTGGAAGATACAGCGACGCAGAGAGAGAGAGAAAAGAGAGAGAGAGAGCGACAGAGGAG
>Ga0051981_10001689_pt1 | contig 10864 bp, 10 predicted proteins | sample CryGey13umfilter_3_FD_59644 | JGI IMG/M metagenome (GOLD analysis project Ga0051981, IMG submission 59644) | Groundwater microbial communities from aquifer in Utah, USA - Crystal Geyser 4/10/14 3 um filter | ecosystem: Environmental > Aquatic > Deep subsurface > Groundwater | place: USA: Utah... | reverse complement strand
TCCACCATGGCAGTCGTCTTTCCGGTACAATCCAACACCAAGTCATCCATGTCTTTTGCCAGATTAATTGCTTCTTGAATTTCTCCCCCAGAGGAAAGTTCTCGAACAGATTGGATTGTTTTCATATTGATATCACCGATCGAATCTAATTGATCTTTGATCGCGATACTCTTAGTTAGTAATCCCAAACTGCGATCCTTGGCATCCACGCACAGTTGGCGGGCTTCCTTGACATGCTCTAGGCAATCTTGCATGCAGTCCTTAGCAAAAGCCAGGGCAGCCCACAGCTTGGAAATGCGTTCCGCAAGGGATTGGAACAGTTCGACGAGCACATTGATTAGCCTACCCGCCGCCTGCGCCAATTGTCGCATCACGTCGGTAAGTCGAAGACACTTTAAAAGGTCCTTCGATTTCTTCACAACATCTTTTACATTCATCTCGTGAAATGATTTTGTAATCTCCACAATATCGGACGCAAAGTTGCCAACCTTGTCAAAGAGGGAACGACTACGCTTGGCCTTGTCGGCCAATTGGGTGAATGCTTGCACACCCACCTGGAGACCCGTCACCAGATTTAACGTCTGAATGGAAGTGATGCACGTCTTGACATCTTCCAAATCCATTTCGACATCTTTGATGATACTTGTGTCAATATCACCGTCGTCGGCATCATCTTCGTCGTGTTCTTTTTCGATCATATCTTGAAGCATCTGGGGCAAGGAATCGACACCTTCGTCCATGGCGTCTATCATTTCGATCGATTTTTTGACACAATCCTGTGCTGCTACATCTAGTCCCGTGGCCAATTCTTTGGCTGCCATAACCCTTTCTCCGTCCGTGAGTTCCTTGATTGTATCAAGAATGGAAGCGTCTTGTCCTGGCATGCTCTTGAGTGTGGACAGAATCTCGTCGGCAAAATTAATCATTTGTTCTCTCTTTGTTTGAGTACTCACGCAGATTTCCATAGTTTCCTTGGCCGCCGTCTCGGTGCGATGGGCAATACTTTTAACTTTTTCCAAAGATTCGCCATAGTCGATGTTTGCTACGGAAGATAACTTGCCTTGAATCTTGTCGCCAACTTCATCTGGTAGCTTCTCGGCTACCTTGTCGACAAATCTGGCCGCTTTCTTCAACCACCGACCCATGATACTAACTGTAACTCAATGTCAGCGACGTTGCACAAGTGAATAAACAAGAGAATGGACGGTCTCAAGAGGAGTGAGGAGTGAGCCTCCGATTAATGTAAGACGAGTCAAGAGGTCTCTTCGGTTCGGGATCTTTGCTCTGTGTCTCTCGGACGGTATCTGTGGTGCAAATTATTGGAGTAGTCATGTTAGGTGCCTTGGAAAGTCACGCCTATCTGCGACCGATTGGAACAGACAGACATCCGAAGAAAGAAAGACAAGCGAACAGAATTTTGCGTCAAATGACACGTCACCACTACAGTGCAAGTTAGTGTGGTTTTTTCGCCATTTGGCAATTTCCGCCACCTCTACTCTCTCTATTCTTCTCTCCCCCGCATCCCAATGAAGAGAGATATCCTTTTGTCGTGTTATGTCGGCGAAGAACGGGACACCGGGACACCACCATCATAGCACTCCAATCAGCAATAACCCAGATAGCGCGCTGTAACTTTGTCCATATCCTTGATTATCATCTCTATCTGCCGAAAACAATGAACCGTTTGTTGAATCTCTCCTTTTTGCTTGTACTCTTCTGGGAGCCGCTCCAAGCTTTTGCCCCTCTCTCTCAAACCAAGTCTGGAGCATTCCGCTCGCTACAGGGAGCCACCACGGTAGAACCCCCGACCCGAGAGAAGACTGATCGGAAGACGGGACGCGATGATAGACGTACGGACGATGATAAAGATGATGTCGATTACCCTGATTTGGAGTACTTGATTGACTCGGCCGAAGCTCGGGAAATGGAAGATCCTTTTCATATTCTTCTCCTTCAATCCACCTTTGACAAGCCAAAAATCACTGTTTCTTACGTGGCCGGTAGTCTCGAATATGTCCTCGCCATGCCGTACGATGAAGCCGTGGAACAATCTCGCTTTGCCAAGGAAGAAGGATTCTCTTGTTTGGGGACGTGGCCGCGAGAAGAATGTCTATCGTTGGGAAGACAACTCCAAATGAGAGATATTGTCTGTCGTGTGGTACCCTACGTGGAAGGGGGACAACGTGGATGGCAAGCCAAAGACGCCTCGGATATCTCATCGTCTTCCAATTCCAACTCGGGCGATTTCTTTGGTTGAGTTATATCGGCTTGGTACATATTCGTCGGCATCTGGACAATGCATGAAGAACGTTTGTGTCACGATCAACGAGGCTGTACGATTGAACTCCTAATGCCATAGATTATAAAACAACACTATTTAAAAAGTTCTAAAACCTCCAGTTTTAAGAAATTGTTATCGATGATTACCCATGGTTCTGCCCTTAGTTTGATCGAATCTCTTAGAAATGCAACTGAGGAAAACAATCCTCGTCACCATTACTTATCCAATCACGTAAACCTAGGACTACCCAATCCTAACTTCCCATTTGTACTCATAAATGGCATCGTCTATATAAACATCTTTCTAACCAATTGGATAGCAAGAATTCAGAGAAACATGTAAGCTGACCCGGACTATTTTATCAAGTTGTTTACTGTTAACTCGTTTTCGCAATGGACTCCCGAGCTCCTGGACAATTCGAAAAATGATCGAATGCGGATTTGCACCGTAGAGCATGATATATTGCCTACAGAAGACGCGCAGGATTATTAGTCGAATGTGATCTTGCTGCCTTGGAAACCAGCAATTGCTCCTGACTTTTTCGCCTTGGATGGGTCAGGACTGCCGCCAAATCGCCCTCCACCTCGTCCACCTCCGCGTCCACCACGGCCTCCGCGTCCGCCACGACCACCGCGATCGCCACTTCCCATGTAACCACGGCCACCTCCGCCGCGACCGCCTCCACGACCGCCTCCACCGCCAAAGCTTTCACGTGGAGTGCGGTTGTTGGCGTAGTCAACACGCACAGCTCGTCCCATCACGTCCGTGCCAGCCATGGCGACGGCCTTATCTGTGGCATCCGAGTCGGCAAATTCGATATGACCAAAACCCTTGAAATCACCCGTTTCGCGGTCTGTCGCGAATCGTACCTCTGTGATTTCGCCGCAGCCGACAAACGCTTGACGCAGGGTATCTTCATCAATGTCGAAGGCAAGGTTACCGACAAAGACCGTAACACAACCCTCTTCCTTGGTGCTAGGTGTGTGCGTTCTGACAACATTGCGTGGCGTGTCATATTTGATGGACAACCATCGGCCTTGGAAGTCTTCTCCGTCGAGGGCAATGGCGGCCGCCGAACCAGCACTGTCAGCGAACTGAATGTGCGCGGTACCAGAAGAACGACCATCGTCCTGGAGGGGCATTTCAATACTCGTGATCGTGCCATATGATTTAAAGAATTCACGAACTTCGTATTCTTGAGCTCTCCATGGCAATCCTCGAACGTAGATCTTGGCGGTCTCGTCGTCTCCACCTTCGCCAGCCGCGAACTTCTTGGTCGGTGGCTCGTTGGTGGGTGTCGCAGTACTGGCGCTAGCCTCCTTGCGCTTCTTTGGTGTTTCCTCTACCTTTTTCTTTGGTGTTTCTTTTACCTTTTCCTCTTCATCTTCCGAATCGGAAGAAGAATCGGACGAGTCGTCGGACGAAGAATCCGAGGAGTCGTCTTTCTTGGCAGTTTCTTTTTTAGTAGCCACGGGCTTTTCCTCTGCTTCGCTTTCGCTTTCCGAAGACGAAGAAGACGAATCGTCGTCATCCTCTTTCTTAACCTCTTCCTTTGTGACAGCTGGTTTTTCGTCTTCCTCTTCGCTTTCCGAAGACGAGGACGACGCCTTCTCCTCTTCTTTAGCCTTCTTGTCTTTGTCGACGTTCATCTTGTCGTCTTCGTCCTCAGAATCAGAGTCACTATCAGACGACGACGACGATGACGAGTCGTCCTCCACTTTCTTAGCTGTTTTATTGGCAACGCTTTCAACTTCATCTTCATTTGAGCTTTCACTCGCAGTGCCCTCCTCGAGCTTTTCCTTGGCCAAGGCGACCGCCTCTTTGGCGAGACGAAGAGCCAACTCGGCAGAGTCGTACGCCGCTTGAGCAGCCTTTTCAGCCGCCTTGCACTTTTTCAACGTTTCTTCTTGAGACATGGCCATTTGTTACTCTTTTCTTTTTAAAGTGTCGAGAACAGGTCGATAATTCTTCGTTTCTGTGGATGCTTCTTGAAAAATGTGGTGGTGCTCGGGATACTTTTTGGATTCCATCGGCGGCAAGTATTTTTGCTTGGCCATGGATGATGGAGGTGGGTAGGACAGACGGCCAAAAGCGAGCAAACCTATCAAAAACCAGCTGTCGAGTCGCGCTTGTCATTTTGAAACAATACCCAGGATGTTGCCTGGGTATCGTTTGGCACATGTGTTGCTGCTACCATAGTGACAGTGAAGTTTAGTATCGCGTTCTAGGAATCCTTCCCGACAACGATGAGCATGGATGGTAACTGAAAAATGTTCCAGATAGTATACTTTAGGCTCTTTCCTAGACAGCCAGCATATTAAATCCATTCCATTATATGATAGCTAGTGTCATAAGATATGCGTTAAAGCTACTCGGTGTGTCTGTAATTGAGATGGCGGCAAGCCGTAGCCCGTCTACAACATTGAGACCATCCAATCGTCGATGGAACGTATACCTTGTCGTAACCATGGTATTAGGATTTGTACTTCGAATTGTCTTTCAAATGGCTTTTGTATTGGCTGAGATGAGGTACAAGCTTGTCGATACTTTGAAACGTAACTAGTGGCGTATTCGGTCCAGCTGACTCCGTTGGAGGTACCGAAAGGCGATACGAATGATGCTGATCGAGTGGTTTGCAGGGCGATTCTGAATCTTGAGGTTGCTAGTCCTGAAGGCGAACCCGCTCAAGATCGGAGGGTCGGAGTATTTGTTGCGGTATGATAGTGTCTATCTCGACACTTTTAAGGTTGGCAAGTTCTTTGTGAATTTCCCGTTCAAACATTAAATTTTGAAATCGACAAGCAGCTTTTCATGACAGAAAGTAGGCTTTGACAGTCAAATCATCCCGATTTTTGTAATGTATCCGAATGCCTTCGTGCTGATAATAGTGGCCAATGTGCCGCTCCCAAAAATTTGCAGACATTCCCCTGAGCACCATGATATTGTTTCGCTCCTCGCACAGTGGCTCCAACAAAAAATGCTGGGAGTATTGTTTCCGCAGCACCGGGATAGTTGTGTTGAGCAACGTACTTTTGGAACAACATGTCACAAATAACGGGGAGGATACCCTCCTCATGAAGAGCTCCGCGGGAGTCCCTCTTGTTGCGAGGATTCCCAGAAACTCGGATGAGATCGCCCTCCTCGATAATGCCGTACTTGATGAGCTCCACCGCAGCGCCATTTCGTCATCTTCTCGCCGTGAAGCCACCAAACAGCTTCTTTGACGAAGTACGACCATCTTTCCTTGTCTAATCCATCTCCCGCTCTGGTTTGCACGCTTTGCTCAATCCGTGCGAGCCACACATCGCGATCAATTCATTCGGTCATGATGGTAGTGGTATCTTTGGGCTTGTTTTACCGTATGCCAATTACAATTTTTCCTTTGCTCCATTTGAGTCGAAAGTTGTCCATGCGTACAAAATTCATTTCTTAAAAATATAGACTACTTAGAATTGATCCTACTTCAACGAGCATTCTTTCGGTAACCGATTTAACCACGCCCAACAAAGGGCATGGACGATGCCATTACCGTCATTTGTAAGACGTTAGCTTCTAGGGGTAGATTTGCCATGCAGAATAGAGTTTCTGCGGCATCTTTCATGGACATCATGGGTTCTTCCATGAGCGTACCATTTGCTTGCATGGCCCCAGATCCAGGCTTGTTGGTAGCCTTGCTAATTTCGCTTACCACGTTTCCAAAATCAATCTGTCCACAAGCCACATTATGCTTTCTACCATCCAAAGCAATGCATTTAGTCAGTCCCAAAACAGCGTGCTTTGATGCTGTGTAGCAGGCCGATCCGGGCCTCGGAGAATGGGCCGAGATGCTACCATTGTTGATGATGCGTCCTCCGCCGTTCTTGGCCATGACTCGCATGGCTTCTCTCGCACACAAAAAGGGACCACCAACGTTGGTCTTGATGACGCGTTCGAAATCGCTGAATTTGACATCCTCGAAGCTCGAGGCGGCGCTGTTGATACCGGCATTATTGAAAAGCAAATCAACCTTTCCATAGCGTTGTTCAGCTTCGGAAAAAAGTCTTACAACTTCCTTTACATTCGAGACATCGGTTGGAACGCAAAGGCATTCGGCACCCGAGAGCAACTTTTTAGTATCTTGTAAGGCAGACATTGCTCGGCCAGCTATAACGACAGCCCATCCTGCCTTGGACAATCGGATAGCTGCCGCCCGTCCGATTCCACTTCCGCCACCCGTGATAACGGCCACCTTATCTGCTTGAATCCGTTCCTTACTAGTATTCAAAGAGATCATTTGAATCGTATCCACCACTGCTGGGTGAAAATCTTCAATGTATTCTCTCACCAGATTTTCCGCGTCGGGCGCTTCCGGTACACCTAGTTTTTGGGCTCGACTGGCATCTACCTTCGTCGGGAAACTACCAACTACGGCAGACAACTTCTCATCCACCTTATATGTGATCTTACCCAAACTGGCTCTCGAATCGGGGGTCACCACGCTGTACAAGGCATTTTGTAAGTCCCCCAACGACAAGGGTACGGCAGGTAAAAATATGGTACGATCAAATCCCAAAACACGCTCAATTTCTTCCAATTTGGCATCGTGTATAAGCAGCATGCCATGAATAGCCGCTCGCTTGCCCGTAACAGCATGTGGTACATGACTGGCAATCGGGAGTTCCACATCGACTCCACTCAGCGGTTCCCGAATGACACCACTGTAGCATCCAGTTGTGGCGGCATTAGGTTTTCCGGCTCGTACCACAATCGTGGGCAAACGCAAACCACGGGCATTGACAAAGCCTCGACGCGCATAATCACTCAAGAGCAATTCACTGCACGCTTTGGTAGCCCCGTACGTGGTATGCGGTGTGGCGCGCGTCGCATCACTAATCGTATCGTCACACGAAATATAATCCGTGGGCGCTCCCGATCCGATAGTAGCTCCGGCACTACAAACGACCATCTTGGGGAATTTTCCCGTTGCTCGGGCACATTCCAGCATGTGCATTGTTCCGTATAGATTGACACGCAGGCACAAATCGAAGTCTCGTTCTCCGTCGCCAGACATGACGGCACCACAATGAAAGATGGAAATGTGATTGTAACTGGCAGTGGCATCAAAGAGAGACTGACAGTATTCCTTATTGGAAATGTCACCAGGAACTTTGGTGACGATGGGACTGGCGGAAAGAGTAGGTTGCAGGGTATCGGCAAAGTAGATATCTGCGAGAATCAATGCCTTCAGTGGTTGACAGCCATCCTTTTCCGTGGTTACGGTACCCTTTTCCAATAAGGCGGTCGCTAGACACTGTCCTAGAAAGCCGCCGCCGCCGGTAATAATTACCGCCGCCATGTTCGATATGTTCGAGAACACCTAGTTATGGTATCGTAACGAAAAGATGATTTATGTCAGTTGTATGATATGATTATGGTGTTGTGTTATGGAGCCGAATGAAGGGAAGTATCCTCACAAAAATAAAAATGATGAGATGAAACGTCATTCTTCTCCTTTTCACAGAGATATCAAAAAATTGGAGTACCGGAGTAGGTAGTAGGAACACGTAAAACTTCCTACCGGTAGTCACGAATAGTAAGTCGTGGATCATCCATTTCGGAATAAACTTTCGGAAATCCGAAGCCCTCGCGTCACCCACAACAACGCCTCGGAAGAGGCCTGAAAGGGAAGTAAAACACTTTTCTCCCTGCCACCCAATTTTCGATGTCTCGTCTTCTTCTACATGAATCGAATTATTCGTAGTAATACTTGAGAAACTTCACATCGACAGCACGCTATCGGGTATTGTTTACTCCGCTCCTTTCTTATTGTTTGATTAGGAAATCGATTCACTTGTGAATACGAATCATGGCACAGGCAGACGTCGATACTCGCAACTTGGAATGGAAGGACAACAATACAGGACGGGCGCTGTTGCAAAAGCTCGGGTGGAAAGACGGCCAGGCCATTGGGAAACGACGTCTCCTCAAGTCTGAATCGGATGTTTCCTCGGAGGGTCTGCGCGTGAGGAGGCGAGTGCAAGGTTTGGGATTAGGAGCATCTTCGCAAGCGGCGGCGCAATCATCGATCTCACACGCATCTGATTTTGCGAACGTTCTTAAAACATTGCAAGAAGAACACGCGGATTCGGACAGTGGTAAAAAGCATAAAAAGAAAAAGAGCAAGAATATGATTGTTTCAATGCCAACAAATAAATCCACACACGCCAAGGTACGACAAGCCAAGTTTCAAGAAAAGACCGCGGATGACATGAAATGCATCTTTGCGGGTGCGGACGTATTCGCCGCCATTAGTTCCGAGGCCGATGCGACGAAGAAGAAACGCAAACGAGATGGGGCGGAAAAGGCAGGCATGAAAAAAAAGAAGAAAGAGAGAAAGGAGGAAGGAATAGAAAAGGAGAAAAAGTAGTAGCATTTCCTCCTTAATTTTTTGTGGCCAATAGAAAACTGGTAAAATTCTTTTTATTCTCGTAGAGGCGCCAAGCCCAGCTTTGCTCTTTGATCGTCCCAATACTCTTTTGATCCTTCTTCGCCAGTAACATGAGCAGAGTTGGACTCCGAGACAGCACTTGCAGTGGATTCGTTTCCTTTGGAAGTATTTTTGAACAGGTTTTCGTAATTTCGGGCTTTTTTCTTTTTGGGTCGATCACTACTGCTGCTGCTGCTGCCCTTTTTTTCTTTTTTCAATCGACGTTCTTCCCTTTCTTTGTGTTGTTGTGCCTCGGGTCTTGCTTCCCAAGCCTTGATTGCGGCGGGTGATTTCTCTTCCAAGGCTTTGTATTTGAGATACTCCAACGGACCACCGTGTTGGAGTAGAACCTCGCGTATGGCTGTTTCGCGAGGACCTTCTGGCAGGTATCCGCCATCCTGCAAAACCTTCCGAGACGGTAATCGCGGGAGCGTAATACCCGCAACGAAACTTTCGGTCAGTAGTTCGTGTATCAATTCATCCACGTGCTTGATGGACCAAAGTGGAGGCTGCCAATGCCGTAGTTTCCTTTGATCCGAGTACAAGGGCTCCAGTGTTTCGTAAATATCGGCCGGTCGTCCCGTCAGTCTAAGATATATCACGCCTAATGCTCTGGCATATTTGAATTCTTCTTGTTCAATGAATCCCTCAATAATAAGATCAGACTCGGCGTTCAATTGTAAAAGTTTGAGCAATAAAGATAGAAAGGGTGTTGGCAAGCCACCAATCATATCAAGCTCACTGGCTTTCTCCAATACATCCGCAACCGTCAAACCAAAGCACGTTTCTTTCCAGTATCGCGAATCATAAATTTTTTGTCGGGTGATGTATTCGATGAGATTTTGAGGGTCCTGTCCCGACAGTTGAGCTGCCAGTGGGTCCGTTCGATTTGCCATTCTTTCTCTTTTTGTTCTGGTACAACAACAACTATTACTACTACTACCACTACTACTACTCTAGTACCACTACCTTTTCCTGTAACCTACTTTGGTAAAGAGGTGTCGTTTTGTTGTGATAGTATCCAAAATGATGCTTGACCGACATGAACAGTAAACAGAAATAATGTGAAAAGTGTGGGATATTATCGTTGTAATCACGTTGTTGGCAAGTATAATACAGTATTAATACCGGGGAAATGGGGACCGTGAGACAGAACGCAGTGCGGGCCTCCGCGCGACCCACCGCGGGTGACCTATCTAACAGTAAATGTAAAATAAAAAAAACGACCATCCCGAGCAAAATCTTAATCGATGTGAGACACGTGGAAGTGACGCAATCCCTCCTTCCTCACGAAATGAAAATATTAAAAAAATAAAAACGTTGGCCACAGCTGTTCGTGGTGTTATTGATGCTGCTGTCGTCGTTATCGTCGAAGGGAAACAACATCAAAGATACTCGTACTCACACTCGGTTTGATTATTCGCATCAAAGACCATGAAGTTCTTTCACGCCCTTAATTTTCTGTTATCGACTCTCTTGGCAACTCAAGCCTTCGTCGTGCAAAGGACGACATCATCTCCAGGACTTGCTCGTCCCGTCGTGACTGGGATCGTGTCACAAAATGAGCCTAGAAGACAATCCGCGACGCTATGGATGGGTGAAGAGTCGTCAGAAGAAAATGTCGACACAGAAGCTCGTGAAGGCGAGGATATGCAGGAAGAGACGATCAACGAGGAACCTCCAGAAGATCCTGAGGTTGTAGCCATCAAAGAGGAGATTGCAAAACTCGAGTCGACACTCAAAGAAAAGCGACGTGAATTGGCATATACCTCGGACAAAGCCGAAGAATATTCAAAGAGTGGATACGCTCGTAAGGTGGCCGAGATGGAAAATATGCGTCGGGCTCGCAGTGTAAGTACCATACATATCATCACATCCTTCAAAATCATGTTGATCGGATACTCTGGGCTCTGGGGGTTCCCGAGTGACTACTCGTTGCATCCGAAGACTTGGATTCTGACACGTTCTTCTGTTCATCATCTCTATCTTTTATTTGATTTATAGATGTTGGCATCTTCCAACAAGTCTGGTGCTATGGCGGGCGTTCTTACTTCCTTCGTTCCTGTACTTGATACTCTTGGCGAACTCCAGGGCAAATACGGTGAAGATGAATTTGG
>Ga0051981_10001688_pt1 | contig 10866 bp, 7 predicted proteins | sample CryGey13umfilter_3_FD_59644 | JGI IMG/M metagenome (GOLD analysis project Ga0051981, IMG submission 59644) | Groundwater microbial communities from aquifer in Utah, USA - Crystal Geyser 4/10/14 3 um filter | ecosystem: Environmental > Aquatic > Deep subsurface > Groundwater | place: USA: Utah... | reverse complement strand
TCGTCGTCGTCGTCGTCGTCGTCGTCCAACCGTGACATGTCATCGCCATCGTCGTCGCGAGGTAGAGTCCGGAAAGATCTTGATTCCTTGGTAACATCTTCTTGTCTTCTTGGCGGTATATTAGTACGTATATGTATGTATGAATGTATGTATGTATGTACGGTAGTGCGTAAAGGAAGAAAGGACGGAAGGAAAGAGATTTCTCGTGGTGTTGATGGTTTTTGTTACGATGGGGCGTGTGGGGAGACTACTCGAGACTCGACACACAACGAAGGTTGATGATGATGATGATGGTGGTGTGATGCTGGGTGGTACGCCCCGATCGCACAGGAAGACCGACGGACGTCATGTGCGACTGTGGATCGACATTTGCATCTACCGTGAGCAATATTGGAGGCTCATTTACGGAATCAGAGAAAGTAAAACAATGATGGAAATCTTACCGTATCACCGTAGTGTAGTGGCAATACCTATTATACGATACGTATATCTTTTGATATGTATCCCTGGCAATCACCATGAAGTTTTGGTAGAATTTGCAAGTCGTGGTATTATTACTCCAACTCTAAATCTAGAGTACGATGGACACCGACACCGAACCGTTGTACTTTGGACGCAAAACACCGCCAAGCTTGACTGTGAGGATCTGGTCTCCCGTGTGGCCTACACTCTCGTCTCTTGGAGGAGCAGATGCAGAGATCACGTAAAACAGAGAACATGGAAGAAGAAATACACAGAGAAGGTCGTGGCGCGGCTGATGATACGCCAAGTGATAATAAAACAAAGATAGTCCGTCAAGTTTCTTTTGCCAAACAGGAGGATGCAGCCGTCGTTACATCGCAAGGGATAGAAATCGACAAGGGCCGTTCCTCGGGAGCACCGGCAACCACAGAACCCATGGAAGAAAGAGAATCCGATATTGTGGAAGGAAAAGCGACGAATGTTCAATCTGTGCTCCGGACGATATTGCAACATCATTACGTGACGCAATTCGGGATACCAGTGGGAGCCTTCCTGTTGTACATTTCCTTGTCCCATCCGCTCTGGTTGTGGACGTGTGTCGCGATGTTTGTAAGTCGTATCGTGGCGTGGGCGATCGGGATAGCCCTCGGCGCTGGTTGGGCCATGCACGTGTACGAGCAACTGGATCTGATGACCGATCGACAGCGCGAGCAAGACGACGGTGCGACGGTACCGTCCTCGACGCCGACGCCCAGGGCGCAGCGACGTGGGACACCCAACTCCGGCACAACGACGCCGGTACGTCCATCCCTGTCCGCGAGTCCGTCCTCGAACCTATTGAACCTGGAGGACGAACAAACGTACGCAAGCCTGATGCACGCGGCGGGGTACCCCGTGGACAACAAGATCCTCCGCGGACAAGTTTGCAAGGCCGGCGACGCCTTCTGGCGGACCAATTACCCCTTCGAACGCGGGACGCGGGCGTTGCAGCTCATGCAATCACTGTTCCCGTCGTTACCCGAGTGCGTGCGGATCGAATTGACCAAATTCATGGAATGCATAATGAGAGACTTCGTTTCCTCGTGGTATTCGATCCTGGATTCGACCGTTTCGTATCAAGACGAACGAGACAAGCGACGAGCAGCAGAAGATGCGGCACAACAACAACAACAACAATCTACCACTGCCGCTACGGGATCGACCCCGCAGCGTTCACGTCGCATGGTGTATCAAATGGCACCGCATCGGAAGGCACCCTTCATGGAAAAAATATACGAAACCTTGACCGTCGCCTTTGGCAATCTTGCCACCCGCGTCGAACACGTGAACGTGCTGGAGTTGGCGCTCCTCAAATGGACCAAAATCCTAGCGCACACATTCAAAACGTATCGACATTTACGGCGCATCCGAATAGGGAAACAACATGCCAATACGCCGGTAACGGAAATGGATGTAACCAAGGAATTTTTATTTGCGGGGAAATTACACAAGGCCGTGACATTTGGTTTAGACGTACCGGCCTTGTTGTTCGCCGATGCCGCTGGAAGGGAATGCGAGGTGGAGGGTATCATCGACGACGAGAGAAAAGAATTCATGGATGAAAATGCCGTTTTAGAGGCTCGCTTATTTCAATCGGGGATTTTGAAAGAATGCGAATTGGATTACAATCGTGTCGTGGCATACCGGATCGTTCGCGCTCTGCTACCGCGGTCGGATTTTGGATCGCCGTTGGTTTCTTCTTTGGTGACAGAAATCATGGCAAGTTGTGTACTAAGTCCTCTCATGGCATGTTTTTGTCCCTATTACTTGAATTCTTGGATCATGGCGGGTCTGTCCGAGAATGCGACGACCGAGGCTGAAACAGAAGATACAACACCGTCCAATGATGCACTTGACGATCCATCTAAGCCAATTGACCCGATGATGGAAGTGAGCACAAATGAAGATGGACGGCCGATGGGAGATTCGACAGCTGATCCACTAATAGGCAGCCTGGGGGAACATCATGGAGTTCGAGCGGGTGCTTCCATGACATCCATTCCGGAGGGACGTGCCTCGGGTACCTCCTTCGGAGCAAACGAAATAATGAAAGCATCGTCCACTATCGGGACCAACAGCAGCGATTTTCTGGTCTCTCACTTAACTCAGGTCCTCATCGATTTGCAAGACTACGTAGATTTACCCGAAATGCGAGAGGCCAGACTCGAACATCGTCAGGGACCGGCAGTAGATTGGGACGACGCAGGGTGTCGAGCGGTCATTTTGCGCCTCGTCTTGGTATTGGAAGCTGTATTAATGGATGGCCGTTGTACGTATCGAGTCCGTAACGCAAGCCGAATGTTGCCGGATGCAGAGGAAGACGACGACGTCGATATGGATGATTCGGATCGTCCGGTCGAGGTAACCTTGACCCAATACGAATCTACAACCTTCTCGCAGCTTTTGATGGAATTGACAAGTGACATTGAAGCATTCGAAGAGCGTGTGGCGGCCGAGAATACAATCGGAGCCGATGGCGGGCTAGATGACCAAGATAGTCAACTGAAACACGGTAGCGATCACCATGCTGAAGTTTACAAGCCCACTGCGATGGAACAATCAACTCTCCGGACTTTGATCGCAGCTTGGCTTCACACGGGTCAGGTTTATCGGACAATGGCGGTCCTCACAAAGGCACATGCTACCGTGTTGGCGCCGTATTATCGTGGCCGAGCTTTCTTGCGCTCCAGATCAGATGCAAATGACTTTTTGAAAGTGCTACAAGCTTTAGATGGGGTTGATATTTTAGTTGACACCCAGTCTATTATGAGCTGCCCCAGACTCGACGAAGCTCCCGCAAATGGAGATTCAAGTATGAGCACACTCCTTCGGCAAAGTCCTTCGCGACCGATCCATCAACGTTCTGACTCCGAACAGTCCATTGATACAGTTGCGATAACTAACAGCTTATCAATTGGGACTAGTTTTATGTCTAACGTGTCTATTCCTAGGCACGTGGACTTTCATCGCAACGAAGCCTTTGCTGCTAGTTTACGCTCCGAGCGAGACAGACGGGCTCAATCTTGGCATACTCTTTTTGAGGGTGCAGATGAAGAGGGCGTTCCGATTATTTGTCATTCTCGCGGAGTGACCGATAACGATGCTGGACTTCACCGCGAACTACATCAACTTGCGCGTATATTCTACACCGGAACCAATTTGATTTCAATTCGGGACGCAGCCCGCCGTAACTCTGCGGATGACCGAGCCCCATCCTCTCCTGGTTCGTCAAAATCGTCCTTGCCTGTTTCGTTACTGACAGTTGAAATGGCCAGCCCGCGTCGACGAATTGAAGTACCGGATGACGACTCTTCTTTCTTGCTACGGGCTCAACCGAGGCCGCTGAATGCTGTTGGAGTTCATCGTGATCAACGTAATCATGATCAAAGTTTCAAGTGTTTTGCGGGGACGTACGAAGAACCGGCTTTGTCGACGGAACACTATTCAGGGGGGCGATATCTCCGGTACTGTGAGTGAATCATATTCGTTGCTGGTTCGTACACCTCTGTGAGGTCGACCGATTGTGAGTTGAATCGTTGCAAAAAACTCATTTTTAAGTTGTTGCTCTCCCCGTGAAACTGAACAGGTTTGATACGATATTATCCTATTGACCGGACAGCTTCGATTGCTCTCCACACCGATCCACGTCGCGTGGACCAGCGAAAGGCGAAAATTTCTGTCCCAGATACCATTACACTCGGCAGTACTTCTTCTCGGCAAACGCCGTTTTTATCTGGCGAATTCTTACGCGAAAGGCATCTTTGCCAGCGATGGGTGCCTCGAGGTACGACTCGAACGCAGTCTATCTTGGCTAGCAATGTGATGGAACCCACGGATTTTACGTCACAACCTCGGACAGGGCGAGCAATGGACTTCGTGTACCGCATGTCTTTTTTTGAAAAACCTATGATCGAACTTGGTGGAAAAATTTTTACTGTTCACGATTCATCTTCTTTCGGAACACATCGTGCTGATGCATCCAGTTTGGAAATGAGCGATGCAGCTCTCAGCGCAACGCTTCTGTCTCTCGGAGCAGGAGAAGCTGACAATCGCCAGATTGAGATGGGAGAAGACGGTTATCCAATCGTTTGGATGAAATTCAGCCGCAAACAAGACGACGCTCACGTTGAAGTTCGACCGTACCGAGTCTCATTCGTACGAGCAGCTCTACTGGTCACGGCGGCCCGCCAAGAAGCTCAGCTTCAGTCTCTTGTCGCTTGCGTTAAGGCTGGTTCAGCTAAGAAAGCGACGAAAGTTTTGACGGATGCAAGATTAAAGCCCACGTTGAGGCTTCTTGAGTATGCAGGAACTCGAAGTCGGGAAAAGCAGTCGTTTCTTCTTCGCGATATGAAACTTGGTGTTAACCACATTGACAGAGAGCAGTAAGTATTTTCTCGCATGGACTCAAAACAGTGATTACACCACTAACTTTTCAATTCGTTTTCTAGGCTAAGACGAAATGGGTTGTTGGATCCAAGGTATCCCACATCGATCCGAGAATTGTTCGTCACAGTTGAAGACTGTTTTTCTGCAGATGAAGGTCGGAGTACTGAACTTTTTGGGTCATCTGGTGTTCTTTACCAGATCCGTGTCGCTGCAATCGTGACTTTGGTTGCAGAAGAAGATGAACTTGATGGATCTACAGGGTACCGATCCGAGAGCGGGACTATCGCAACTGTTTTCAGAGAAGAATGGGTTGTGTATCGAACTTTTAAAGAATTCCAAACTTTGCACAGACATTTAAAGAGTCAGGTGTCGACCTCAGAATCTTCTGGGACTGCTGTTTCCAGGCTCAGTGCCAGTCTCAACGCTAACAGTGGCGGGGGTCGCCGCCACCGAAGTGCCCTCATCCCCTCCCTTTCCCAAGCTTCCAAAATCGGAGCCCTGGGTCTAACAAAAAAGTCGCTCCAAAAAAGAAGGGAATATCTCGACAGTTACCTTGCTTACCTCTTCGCGCCCGATCATTTATTGAATCGCTGTCCCGAGCTTCTTCTCTTCGTCGGCGCGTTCTATCCGTTACCGCATGAGGTCAGGCCAGGGCTTGTGGTAAAAGGGTTGCCAGACCCACTTGGGCGCACGAAAATGGAACGAGCCGTGCTCCGACAAAAAGAGCCTCACCCCGAAACGATAATACCTGGAATTGCGAACGCGACCCCTCATAAACAGTCGAGGTCAATGTCTCAGGGTTCCGCCGATTCTATTGATTCAGGTGGCGAAGATGAAGAGGGTGAAACCACAAAGAAGACCGCGCGTCAGATCAAAATGATTCCAGCTATAAGGAACAAAATCGACAAAGTTCCCTTATCGCAAGTCCGCAATCGCATATTCGAGCTACTCAGATATCAGTTTGGGTTTGAGAATGCCTCGTTTGTTCGAAACAGGATGCTTGTAGCTCTAAAAACGGCTTCGTTTGCCGTTACAAGTGCATCTGAGTTTCGGCGGACTTTGTACAATCTTCATACAGAGTATCTGAGCTCAGCCGCGGTCGCCGGCTGGATCAAAGTTGGACTTGATTTGTTATGGCCCGATGGAATGTTTATGCAGTCCACTCCTCCGCTAACCCCAGAGCAGCTTTCGGAACAAGCTCAAAAAGCAAAAGACATACTACACGGTACGTTCCCGGATGCCCTCAGGACGGTTCTCGGACAGGAGCTCACGAAGGATGGTCTAAATGTGCTGCACGAAATGCTTCAAAATCGATTAGTGGTCAAGTCGATGTTTTATATGCTTTTTGACCTCTTATGGCTTGAAGTCTTTCCGGAAATCGCGGACGTTCTTCAAGGCGGAGCAGCACTTGATCTGGACGTCTAAAATATTCTATTATAATAAGACAAGTATCAGCCCATTGTCGATACATGCTCGGGTACTACTGTCGACTCGGATCCCTCTCCCTCGTCTGCTGGCTGGCCTGTTGGAGAATTTTGTTGTTCCTCCTGATTACCCGAGGCTGCGATTCTTTGATTCTTGTACGCTTCCTTCGAAAGCCCTATCAACCGTGCTTCCACGGATGTAGAATTTGAAGAAAGGGACTCCCCACTCAAATGGTTGCCAGACTTGGTATTGGCTTCCTCGAGCTGAATTATATAATGAGTGACCACGAAGCGCGATGGATCCTTTTTATGATCTTTGCTGGGAGATGACGGTCTTGATTTGTGGTCTTTAGGAAGACCTGTCGGTACTATCGATGTCGACTGAGCTGGCATTTCTTCGTTGCCTTGTGAATACGACCTTCGTCTCTTTTGCTTTGGGGGGTCTATCTCTGTCTCTACATCCGTGCTTGCGTTTGGCGTATAGGCTGAAAGTGAAACAATTGGTGCGATCGAGGCTTTACAAGTCTTGCAATGGAAACCAGAGCTTCTCGAACTGGATTTACTCTCGTCCTGCCTGGTCGAGCCATCTTGGTTTCCAGTTGAGCCGTCCTGCTTGTCACTGTCTTCCACTTCTTTCGTAATTGTTACACTCCGTCCAACCATTTGATGTTGCCGTGATAAAACTTTTAGAATTTGGATTTTTCCATGGCCACTGGTCGCTATGAGTCTTTCTAGTTCGAAAGTCTTGGCGGGAGATGACGCCCTTTCTGTAGAGCTCGCATCACTTGCTTGCGGGTTAGACTCGTCTTCAACGGCCTGCTGTTGAGCCTGTTGTGTTTGGGGCCTCTCTGGAAGCATCACCATTGAAGAAATTGGTTGCCCTACAGCTTGGTGTGAGTCGACACCAGTCATTTTCGCAAAAGCTGCATTTGTGTGGACGATGAGGAAAGGAGGAGTTGCTTGTATAACAATGCTGATGAAGGCAAAATATGTTAAGTTTTCAAGAATAGAAAACGTAGTCACGGACTTGCGATCAAACTTACCGAGCGATCTTGCTGAATCGAAGCACTTGGTCCATGGTTACAGGTTTGCCCGGCCTAATGAGAGCTTCCGAAGGATCACTCGATTCAGACGATTCTATCTGCTGCTGCGCTTCATACTCCCTTCGCATCTCAATTCTCTTCCGTTTTTTGTCGAGCAACTTCCGCTCTCTATTGGCTCCGTCATATCTAGGCTCATACTCGTTAGCTTGTACAGGCTTCTTAAACGATTGATCAGACCCATCAATGGGACTTTCCCCGTTGTTTTCTTCTTGAGCCGGTTCTTCGCTGCTCGCTTTTTCTTCGTTACCACTTCCCGAACTGCCTTGGTTACTTCCACTACCTGTATTCCCTCCACTACCCGATCCAGAAGCGGATGTATTGACGTTGCTGCTTGTTGCGCTGCTCGTTTTTGTAGATGATGAATCCGTGACAATCCTGGGTGGTACTTGAATGTGCCGTGGAGCAGGATGCAGCTGCTGCGCCGCCCGTTTTGGATCATTTGAGAGAGACGATGCGCCGGAACTGCCTCCATTTGCACCATCTAGTCGCCCTTGTCGTCTCTCTTCCTCTATCTGATCGTGTATTCGAACCCTCTTATCTCCCGAAGAGGCTGAATTGCCGGAGTCTTCCCCTTTTCTATGTTTTCTTTTAACCCGTGCAAGTACAGCCATAGAAGAAGCATCTCCGTTATCGCTTTCCTTTTCGGTCTTAGATGTATTCACAGCTCGTGGCTTTTTATCCAAGTCAGACGATTGCGGCGAACCGCTGTTCGTGGTCCTTCCGCTATTGGTGCCATCGTGAGTTGTCGTGAAGAACGAAGTGAAACCTTCAGAAGAATCTACCTGATCAGACCCAGACTCGTTCGGCGGTTGATTTTCCATTTGATTTTGTGTTTGCTGCCACGCAATACCATGCGATTGGAAAAACGGTCGAATCACCTGTCAAAGAATGAATTATGAGTGAATGGTATCAATAGTAGATATCATATTAAATTCAAGGTACATACCTCCATCAGTTGAGAATAATTATCTACCGAAAAGGGAGGAGTGTTCTCTTGGCTGGTCTTTGGGTTATCTGGTTGCGCCGCGTCTGAATTTGGCTGAAACGTAAGCGGAACGATCCCCGCCTGTAGTACAGTGACAGTACTCAGATCAATACGGGGATCCATTGGATGAGCAATTCTTACCCCGTTCCATTGTGGTAATACCCTCTGGTTCTGAAGTACAGTCGCAGTCTCACGTTCTTCTTGTGCTTTAATTCGCATCATTGATTCCAGATCGATTGCATCGGGACTTTTGAGAGGAAGTTCAATGCCCAACGAATAGGAATCATCCTGGCCATCCCGTTCTCCCTGATTTACGTCCGAACAAGCCTGACGCTTCTCTTGGTTGTGTGTCTGCTCATGATTTGTTTCACATTGGTCCCCGTCTTCGCTCGAATTACTTGAGCGACTCGTTGCTCTATCATGGAGATTCAAATTGCCCACACTCAAGTTGACGTTCGAGTTCGTTTCTTTTCGGTCTCCGTTTTCATCCGATGATTGGTCCGATGCAGAGCAGTCTGCTGAGTAACCTCCTCCGCTTCCGCTCTTGCCCTCGCTCGATCCCGTTGAAGACGACTCGGCGCTCTCTAACTCCTTCTTGCGGGACGCTCTATCTAGAGATGGATTGTCCTCCATTGCTGTATCTGGTTTATCTACGCCGCTGTCGTTATCTTCGCTTCCTGTGGTCGTCATGGTGCCTTGGTAGGATGTTGTGGCTGTATCACTTTTTCATCGCGTGCGATCCCACTGCTGGGTCTTCTCTTTTCGTGCGGTCGAAGGGGCGAAGCTTCTTCACGGCCATATGTACTCGCGAAGAGCGAACAATCAAAATAAACGCGTATCGAACAAAATGTACGAATCATGACCCCAGAATGTTGCGTCAGGCAGTACGCACTTGGTGACAGAGGCACCTTGAAATTGACGTGTCGGAAAAGGGGTGACATGTACCCCATATCTTCAATCATCCACAATTGACAGTGAAATGGGAGAGCTCGCGTCAACCGAGGGCTACTATTTCGGAATGACTGGAGCACATGATACCATAACGGCGGAGAACAAAGGTTTTGTTTAATGCAATTTACTAAGGCGACGAGTAATTGTCCTCAGTCGTAGACTAAAATTTGTATGGCTTCTGGACCCTTCGCTATGTCAGCAGCATCGATCTATCTGACCAGGCTATCCATCGTATCATACGCTGCGTAGTGTCAACGCAAAAAGAGACAGTAGGTCTTACCCTTAACCCCAGCAATGGGGCTATTTCATGGTTAAACGGAGTAACACAATGACAAAATTGAATAGCAAGAAATTCGATACCAATGTCACCTCCCAAATTTATGATCAAGAGAACTTCTGAAAATTCAGAAAGTGACACATACTTCACTATATATTTTCATATTATAGTGATGCGCTAATGACGATTGTGTAAACGACATGGAGGAAGGTCTGAAATACGATGGAAACATTGAGATGAAAACAAAATAATTTACAATTCTGGTACGTTCTTTATGAAATCTTTGAGCCAATGAGATTTAACTTGGAAGATGACACAATCTTCCGCAAAGAAACATTAGTACACTAATTTCTAGTTTATTCCCCTCACTGATTGCTATGGGTGAAATGACGTGATCCATGTTTTGGGTAGTCACGATGACATCAACGAAATGAATTTGACAAGGATACAATGTATCGAATTTTATGTAAGGACCGAGATTATTTTTATTTTCTCAGAAGCTACGGCTTTGGGTTCGCTTCCTTTTGGGTGACGTTTTACATCGTCAGATACTTCATTCCGCGGTTTTGTTCTTCACTTGTCTTCTGTGTACCATAGAACAGGAGTGCTTTCGTGCGTTGGTTTTTGTTTTACGGAACCCTGTGCACAATTTTTCTTCTTTCTGTAGTTTTGCTTCAAAACATCGTTGTCGTCACCACTCAGGAAAACAGCTCATCCGTTTTCAATATGTATTTGAAAAACAATTTCAGAAAAGAAAAGTCCAATATAGTGTAACTTGTACGATTGAATTTGCTCTTTTCCTTTTGACGTCCTGTTTCGTCGCTCCGTACTTGTCCAAACAAACCCACACAAATCATCCAGCCAGAAGAACCACACAACAAGAAACAAGCAAGCACAATGAGCAACACAATTATGCAGAACAAAGTAGTATTCAACGACACATACATCAACTATATGATCCCTTCCAACGCGGAGAATAGCGACATGACCGCCAGCGATACGAGTAACTCGTCGGACAAGAGTTCAGACGGATACCTGCCCACGACCGAACCAACGAGCAGTTCCAGCGATAGTGACATCATGTTCAGCAGCGACGAGGACGACGCTTTCTCTGAAGATATGGAAGAAACGATCGACTTTATTCGTCAAAAGCAAGGAATCCTAAAGAGAGCTGCTGGCGTTTTGTTCGATGAAGAAGAAATCTACAACGCATCAACGGCAAAGCGGACTTCGCACATG
>Ga0051981_10001682_pt1 | contig 10883 bp, 8 predicted proteins | sample CryGey13umfilter_3_FD_59644 | JGI IMG/M metagenome (GOLD analysis project Ga0051981, IMG submission 59644) | Groundwater microbial communities from aquifer in Utah, USA - Crystal Geyser 4/10/14 3 um filter | ecosystem: Environmental > Aquatic > Deep subsurface > Groundwater | place: USA: Utah... | reverse complement strand
ATTAAAAAAATAAGGATTTTAGGATTTAGGATTTTAGGATGTTTTCCGTTCGTCCCCATTGACTTGTCACATCATCGCACCCCAAAAGATTGACAGCGATCTTGTCGAAATCCATGAGGCAAAACTCCGAACAGGTCGTACTGTTCATTGTTTTTGTTGTTGATGACAACAACACAACACCGTATTGATCATGTACCGTACAGCCCTTCTTTTGGCTCTATTCGTAGGTCTCGTACAATGTTTTTCTCCAGGATGTCGGATGACGTCGAGGCGGTCGTCACGCTGTAACGGAGCCGGGACGAACGCCGATGACGACGCGGTCGCAGCCGTGGAATTGGAAGAACAACAAGGGGTTTCACGACGAAATGTATCTTTGGGGATCATTTCGTCATCATTGTCCTTGTCGATCGGATTAGTATCATTGTTCACGGGTACTCCAGCCACGGCGTTCGATAATAAAATCTCCAACAAGTATGATGATAGACCCAAACGACGTGGTCCCAAGGTACGTGTCGGTCCCTTCTTTTCACTTTCACCATTAGAATATGTGCACACTTTCTCATGATTGGAGACGATTTTGGCCATTCGCATATACTCGTTTCATATTTGTGATTAATCTTTTTTATAATGCACAACAACAGCCCAAAGATCTAGGTGTGAGTCAACGAACTTCCATGGGCGGAGAAGAATATCTAGGCCTCAAGGAATGCGGGGCCGCTCCCAATTGCTTCTGCTCCACCATGATCGCCGAAGAAGATCCTGATCATTGGATCCCTGCTTGGACGTGGCCCGAAAAATTCGGGAACGACAAAAGTAAGGCCTTCGAAGACCTGTACGAGGCCTTGCAGGCCTACCCACCCGGTCAAAACAATGTCGATGGAGGCGGCTATGCCTTCCAATCGGTAGACACTAACAAGGGATACATATACGTCATCTACGAGGCACTCAAAAATGGGTATTACGATGATGTAGAATTCGCCTACATTCAAAATAACAACGGCGATGATCAAAGGACCGTACATGTACGATCCACTAGTCGGATTGGATACCTTGACTTTGCAGTGAACGCCAAACGTCTCAACTGGATCGCCCAGGAGCTTCGTCGGCGTGGTTGGGATGCGGAAGGAGTGAATTACAAGACCCATCAAGGCTATGTGCTAGAGAATCAAGCATAAGAGTTACTAGGGACTGTATCTACTTGTCCTGTGTACCAAAATATTCCTGTATTGTTGGTGATGCACATATTATTAGTAGAACACTACGAAGACTGGAGAGCAACGAGAAACATTTCCCCCCATCATTCGCACCTCTACTGCTGTGTCATCTTTACAAAATTGGTGCAACAAAGGTCCATTCATCTCGGAGTAACAACACATTTTCACATTTACATGGGGCTCGTCTGTCTCGCATTCCCAGATGATTGTCTTTCGATCTTGCAAGATTCACAATCCGGGAATATTTTTTCAAAAATGCACACGAGAGAAAGCGTCGGAGCTCTTGTGTCAAAACAAATGCGAAAGGGTAATTGCCTATCTCTCATCGAAAGCATCGTAAGACCCTTTCGTCACCATGAGATTTGACAAGTCACTCTTGTCCTTCTTCGTTATTCTGGGAGGGGCCCGCATGGTGTCGGGTACCGACTTTCAATTGGTTGCGTCGTCCCCATTCTCTTTGCTGCTCTATCCAATCGATGGGGCTCCTTCCCAAAGGACATTGAATACCATCGAAGATTCGATTGCAATCACGCTCCTGAAGCAACACAATGGATCGATTTACTTGGAAATGCAAGCCGCAATTCAAAAAGTTGACTTTTTCAGGTCCTCGAACAGAAGCCAAGTGCAATTCTTTGCTTTAGCGAATCGGATCCCGGAGAATCAAACACTATCCTACTTCCGAGTTGAACTGAACGGCTTCATGGAGGAGATTTTGGTAGAATCTCCCCTTGGTCGTGCGTCGCTACTACGAGAACTCGTGTCGAGCGATGATGAAAACCTTCAGAGTCTCGACACTTTCGAAGTTGTGCCCTTGCAGCCTGTTTCTCGACCCAGAGATCCCATTCCACAGCCACCAAACAGTCCCTCTCCCACAAATCAGGGGCGCGCTCTTTCGACTTTGGACATAATTTTGATTGTATGCAGTGGACTCATTTTTGTCGGCATCATATACATGATCATTCAACACCATCGGGACCGCGGATACTTCGAGAATCAAAGATTGCGCGCTCTCAATCACCACTCGAGCGATATGGATAGTAGGAGCACTCAATCCCACCATATGGTAATCCTCACAAAGCACTCTAGCATGTCATTCGGCCATGGGACCATCCGTTCCGATGTCGCTCCATCAACTCCCAGTACTGTTCATTCGGCTTCGGACGGCCAGGCCAACTATTTTGGTACTCCTGAACGTCGAGTTCAACGCATTAATGCCATGACACCAAAAGCACTACTGGGAGCTTCTTCTATCGATGGAAGCTCTGTCCATAGCATATTCGAAGGATTGGAAAGTGATTGGTCAAAGGAAACCGAATCGAAGAAAAACAGCGTAGGCCAGGACCTTCACTACGACGCATCCAGTGATACCAGTGATGATCCGTTTGGTGTGGATGTTGAAGCTGCAAGCTCTGCAGCTGCAACAGCCACCGACGATGACCGAAGCAAGTCGAGCACAGCTGTGCAAGAGTGGATGATGTCGATTCAAGTTGTGCCAACACCCCCCAAAGATCTGCTCTCATCGAATGCAACGAAAGAATCAGAGCTCACGCAACCTGACGTGGACGCTTGTTCGGGCCCATCTTTGGCTCAAACTTCTCTGGACGTTTCGGACATATCCCACCGATCCCTTGAGGAGTCCCTTGCCTCGTCTGATGCAGACAACAATCGCGTCGATTCTGCTTCAGCCCACGTTGTCAGAATCGAAGTTTGAAACAACAAATGATATCTTTCGCAATTTATTTGAATTACCGTAATATTAATTTCTATGGTAGGCCAATTCATACTAGATTGTGTGTGCATGCTTATTATTCCAGGAAGTAGCGAGATCCGCTGCCTGTCTTGACTACCTCCCCTGATGACAGGCTACCCGAAGCAATGGGACTGGTTGTCACCCTTTCACCTTCGGAGAAGTTTGACGACCCCGAAATGAGCCCGGTGATAGAACCGTCGCGGTTCTTACGCCACCTGGACAGGGTCGGGACACCACGAGGAGCCTTTTTGGCGGGTTGATTCCGTGCAGCTACTTTTTTCGACGCAGAGACTGGAGGCAATTCGTCTTCCTCATCAGCGCCACCAAACCCGAAAAGAGAAAACGTGCTCCGTGGTTTCGACTGCTCCAAAGATTTCTCTGCCTCCCGAGCATCTTCTTGCTTCTTTTGTTGTGTCAATCGAATTGTAGCCCCGGAAACAGCGCCCAAGAGCGATTTCACAGCTTCGTTGCTTGTTTGTTGTGGAGCGGTATCGCTGAGAAAGTATCGCGAGCCACTGCCCGTTTGGACCACATTGCCAATCGCAACAGTACCACTAACAATAGGAGTTGTTTCTACACGGTCACCTTCTTCAAAATTTGGTGAACCGTAGATTATTCCGGTAATACCACCGTCCCGTCGTTGTTTCCATTTGACGACTGTTGGGACACCACGAGGAGCCTTCTTAGCAACCGTTTTCGGCGTCGGCTTACTCGTAGGTGCCGATTTTGGTGCTACCGTACCGAGACTAAGACTGGGTTTAGACTTGGCGTTAGCTGTCCTTTTCTTCATTTCAGCTTCGCGCTCTTTTTTCGCTTGCTTTGCCTCGGCTTCCTGTCGACGCTTTTCCGCGGCAGCCTCGCGGGCAGCTTTGGCTTCCTCTGCCTTGCGTTGTTGTTCCACTCGCTGGGCCTCAATCTGTCGCTGACGCTCTTCACGTTCAGCAGCCGCTTTGGCTAGTTTTGCTTGACGTTCGGCTTCTCGCTGTTTTTGGAGCTCTGCACGTTCCTGGGCCGCAGCAGCAGCCTTGGCCGCTTGTTCTTGTCGTTTGCGAGCCTGTTCTTCTTCCCGGGCTTTCTTGGCGAGATCTGCAGGAGATGGGCCGGCTGGTTTTTTCTCCGGTACCTTTGGTGCTGGTGCTTGAAAAATTGGGGAAGGTTTTGGCGCGACAGGAGCCTTCTTCGGGGCTGGTTTTGGCTTGGGCGAGGACTTGGGAGGGGCTGCAGTTTCGGGTGCCGAGGGCTTGGCAAATTGCTTCAACATAACTTCGTTAAAGACAAATGGCGATTCTTCCTTCTTGGCGGGTACGGGAGTGGGTTTAGCAGGAGGCGCAGGCTTGGGGAGTTCAATCTTGGGCACTTCTACTTTTGGCACTTCTACCTTTGGGAGTTCAATGGTGGGAACCTTAAGATCGAATTTCGGTGGTCCTCCCGTGGAGGCCGCTGTTTGCTGTGCCACTTCTGGTGGAGGGGGCAGTTGAGGAGGCTTAGGGGCATCATCGGGTCTAATTTTAAGTTGTGTTGCCACTTGCTTGACGGTCTTTTTGGGAGCAGCAGCGATGGATTCCACTGTTTCTTCCACTCCCTTTTCAATGGCATCCACAGTCTCTTCCACTTTTCGCTTGGCGGCATCCGTCACACGCTTGGGTGTTGCGGCGATTTCAGCAGCAGCTGTCTGGGCGGCCGACTCGGCTGCCGAAGTCACCTTGCCAGGGATGGCCTTGATTTCGTCCGTTGCCTTTTCGGCCGTTTTCCTGGCCGCTTGGGAGATTTTGACAGGAATGGCTTCAATTTCTGCCTTGGCCTTTGCGGTGGCCTGGGTGGCTGCATTCGACACCTTCCCGGGGATGGCCTTGATTTCGCTGGATGCCTTGTTCGCTATCTTACCCGGCAGTGCAACCAAATTATCCGCCGTTTGCTTGGCCGACTTGGCCACCGCTTGGGCCAGGTTTTGTGGAATGGCCACAATTGTCTTGGCAGTTTTTGTAGCCGATGCCTTGACTATCCCCACCGCTCCATTGGTAATAGCTTTGGTGGTTCTTCCAAAGGCTGTGCGTGTTAAATCACCCGCTGTACCCTCCTTGGATGCCAGGGTTGCAATCGAAGCACTAAACAGAGCCGCCGATGCCACGGGGATAGCAAATCCTAATTCAGTGTCAAACTGATTCTCAGTCAAAAAGGAAGACACGGCAGCCGCATTGGATGCCAAGATGGCGCTTCCCGCCACTCCACCTACCAACGCAGCCCCCACGCCGGCGTACAAGAGATCTTCTTGAGTTTCGGGACTCACGGATTTACGAGGTGGTGTGGGCGGCCTGGGGGGAGGGACCTTGGGAGGGTCTTTTGCTGATGGAGGAGGAGGAGGAGGCGGCGACGCGATTTTGGGAGGTTCTGTTTTCGGAGCATCCAACGCCGCATCCGCTGCTTTCAGGGCCTCTTCGGCCTCTTGTGCCACTTTACTGATATCGATCTTATTCTCATCTAAGTCACCATCCTCCTTGGCGAAGAGTACCGAGAGTCGTCGTGGACTACTACTACTACTACCGATGACATCCGCCGACCCTGGATAGGACGAAGTCGTTGTTTTCCCTCCATGGGGTGACGATAATAATAATTGCGAAGCCCTTGTGACTGTCGTGGATTGAGGCTGGGTAAAGGCCGACACCATGACAGTGGCGCAGCATACGGTGACACAGAGACGCGTACCGAACTTCATGGTGATGATATACAAGCCAACAAAAGATCTCTCTTTGTGGGATGACAATCAAAGCGCAGTTTGTCAGAAGGTCTTTAAACGAATGCTTTTCACAGGGCAGGAAGCGAGAAGGTTGGTTTGTTACGTCAAAAGGAGATTTTGCGATCTTACTTATTGAGCATCATCGGCTCCAACTCCCTCACTCTACCACTACTACGGAAAAAAAAAAAAAAACTCGACACCAAAACTGTTTTTCTTGTCGAGTGTTGTATTCGTGAATGGACCATCCGTGACCTAAGTACTATTTGTCTTAGACTGCCTTTTGCGATCTTGAGCCAAATCTTTTTCGATGGATGACGCAATTTTCGTATCCACAAACCAAACTTTTGTCACGCTCTCTCCCCCTGTTTTCAATCGAAATATACCCCTCAGAGTCATACGTTCCCAGACTACCCCCTCACCCCCAAAACCGGATTTTCGGTCGCATTTATTTTTAAATCAACATTAATTTTATCCCAGTTTTCGATTGCGCGGGGACTATCATTCATGACCGCTACCTGCTTTCTCCGAACAAGGTCCCGCGTTGTGGTACATCACAGTAAACGACAGCGGTGCCCTGATGCTGTGATTGATGGATGCCGTTGGAGTACCTATATACATATTCTACCCTGACAGGGGAAGTGAATTTTGTCATCTAATAATGGCTGGGACATGGCGTGCCAAGGATCCATAAAATGGAACGTAAAAATTACCCACCAAGAAAGGAAGGACTCCTTACATCAGGCAAGTGGCAGCGAAACCCAGGATTCTATTCGTCAATGCAAGATGGTAAAGGACGGCTTTTGTTCCATGTACGCCTCCTGCACTACGCAGAGATTACGTTCGCTGGAGTCATGTGTTGCAACGTAGCCTGTTCATACCAAATACACGCATCAACTTTCATAAACTTATCCACGATACAATCAACAAAACGGTAAATCACAGTAAAAGAACTCATACCTACAAACGATGGATGAGGGTAAAGTGTAGTTCTTTTTGACTTTTTTTAAATGTTTGTTGTTCGTGTTGTTGTTATGGCCCACTTGTACTAGTAGCGGCAAAACCAACACCAAGACAACCGAGTTATATTATTTGTGTGTGTGTGTGTGTGTGTTGTTGCGTTTAGCCCTTGCGACGTCCGGTGGAGCATGTGTGCTGACCGCGGACGCGGACATTCCACCAGTGACGGAGACCGCGGTGCGCTCGGCACTTCTTCATGCGCTCGATGTCGTCGCGGAACTTGGCGGCGATGTTCTGCGCGAAGACCTGCGAGTACTTGCCGGACTTGAAGTCCTTCTGCCGATTCAGGAACCAGAGGGGGATCTTGAATTGGCGCGGGGATTGGATGACCGCCACCAGCTTTTCGATCTCGTCGGCGGTCAATTCACCGGCGCGCTTGTCGACGTCGACCTCGGCCTTCTTGCAGATCAGGTCCGAGAAACGGCGGCCGATACCGGGGATCTTCGTCAGTCCGAACACCACATTGCGCTTTCCCTCCACGTTGGTGTTCAGGATACGCAGAATGTGCTGGAATTCGGGTCCTTGCATCAAAGAGCTCGACCTAGACAAAACGATAAAGTGAACAGTAATAATAAAATCAGCAAAGGTCAGGGCCACACACTACGGAACGCAAGGAACGCGACAACCACAGCAACCATTTTGGCAACACTCTGTCCTCGCATGCGATATTCAGCCGTAAAATGAAACTAGATATCATCATAGCATAAAAACAAATATTCGTCTTGACTCACATGGTTGTTGTATTTTTCGTCTCTGTTTGTATTCTCTTTCGGGCGACCTACAACCGAGTAGATAAGCAGCATGCACAAGGGGGCAACACACTCGCGAGACCGATGACAATTCCATACAAAGAGACGAGGGCTGCCGTCGCGGTGATTAGTAACGAGGTAAAGGGATTTGACAGAACCGTTCAAACATGTGTACACTTTACAGCTATACTGGTGTGAGACCACGATTTTCGACACTGTCAAAAATTATTTCAGATAGTTTTTAGTAACGCGGTAACCGTCTTGTCGCGCTGTATACGCTTAAAAAAAAAGGTACCGGTAATCCCCCTCCTACCTTCACGTCGTCTCTTATCGCCGAGGTTACCGTAACCGCAGAGCATCTTCTTCAAGGAAAAAAGAAAGTCCTCTTACTTGTCTTGGTCTGATCGATCGTTGTCTTTGAAAAACAAAGGAAATAAATATCGAATCATGTCGGAAACAAAGGTGAACCCGATGCGCGAAATCAAGGTGGACAAGATGATCCTCAACTGTTGTGTGGGAGAATCGGGCGATCGATTAACCCGTGCCGCGCGTGTGTTGGAACAATTGACCGGACAACAACCGGTCTTCTCCAAGGCCCGGTACACGCTGCGTTCCTTCGGTATCCGTCGTAACGAAAAGATCGCCGTCCACGTCACGGTACGAGGCGAAAAGGCCTTGGAGATTCTGGAACGCGGTCTCAAGGTAAAGGAATACGAATTGCTCCAACAGAACTTCTCCGATACCGGAAACTTTGGATTCGGCATCAACGAGCACATCGATTTGGGTATCAAATATGATCCCACCACTGGTATTTACGGTATGGATTTCTTCGTGTGCCTCACGCGCCCCGGTGCCCGCGTCGCCAAACGCAAGGTCCGTCAGGGCCGTGTTGGTTTCAATCACAAGATCACCAAGGAAGATGCCATCAAATGGTTCCAAGACAAGTTTGAAGGTGTCGTCCTTGCCAAGGCTGCCTAGAAAAAAAAATCTTTCAGTAGTAAAACACCGTTGTCTTTACCATAAATTATTTCCCCTGCATACATCATCACGTGAGGCTCACTCGTGTGATTCCATCCATACCCTGGGGTTTCTAGGTAGATCACCACACAAGTAGACAACACGGGCAAATATTGCAGCATTATTAGAGGGACTTGAAAAGGAATCTCCAAACGCTATGATCGATCCTAGGACGGTATTGCGTATCTCCTACTTCTAGAAGAAATCACAAAACGGCATGGAGGAACCTAGCTTACAGTTAGTAACGCAAATTTTCTTACTTCCCAACGTTATCTAACCCCCCTTCCTATCGTTGGTATCTCGTCCGTGGTCGCGCAAGAAGCGTCGGATATCATCTTCTTCCATGTGTTGTTGCTGTCCCAGTCTAGTCCCAATCATAACAGTATTACGGGCAGCAGCAGAAGCATCATCATCTTGACTCGGCCAACACAACGGTGAAGTTTGCGAATATGAATGTGGAAAGAGGAGTCTCATTCGTTCTTCCGCTAAACTACTCGGCAGAGTCATGCGCATCGCTGGATTACGGAGATGGTCCATACCGTACTGCAAACTATGGCCGTGTTGTAGGAGGAACGGATAGCTACCTTGTTGTTGTTGTTGTTGTTGCTGTTGTTGTCTCATGGGAAAGAAACCAAGACCAAGAACAGGATCATCGAATCTCGAAACACGTCCCGTGTGGTTGGCTTGGCGCATTGCTAAAAGAGCTGCGCGGTCTCTTACGGGTAGCTGCTCTATTCCTTGTGGGAAAGGTGATGCAGCCGATTCATGAGACGTAACAGAACTTTGACGAATCGACGTGTGAGGAGCCGTCGGAATATGATTTGGGAAGGACGATGCTGCGTTGTCAGCTGCATGCTGTTCGACTAGTTCAAGGGCAACCCGCCAAAGTTCTTCCAGACGCCGACTCTCTCGTTTTAGTTCCGTGTTTTCATTCTTCAACCGCGCGTACTCCGTTTCCAACACTTCGTGTTCAATTTTCTTGCGAAGGTACTTCCTCCGGGAATACACGGCGTTTCTTGAACGAGGACGCTCCATGGAGGGCTCGTCGTTGCAGTCGAGTAGTTGGTGTTGTTGACTAGAACTTCTCGACAACACTTTCCTGTTACGTTTCCTGTCGTCCGAGGACACAGAGACATGCTCAAGAGATGTACTACTGGTCGTGGCTCCTGTCGAACCAGTTATAAAGCCTTTCAGAATGCCATCTTCACTCGACAGTCCAGATGAAGCAGTTAATGCCATGTTGGAATCACTCGTTCTCAAAGCAACCGCAGGATCCAACCCACAATCTTCATCTCTCATTGACGGTAGAAAACTGAGGGAAATCCCGTACGGTTTTACCCTTTCGAATAGCTCAGCGGACGTCTTGGCGGCGGTGTAGATAACTTCTTTTGTGTGCCCTTGGCGGACAATTTGATCTATGACGGAGAATAATAGTCCAGGGGAATGGTCCGATCCTATTTTCAGCACTTGTAGACGTTGCAGATTCATAGGCACTGTATCGGTCACGATTCCGCATGTCCACCTCAGAACTTCAGAATTCGTTGTAGCATCAAAAGCATCGTTGATCAACACAACGAGGACAAGTTCATGAGGGCTTTGCGATGTATCTGTAAGCGTACTTTGGAGAACAAAGAAAACTGCGCGCTTCAGCACCTCAGTGGGAAACTCTGACTGCAGGGTCATATTTAGGAAAATCATCGTTCGTCCACTTGAATCAGTAGGAAGCGATCGGACGAAACCACTCTCTAATGCAGAAAGGTCCTCCATCGTGAGAGTTTCACCAGGCTTTCCATCTGACACATTCACGAGCGGTGCCAAAGCCATGCTTCCGAAGAGTCTCCTCCTTTCACTCCAGTACGATGTTAAAAGAGAAGTCGCTGCTGCTGCATTTCCATGAGTGTAGTTGTAGAAAACCGAGGGATTAGACTCCACTGCCACGATTTCAGGCTGAAGCATACGGGCCTCCATAAAGCATGCTGTTTCATCTAAAGAACGCATTGAAAGCTCACGTTCTATCATAGCGAGGATCTCCATTGCCTCATGAGGGATTATATACCGAGACTACAAAATTTTATGGCCGCTGTAAGCAGTCTTTCGGGCCTGTAAAAAGCATGAGAACTTGCCAACAAGCTTTTCACACATTTTCGTTTTACCATCATTTTATTGTATACACGATGATTGGAGAGGAATAAGACAGTTTGGCACAAGAATTGGAAGACCGCTCACAGGTAAAATACAGTGGTAATGACTACTTCTATACGGAAAACAGGACGCAAGTAAGTCCCGGAGAAACAGAATTTGAAATTCATGTCTAGTAACGATTTTTTCGTTTTTGGTCACACTATGATGAAAAGTAGCATGTTTCTGGAGTAACACCCCGCACTTCAATAGGCTCCCCCCCC
>Ga0051981_10001681_pt1 | contig 10886 bp, 8 predicted proteins | sample CryGey13umfilter_3_FD_59644 | JGI IMG/M metagenome (GOLD analysis project Ga0051981, IMG submission 59644) | Groundwater microbial communities from aquifer in Utah, USA - Crystal Geyser 4/10/14 3 um filter | ecosystem: Environmental > Aquatic > Deep subsurface > Groundwater | place: USA: Utah... | reverse complement strand
CCCAACGGTGAAAAACCACAATTCCCAGTATTGGTTAGGTGTCAGTGCTTATTTGCGCAGCTGAGTGATGTGGAACTCGAAGTCCGTGATATCCCAGATGTTGCTCCCGCTGACGTGACGATGAAAATTGCCCGTCGATTTAGGTTGTCTCATCGAGAGCGATCCTAGAAGAGCGTATTTCGTTTTTGTTTATATGCATTTTGTTGATTTATGTAAATTCATTGACTCTTAAAATCCCCGAAGTTCAAGACTACCTAAACTACTACTTCAGAACGGCGAGGTTTCGCACTCTTAAAGTATGATGGGACGAATCGGGACGAAGTTGGGTTTGAAATCGTCTTCCACGTCATCTTTGGAAACGACTTCAGTTGCAGACAATTTATTGTCTTTTTCGTGCTTTACGCTGCCGTCGTCGTATTGCATCAAATTGGAACCCAAACCGATCTCGCCGCACTTTTTCACCTTTCCCAAGGCGACAGGCTTTTTGTCTTTGATGATAGGGTGACTTTCAACCTTTGCAGGCATAATCGTGTCTTCTTCCAGATATCCTTCGGGATAGATAGAATCGACTAGTCCAGGACACTTGTGCGTTTTTTTAACGGTTCGTGCTGTTGTCTCATCGGAAGACGGCTTCTGATTTCGGTAGGACTCCTTTCCGGTGAACGCCTTGCCTTGTTTTACGCCGATGGGTTCAAACAAGAATCCAGAAGGTTTCTTGACCGCGTTACTGCGAGAGCGCTCTTTCACGCGCATCATGGAATACCACTTATTCTTGAGGTCGTTCTCTGAGCGGTGAGGAAGCTTGGACGACATAAGGCTCCACCTGCAAAATAGAATTTGTGTTTGAGGAACCGCAACAATTTCAATTCACCTATGAAAAATCGCGCCGACCGACTTACTTTGGACCAATCTTACTGTACAAGTCAACAATTTGCTGTTCTTCCTCAGCCGTCCAATTGCCCTTCTGAATACCAGGACGAAGGTAATTCTGCCATCGGTCTCGACACTGCTTGGCCGAGCGCTGGGTCTTCATTTTCTTCGCCACGTCGCTCCATTCCGCCTTGATATCAGACTGTTGCTTGGCACTCTTAATCGCTGTATCCAAAATTTCCAACAGACGTTGGTCTTCCTGTTAAAAAAGAAAAGTTAGAGTTGCCATGTAGCGAAATCGCAAGAGTGTGTGAATTAGGATGATCGACTTACCCCCTTTGACCAAATCTGACGAGGACGACGTTTCATAAAATGTCCATCCTTTGTCATGGTACCCTTTGGTGGATGCTTGAGGAACGAGATAACTTGCTTCGGCTCTTTCTTGACAATGGGGAATGACGATTTCACGATTTGTTGTTTTTGGAAAGACTTGGACCAAATCTCTTTCTTTGCAGGAACCGTCACCGGCGAGTGACAACGAATGTTCAATCCAGTAACAGAAAGACTCATATAAGGTGGCGACACCTCAGATGGAGGAGGTGTCCACGAATCTTCGATTGGTTCGAGCGGTGCCAGGATATCGTCAATAGATCCTTCGTAGTCAATAGCGTCGTCCTCGTCTTCGAAATTGAGGTTGTCCCATTCATACTTGATCTTCCCTTGGTTGTGTTTACTCCCCACAGGAGAAGGCACAAAACTTGTATTGGAAGAGAACATGACGGTGAAATCTGTAATATTGACGAGTGTATTCGTGTTAGGAACGCCTTGGTAAGAAGAGCACTGACAAAAAGACCCGAGAGATGTTCATCAAAACCCGACAATCGTTGGGTTGTCACAACGAGCACTTCACTTCCGTAACGTCGTAAGTTTCGTTACGTTTCCTTTCATTTATTCATCTCTTACCTTTCGTCAGACTACGCTTTGTAGCTTTGAATGAAAGGACTTGTTCTGAGCTCTTCGAGGATCAAAATGGCATGCAAAAGGTTAATCCATTTTGTGGTGTCGTTTTTTTGACGGTTTCATTTCGAGAAGATAAGTTTTCGGCGAAGCCGAAAGGAAGAGATGTCACTTGCGACATTCATGTAATATTTTTTCTACAAAAAATAGTATACTGCTTGGAGCGGGACTCGTTGGTTTTTCCGTTCGGGTGGCGCGTCGTCCACCACTCATTCGTGTGCGTTGTTGGTTTTTGCTTTCTTCAGCGACGGACCATGAAAAAAACACATCGAACTTTGCTCCATCGCATACTATCGTGGTCGCCCTAGGGTCTATTTGTATCACGGAACATGTCGGACGAAGAAAACGGGCCTCGCAACGATGGTGCGCTGCTCGATGAAGAGACAGACGAGGAGGAAGACGACAACAACCCATTAAATCATTTGCCTGCGTATGTCGTACCTCGTGTTGCCAAATTACAAGAATTAGATGAACAGCGAGAGAAAGTAATGGAGCAATACCTTGAAGAACGTGCCGCATTAGAGAAAAAGTATGCCACACAACTTCAACCTCTGTACAAAACGCGGGCCTGTATAGTGCGTGGCGACAATGACGAAGAAATAGAAAAGGAAGAGTCGAGTAAACCCAAGGAGGAAAAGAAGGAAGAGTCGACGCCTGCTCCAGATGAAGAAACGACAAGTGAAAAAATCAAGGGAATACCCCAATTCTGGATTTGTGCAATGACGCAAATGGAAACGGTTGGGGAGTTGATTACGGAAGAGGATGTTGATTGTCTCGAACACTTACAAGACATTACGTGTGAAGACGACGACGACGGAAAGGGCTTTACCCTAAGTTTTACGTTCGGTCCCAATGAGTACTTCAGTAACACAGTGTTGACAAAACGTTACGAAGTACCAAATTTATTTACATCAGACGAGCCAATTTTAAAGAAATGCGAAGGATGCAAAATTCGATGGAAGAAAGACAAGTCTTTGACATTTCGTAACGTAAAAAAGAAGCAAAGGGGGAAAGGTAAAAATGCCGGACAGGTGCGGACTGTGACAAAGACAGAAAAGAAAGAATCATTCTTTCAGTGGTTTGACCCTCCGAAATTGCCCGATATGGAAGGTATGGACGAAGTGGAAGCAGAAGAATTGGAGGAAGTATTCGACTCGGATTACGAAGTGGCACAGGCATTCAGAACCCAAATAATCCCTCGCGCAATTCTGTGGTTTACTGGAGAGGTAAGCGGTTGTAAGGATTCTGCATTCAGTCCAGATATCTCTTGGTGACTGCCAGGTGCTCACGATTTTTTTTTCTTTACTGCGCATGAGTAGGCTGCCGAACATGAATTATTGGACGCGATGAACGAGGCTTTGCATGAAGAAAGTGGAGAGGAGTAGGTTTCACTTGTCGCTAAGTCTCCCGATTAGAAAGTAAATGATGATGAATGTGTCGAGAATTGTTTCGTCCAGGCTAGAATAATAAAACCAATGTCTCGCTCCACGCTCACTCGTTACTACATTACCTATTACAATACATTTTCTCTACTATTTAATATTATGGTTGTCTTGTGATGTGAGACTCACTGTTATTAATACAGTAAGTCTCACGCGCAGCGGATGCCTTCCGAAGTACCGCAACGTGCCCCCGTTCATCCCGATCCTCGACATTGATTGATGTCTCTCTCTTCTCGCTCCTTTCCTCACCAACACTCACGCGATCGTACTCCCAATTAATCTCACCTCTTCGTATGTTTGGCAAGTACAAGAGCTTCCATCTCGGTCCCCTACTACTAGACTAATACAAATATAGCGCACAAACACATCTCATCATGTCAACTGGCGAAAATGATCCTTTCATGATCAAAGTATCGAAAGATATCGCGTCAATGGAAGAATGTTATGCCTTTTGTGCTGCCGACCCTTCTTGTGGCGGAGTGGCAAGCTTTGTGGGCATAACCAGAGACAGCTTTCAGGGCAAAAAGGTAGCCAAGTTGTCGTACGAAGGATACGTTCCCATGGCAGAAAAGGAGTTACGTAAACTGTGTCAAGAGGCCGTTGTCAAGTTTCCGTCCGTAAAACGTATAGCCGCAGTTCATCTATTGGGGGACTGTCCGGTAGGGAAAGCAAGTGTGATATTGACTGCCTCCAGTCCGCATAGAACGGAAGCCATCCATTGCACGGAGTTTCTTATCAATGAGTTGAAAGCGAGGATACCGATTTGGAAGTTGGAAGTATACGAAGGCGATGAGGGAAGCATCTGGAAAGAAAATGTTGAATGGCATGAAGGGAAACAAGAAAGAGTCATGAAGCGGCAAGAATAACCCTTTCAGGATAATCCGGGCTGACTTATTGAGAAAATGGTATGTTAGCCTGATTAGATACTTTTTAAAAAAGGACGTGGAACATCCATGTATGTAACATAATAGATAACAGCTTTGTTTTCAGTTGGAATCAGCCCTAACTCTTTCTTTTACAGAATGAGCCCTAAACACCGATTCTCGTATTGTAGCATACATCTCCAACTTGCGAATCGTCGTCGCGAAGTTTGTTCAGCTTTCAAAATACAGACAGAGCCTCAATACATTGGAACTTTAGTCGCCGGCTATAGACTCTTCCGATGTTACTCGCAAAATGATAAAGTAATTACCGCTCTCAAAACCATCTTCCACCAATTCAAGGTTTGGCACGTGTTCTACCAACTCTTCGAGCTCACCTTTCCTGTACAAATGACAGTATCTCTTGAAAACAACCAAACCCTTTCGGTCATCGTATTGAGCATCGAATGCTTCGGAGTATACTTGAGCTGTACTGCGATTGTCCGGAAGGACATCCGAGACTTCGTTCCCCGTAGCGTCCACCTTTCGTTGTTGCAAGTCCAGATATTTTGGTTGCGCGTTAAAAGGAACGAATACGTCATCGGTTGCAAACTTTCTCCGACTCCCTTCCTCTTGGTCTAATGCCCACGCTTGAACATTAATGAGGCCACCAACACGCACAATCCTCGCCAATTCTCGCAAGCATTGCACTCTTCTTTCGTGCGTAGATATATGATGTAAAACTGCAATACATATTGCGGCATCACAGCTATGATCCCTGAGTGGCAAGTTCATGCAATCTGCCACTGCAACAGCAGGTCGTCGTCGTAAATGCCTCCTATCATCACTGATTCGTCGACTTTCTGGTAAATCTTTGTCTGGAATATCCGATTCGTCTGGAAAGGCCGTCTGCAGCAAAGGCCGACTGATGTCGGTACCAATGACAAATGATCCTGCCTCCCAAATGGCCGGGAAGTATTTTCCGTCACCGCAGCCCACATCAGCTACCATAGACCCGGGAGGGCTGTAAGAGACACACAGAATTTCCGAACACCATGTTAGAAACAGCCAAAATAAACTGCCAGCGCTTAAGTGCACGAGACTTACAGACGTTGCAAAAACTGTGTAGCGCCGGGCCAGAGAACCCCTCGGCGACCTCTTGTGTGGTGCCACTGACGTGCTATCGCATCATACACCTCATGAACATGCCGACGCTCACACTCGGGCGTGACTAACGATGAAAATGCGGTGTTCTCTGAAAAGCTGTTGGGACCCTCCCGACCCCAACGCAGTGGAAAATTATCTGTTTCCAATAATGGTAAGGGCGCCCCGTCCTCTTTTAGTGCGGTGCGGAAGGTTAAGCTGACACGTACTCCACGAGGTATCACCTTGCCATTGTGTGTATCGGTCCGACGTGTGACGACGTGGTGTTCCCATTCGTACCTAGCCGGCCCTGTCATGACCACCAATGACCGAGGAGGTAGATAGACGAGCTTACGCCGATCCGTGCCCTGTAAACGAAATTCCATGACAATTCCAGACTGCAATGATAGACTCATCAGTCCATCGCCAAAGGCGGACGGTGTATCTACATGCGAGCCGATACCTTCTCCTGGTTCGTAATGATTCAAGGTCATTTGGTTGATTGTTGGGAATTTGTACATTTTTCCTTCGATATCAAAATCCGTTTGTCTTATTCTTTGCATAATGCCAGCCAGGACGGGCCAACTGCGACCTTCTTGGACAAGCCGCGATAAGGAATCTTCGAAGGAGGCATTGTCGCAATCATCACCTGAAGACCACTTAGGCATGGGTGGACAATCTGCAGTTGGATCAGCTGCCTTGTCGCGCAATACATCTGCTGTTTTATAATCAAAGACATACCCATAGTGTTGTACACGACGTTTAACAATACCGCCTTCGGTGGGCGTCCTCTGGGAAGGTGCCCAAGGCGCTTGTGGCCCTAACAACAACGATAATAAAATTTCTTCCTCTTCCGTTGTACAAAATTCTGGTACCAACAACAACCCGGGTACATGGATATGATCTGTAGTGGAAGTGCATTCACTTCGTGTGGGTTCCCCTTTGGGTACTTCGGCTCCTGCTTCTCGCAATTGAGCTCGTTTCCACGACCGTTCCGTTACGGCGGCGTAATCTAAAAAGAGTTTGCCACTCGTAGCACTCTTCTGTTGTCCCGTAACAATGTCAATCCAGGTCCATTTCACTTGCTGTTCCTGTAGCCGTGCCAGCGCCATTTGAGCGTCAGATGCGTTGCGGAACCCCACGTGACAGTACTGTGCCAATTTCTTGTGCGTGCAAAAAACTTCGACTCCATGACCGGTCGTATCATACTCATTCATGACAGATCGGATGGCTTCTGCAGCTACCCAAGACTCCTTCCAAATTTCTCTCTCATCTTCGTCTTCGATTGTTGTTGTTGTGTTTGATGACCCTGATATTGTCAATAAATTTGTCACAAACAAAAATCTCGTACTAGTTCGTTCGTCTTGCAGCGCATCCAAATCTTCCCCCGGTTTAGGCAAAAGCCGTCGAAATTTGGGTGGACTACTACGTGTCCAGCAAACATCGGGCCTTGGTTGCTGTGTTAAACGAGTCCATTGCAAAGCCTTGGTAGGGAAAATTAAATTCGTCATTTTGGATGATTCGTGCGATAAAGTATTGCCAATACGGACCATGCGAGCAAAGGATACATGACTCTGCTGATGTCGAGTGTATGATACCACTCGCAGGGCCTGTTGCGGTGTTTCGTACGTTATACGGGCCTGCGTAAAAGGTGGTTCATCTTTTACAATTTGCACGTGAATGGCAGGACAAGGTAATCCCAGATTGTTCACCTCTAGACCCAAGGCACGGGTAAGACAATCCTGTAGACCTTTTTGAGTCCAATAATCTTCAACGATTGGTCCAGGTTTTCCATCGTCATCATTTCTACGAGGTTGAAACGCCCCTTGCAATAACACATACCCTCGTTCTTCTCGTGGCATGGGTTCATGAGGTAGCAAGGAACGGAAATCAGTCGCGGAAGAGGACGCCAACGACGAAGACGACGACGTCGTCGCCATGGCGATGCGTTTTACTGTAAATTGTCGAGACAAGAATCGAAGACAAGCAATCTTCTTGGCTGTATATGAGTGTAAACGATGATACACGATGAGGGATACTACCTACTACTAGGTAGACCAAAACAACAACAGAGGTTACGCGAAAAAATAGACAAAGTATTTGTTGTGGATACAGACCGACCTGGCTTACTCTTGCACACTCGGACTCTCTCCATCACTCGCGAACATTCCACCGCCACTCATTTTTTACTCGTAGTTTTTTTTTTTGAAATGTGACAAGGATATATCGCGTTACACTAGTATTGAAGAGTATGTACGATAGTTTCCCCATCTGCAGTTTGTGCTTACAATAACTTCGATAGTTATTTTTTTTTAAACCGAGAAGACCCTAACTCCCACAATAAACTGACAGTGACCCCTCATAACGTGAAGAGAAAATAAAAAATCAGTGTAACAGTAAAAAAAGTTGACTCGCTGCTCTCCTGTCATTCATGAACTAACTGTAAAGTGGAGAGAATCAACTCGTTCGTTGTTGTTGTTGTTGTTGTTGCCCTTCTGGTAACTGTAAGTTGTGTTCTTCTTGTTTACGGAAAGCATATGAATACAACCAGCATGAAAAGGTCTTTCATATCATATAGCTCTCGCCTGTGTCAAAGGCAAACGTTTTCGTCGCTCACAGTCAATGGGCGTACTCTACATACCACAACCGAACGATTCCATCAGCCGCCACTCTGGCCTTGCTCATCCTACTATCACAATAATTATGTGTCTGCTGTATGCACAAGCCGCAAGCGTAGATATTCATCACCATCATCGCCATCACCATCATCATCAGCACTACCAACTTCTTTCGCGGATCTACGTTTGCATCCGTCTTTGCAAGACGCGTTACGCGAGGCCAACTTGTTCACGTTAACAGAGGTACAAGCACGAACGTTTGACGTTGCAGTTTCGGGTCAACACGATGTCATCGCAAGGGCAAGAACAGGGACGGGCAAAACGTTGGCCTTTTTATTGCCGTCTTTACAACAATTGCTTCATCAGAGCAATACAAATCTACAACGCACAACGGAAAACAACAGCAACAAGAATCAGAAAATACAAATGCTGATTATTTCACCTACGCGTGAATTGGCACACCAAATTGCGACGGAAGCCAGACGCCTTACACAAAAATTTTATCATCATCATCACAATCATAATCACAATCATAATCATCCTCGGTCTTCTTCGTTGGAGTCTTCTACTTCTGCTACGAGTATCATCACAGCAAATAATATCGATCCGATGACCCTTACGAGTCAAGTCATGTACGGTGGTATGCCAAAATATTCAGATTTGCAACATCTGCAACACCAAGTGCCACATATACTGATCGCTACACCAGGGCGTTTACTAGATCATTTGCGGAACACCCGGTCGGTATCAATCAACAACAATGGTCATGATAACAACGACACACAACGAGGCGAACCATTCCGAAATCTATTGTCAAATGTAAAAATTCTAGTCTTGGATGAAATGGATACCTTACTCAAGTCAGGATTTCGAGATGCAATTCAAGAAATTCTCCAACATTTGCCTTCTCAGAGACAAACTTTACTCTTTTCCGCTACAACATCGTCTGACGTACAGGAAATGGTGGAACACGCTGTGAATACCACTAATATGGTGTCAGTTGATTGCATCGATGACAAAACTGACCCCTCATCTGCCACACATACCAAAGTCAAGCAATCATATGTGGTTGTACCGACGAACCAAATTGTCGGGCGGACCGTACAGATTTTGTTGGATCTGATGGCTACACGGGGAACAAAAATTTTGGTATTTTTCCCAACTACGGCACAAGTTGTCATGTTTGCTAAGCTCTTTCAACATGGACTTGGAGTACCAGTCTTGGCGATGCATGCACAACTGAGTCAAGGACGACGGTCCGTGGTGGGTGATCGATTCCGGCACGCTAAACGCAAAGCAATCCTATTCACGACGGACGTTTCGGCACGGGGAGTCGATTATCCCAATGTCACCCACGTGGTGCAGGTCGGTGTTGCAGCCAATACAGAATCGTACATACATCGCTTGGGACGAACTGGACGAGCTGGTCGTCATGGTCAAGGTATCGTTTTACTCACACCTGCCGAGGTCGCCTTTGTAAAAGAGGATCTAAAAGGATTACCTTTGACCCCCAGTACAACGTGGCAAGCATTAATGGACAGACCTCTGGATATTAATTTAGAAGAGGATTTGAAGCGTTTAACGGACCGTGTGAGAGGTGGTCAGTGGCCCGATCTGGAGCAAAGCATTCAAGTGGTTTACGAAGCTCTGCTGGGATATTACACCAGCCGAATACGTCGATGGTCATGTAAAGGAGATAATCAGTGGCAAGATGACGTTGTTTCATTGGCCACTGAGTATTGTCGTCAGACGGGCTTAAACGAGACCCCCTATGTGACGCGTCGATTGACCGAGCAATTGGGTTTAGCAGATCATCCAGCATTAGTAGTACGAGATCGGTGGGGTAGTGGTCGAATCTTTGACGTGGGATCTAAAGGGTCTCATACTAAGACGGAGAGCGTTTGGTCGCGTCCAAACGGATTGCACCGGGAACGAATGACAAATACTACTGGTCTATGGGAAGATGAATTCGATTCTTGAGCTCCTTATCGGTGGAATACAACACTCTGTAGGACAATGTAATGAACATGGAGCATTCGCTGATGCATATGGACAATCCATGGTCCCGTCTCTGTTTACAACTACTGACTCACATAAAATCGCTAGAGATCCACGCTATTTGACGCTCGCATACTCGTTCACCTCAATCTTCGAGTAGATCTTTTGACTTTGAATGACTCGCAACACGATAAGATGGATCTTCTCGAGGATTTCATCTGCAGCGCTGATGAGGAGCTCATCAATCCAGGCATGATCTCCAGTTTCTTCGTGTTTGTTTGACTTTTCTTCCTTCTTTTGTGTCCCATTCGGGGAGTACGGAAGCACAAATCGATCATATGGGTTAAAATACGAGTAGATGCATTATTGACTTCCGTTGGGCGACGACACAACATACTCTTGTTGAGGAGTGCAAGTCTAATAGGCAGCATAATGCATTGTTATTGTTAGATGTTTAGCTATCTGATGGAAGATGACAATAAAACTGTCATTAGTGAAATTGGCTTTAAAGTGCATAAGCAAAAAGAACAATCGTGACAGTTACTCCTAACAAAAAAAATACGAACCGATCGGTCTGACAGTGAGTCGAAGTTTCTAGGACAATCTACATTTACAGGTTGGAGTAATCCGAACTTTTTTTGTTAGAATCATAGTTGTGAGATTATTTGTACAATATACGCGAAATTAAATCTTTATTCTCACAATCTCTATCCTCTATCTTTTGGTAAGAGTCAAGTTGCGAGGACAATCAAACCCGAACCTTAATTTTAGTTAAGTTAAGAGAGGAGTAATAATATTCTCTATTTTATATCGGCGATCAGAAAAACGTAAAACAGCGCCGCAACAATTAGAACCGCAGGAAGACAATTTCGGACGCCGGTGTTGGAGGAGCGTGAGCCGACGGCGTGCGCTCACGCCCACAGCGAGTTTACCAGGTT
>Ga0051981_10001675_pt1 | contig 10902 bp, 8 predicted proteins | sample CryGey13umfilter_3_FD_59644 | JGI IMG/M metagenome (GOLD analysis project Ga0051981, IMG submission 59644) | Groundwater microbial communities from aquifer in Utah, USA - Crystal Geyser 4/10/14 3 um filter | ecosystem: Environmental > Aquatic > Deep subsurface > Groundwater | place: USA: Utah... | reverse complement strand
GTGGCTACGATTGCAAGGTGTAATGTCACATATAAAAAGGAAAATTGGCGCATCGTACTCATATTTCAAATCTCCAAACTTTCTGGAGACTATTCTCGCATGCGAGGTTAGAGAAAGCACTGCTTGAAGATGCTTATCTCGTCCGAAAGGATGAGAGATGAGCTATTGGTTGAGTTTCTTATCGACGATCGGAGGAGGTCGCCCCGCAAGTTCCCATCGGTTGACTGTGAGGTGCGTTTCCGCGTGTCACGTCGTCGTGGTGACTTGATTTTATCCCATTAAGGTTTAAGATCTCAACGGACGCAATTCTCATCATCAGATCTGATGAACATATCATAAAAGCGAAGGATACATAGCTACTCCGTTCAACGACACATTAGCCAAACGCAAACTACTTAGATGTCGAATTGTCAAACCAATATAAACCTACTAAAGAATCTCGCTAAGAACGTGTCAGTCTCTATTTTATAACGTGTACTGACTGTGAATGGATGAGCTGAACTCTTAATATCAACCATGTTTCCAAAACATCACGACGAGGACGCAAAGAGTATTGCGAATAGTATTGCGGTTATTCAATGGGCGATAACTTTCATTCATCTGTGAAAGATTGTGAGTTGAGATTGAGGAAAAGGACGGCCATGGCGGGCATGCAGCAGCTTATAGCATTGTTGATAATAGTGGCGGGAGTAGCAGCAGATGAGAATCATAAGCCAGAGCGAAAAGGGTTACACTTGCAGGCAGCATCGCAACAACACAAACAAAGATTGACAGGATTGACCGTGAAGAAATGGGACGCCACTGAGACAGAAAGTTCCGAATGGTACAGATTTTTCTTGAACAAAAATGGAAATCACAACACACTTACCAATGATCCAGCAGAAATGAGTATGCCTACGGGTAACCCTTCCGAACCACCTCGAACGGGCAAGCCTTCCATTTCACCATCAACTTTGCCTCCTACGGATCGTCCAACTCGTGCCCCCACAGCTCAACCCACAACTCGACCCACAGCTCGACCCACGATTTCGCCGACTCTGGCGGGATCACCAACATCGAGCCCAGTTACCGAGGCCCCCAGTCCAAATCCGAGTGTTTCTCCAACGGAAAGGCCTTCCACAGCTCCAACACCCAGGCCTTCCACAGCTCCAACGCCCAGGCCTTCGGAGCCGCCTTCGACTTTATCTCCGTCACGAGCTCCTTCTGTTTCGCCGTCTACAAGCCGTCCAAGTCCTTTACCGACGGATTCGCCCACCAGCAGCCCTGTCGGAGAACCTACAAGCTTCCCCACTGATGGTCCCACGGCGATCCCGACACTGACACCTTCTGGCATTCCTACGCCCGAACCTTCTGAACCCCTTTCGTTACCACCAGCTGATACCGTAGTAGATACGTTATCTCCCACCGGTTCGCCCACAAGCTTACCTACTCTAGCTCCGAGCCCAATGCCCTCTGCTGCCCCGACTACTTCACCTTCTGCCGCTCCAACTGGTACGCTACGATTGTCAGTATTGCTCCTGTTATCGTGTATGATCGATCAAATTTACTGACCTTTTTTATCTTTGCTTGCAGAATTTCCAACGACGACAGCACCTACGAATCTACCTTCGTCTTCTCCAACAATTGCATCTTCCTCGTCCCCGTCTTCGTTGACGGTGGCTCCAACCTCACGACCAACTCAAGCTCCCACGTCAACAACACCAACAACAACGCCGAGTAGCTCTTCATCGAATGAACCAACGACAATGCCTACAAGTGTTCCGTCTATATTCCCTTCGATAAGCCCAAGTAGGTTGTCATCCGCGTCTCCTTCCAGCATTCCCACAGAGCTGCCGATTGTACCGACAGGTCTGCCAACGAGTTCGCCAACGGGAAGACCCACGCTTCGCCCTACTTCACTTCCTACTGATTTGCCCACCATTCAACCGACGAGGTTGCCGACTCGATCACCAACAGATATGCCCACTCCAATTCCAACAGCTTTCCCCACAAGACGATGTGGTGGGCTAAGTCCTCAACTCAGACAAGATTTCATTGGTTTAGTCGCAAATGTAGTGTCCGGTGGAGTTGCTTTTCAAGCGGGATCTCCACAGAATGATGCCTTTAACTGGATTGTGAATGTAGACCCTGACTATCTTTGTCCCGAAGACAGTGGATTGGTAACACGCTATACGTTAGCGGCGTTTTACTTTAGCACCCGTGGAGGGAGATGGACTCGATGCCGTGCCCCTCCTGAATTTGAAGTAGAAACCGAGGAAGCTGCGAATCAGGCTTGTCCACAGGGAAATGCTTGGCTCACTTCCGGTAGTGAATGCGACTGGAGTTTTATCACGTGTGACGAAAATGATGAGGTGGTGGAGATCAGTATTGGTAAGTTATCCCTTGGTCGAATTTTCTATCGACTTCGATTACAACTTCTGAGCTCACCCAATTGTGTCGTCACGATGTGCATTCCCGTGTTCCTTTCTTCTTAGACTCAAACGGATTGACTGGAACGCTAAACTCCGAGCTTCGCCAACTAACTTCTTTGAGAATCCTTCGTCTGCAAAACGGTGCCATCACAGGTGACATTCCAGACATTTTCGATGGAACCCGTTCCTTGGAGATTCTGGACCTTGACTTTAACTTTATTGGTGGCGAGATTCCAACTTCTATCTTCACTTTGCAAAACCTAAGACAGCTGGATTTGAATGATAATCGATTACAAGGGTCTATCGGTACCCAAATCGGTCAACTCCGTGATTTGGATTTCTTTTCTGTGCACAACAATCAAATGACGGGTACCATCCCCCGTGAAATCGGTAATCTGCTACTACTTCGTACGTTACTATTTTCGTTAGACTGAGGAGCGAATACGAATACGAATACGAATACGCGCACAGTACCAGACATTTGTTCTCACTCCTCCTTTGATTGGTTCATTGTTCACAGAATTTGCCACATTTCATAGTAACTTCTTTGAAGGTACCATGCCAGATGCGGTATGTGCACTCCCTGCGGTGACGGACCTTACGTCCGACTGTCTCTCAACACAAGGGCGTGGATCACCTCCCTTCGTGGAATGCGTTTGCTGTACGCAATGCTTTTAGCAAAAAAAAAAGAAGAGAATCCATGCACGGATCCGCAGAATTCATAATGCACCCACGCCTGACTCCAGCCCAAGGCCGGCACAGCTCGTCTTGACGTATCAAGTCATTCCAAATTTCATAACATTTATATCCCGTATAGAATCCCACCTGGCTCCATTTATCAGGACTGGATACAGGAAAGATAAAGAAGCATGCATTAAATACGTTTCTGATTGTCTTTGTTATGGTAGCGATTATACCGAACTTTGTACACCTCAACTTCTGATGTTAGATCCCATCCTCTGTTGAGAGAATTTTATGTTTGGTTTCGAGTTTCGAAAGAATCGCTCGCGTCGCGCGATCCAACGTCCCCTCGGAACGAAACTTTTTCAAACTAAATCCACGTGGAAGTGCACAAATCCCAACATCGACTTCCACGTTGGATCAAAAACTAACTGGTGCTTCGTGTGGGGGGGATCCATCGGACCGTAACCGCGATTATTCCGCAACAATCCAACCACAAAAAAGAATCTCATTCGCAACAGGAACAAGGGAAAATAACAGATTCCTACCAACGCTCAACACACATCGTTTATAGTCTCTTCTCCAATCATAAAACGAACAATGCGGTTAACTTCAGCTACTTCCTTTATTTCATGCCTTCTCTTGGTGAGTTAGCAGAGGTAGTAGTAGCACGCGGCGACGGACGCGGCTGCCATGGAGTGATTGCCCTTTGGCCGCTGTCACTGAGTTTACATGATCATCCCTAACAAAATGTGTATTTATCTTCTTCGTTCATCTTCTGCTGATTCATTATCATCATGATCATCGTTTGATTATTAATGCAAAACTTACAGGTCATCCTTGTCGTGGCAGTAAGCGCCTCGTCTCCACTCAAGGATTTGCAGGTAACTCTTCGTGGCAAAAAGTATGACGTGAGCGATGTCACCACCGTCAAAGAATTGAAAGAAAGGGTGAAGGAGATCAGTGGCACCACGAAAGATCACAATGTTTTATTTGGTGGGAAAAAGTTGGCAAATTCCGTGTCGCTCCAGGAAGCAGGTGTCTCGGACGGAGATCAACTCAACATGGTGCCCGCGACGACCAAGACGAAACAATCCGCCGCCGCTGCCACCACCACCGCCGCCGCGACCGCGAAATCATCAACTGCTGCGAGCAGTGCCGCCGCCGCGAATGGAGGCGAAGGCCAAAAGTCAGAAAGCATGGATGCCATGAAGGAATACTTGCAGCAATCGGGTATGGACCCGGCCCAAATTGAACAAATGATGTCGAGTATGGGTGGAGAAATGCCGGACCTGAAAGAATCGCTCCAGTCCATGACTCAAATGATGAACTCGCCCATGTTTCAAGAATATATGAGCAACCCCGAAATGTTAGAACAATCTCGTCAGATGATCCTCAACAATCCTATGCTCAAAGGTATGATGGGTGGCATGCCGGGCATGGAAGAATTGCTCAATGATCCGGTGGCTTGGCGTGAAGCGATGCAGGCGGCTGCCAACATGTATAAGAATATGGATGGTTCAGATTTGCAATCAATGTTGGAGGGTATGGGAAATATGCCCGGTGGAGCTCCTGGTGGATTGTTCAACGGAGAGCTGGATAATTCATCGGCGGCAACAGCGGCTCTGGACGAACTAGACGAAGACGATTAGACGAGTGTTTCATCGCTAACTTAGTTTATTATGCATCATTTTCGATGACGATGATGATGATGATGATGATTTCTTATGATAAAACGATAATGCTTACAAGAATATATGTTTGAGTTTGGTGTACTACTGTTGTACAACAGTCGGTCGGCCTCGACCACAGCGAGTGCTTGCTCATCAAAAGCAAATAGTGCAGCATTCCGGTTGTTCACACACAACTTGATCGCAATCTACAGTCAAGTCCGTAAGGTTACCTGAAATCCGTAGATCGCAAATTTCTGTCGGCATTGTCCCAGTCAAGTCGTTAAAGTGGAGAAACAATTGTCTCAATCCAGATAAGTTGCCCAATTCGGTCGGTACCGGGCCTCTCAGATTGTTATTGAAGAAGTTCAATGTTGTAAGTTGGGATAGGTCGCCCAGAAAAGTAGGTATCGTACCGTTGATAGCATTACTTTGAATCCCGAGTCCTTCAAGATTTGAAAACGCAGCAAAGGAACTCGGTATGGCCCCTCCGATGTTATTATTAAATCCAATGGAAAGAACTCGAAGACTGGAAAGTTGCGACAAGAATGTGGGAAGATCACCGGAAATTTGGTTATCATCCAGCATCAAGAACTCTAAATTCGATAATTGTACAATATCAGACGGGATCTCTCCTGACAACAAGTTGTCCACTAGGCTGAGAAGCTGTAGTCGTTCCAAGTTAAACAATTGCGTTGGGATGGGCCCACTAAGGCTACCATCATTGAGGAACAGAAACCTCAGGTTCGATAATTCCCCTAGTTCAGTTGGAATTGGTCCACCACCAATATTGTTACCACTGAATTGAATGATGGTAATGTCGTCGATGGTAGGATCTGCATCTGTCGTGTTGGCATCAGCGCATGTAATGTTGAACCAGTCACATACTGGACTGCAGCTGAGAAAGCGGTCTCCCGACCCTAAAAAATCTGGACAGTCGCTTGCTGACTCGTCGGGGGTACAAAAGTTCCACTCTGGCCCGTTACTGGCGAAATAGAATAAAGATAATATGTAGCGATTGATAATTTCCTGTCGGTCTTCGGTAACTAGATCACAGGAGTCGCCGCTGCCAACGTCAGCTAACAGTCTTTGAAAAGCAAGATTCGCGGGCGTACCGGCAGTTTGGATATCAGATGGAGCCGAGATTGTGCTAACTATCGTAAGCAAGGCAGACTCAAAGGTTGTTGGAGATGCTGACGGGCTGCTAGTTGGAAGTGCAGTTGGAAGTGCAGTTGGAAGTACAGTTGGTAGTGAAGTTGGAAGTGAAGTTGGAAGTGAAGTTGGAAGTGCAGTTGGTAGTGAAGTTGGTAGTGCTGTTGGTAGTGACGTTGGAACCGATGTTGTTGGTTGACTTGTTGGCTGATCTGTGGGTGCCGACGTAGGTGCATCGGTGGGTATTGATGTCGGTGCACTTGTGGTGGGTTCCGATGATGGTGCATTAGTTCTGGGAGATGATGAGGGAGTGTCCGTCGGATTGTTTGTTGGTTCGGATGTTGGCTCACTCGTTGGAAGGTTTGTGGGAATACTGGTCGGCAAAGCTGTCGGCAGTGCTAGATTTGCTGTGGGGCGTATGGTAGGGGATTTCGTTGGTAATAATGTTGGAAATGACGTCGGAAGTTTGGTCGGTATCAACGTCGGTGTACTAGTCGGCGAAGAAGTCGGTGTTGCTCCGTTCTGTTCGAAGTCGCAGCAATCCAAATATTCTCCTCCGAATGTAGGACAACACAAACCAGTGTGACCGCTTGCCTTACATACATGATGCATATGACACCACCCCGAACCATTGAACTTAATCTCATCATCATTGTCCACTTCATCGGGGGCAAAATAAGGCACGGGTTTGGGGGTTGGTTTCGGACTAGGTACTGGAGTTGGCTGCTTGTAGCCGTCTGGCGAAAATCCGCCTCCACTTTTAAACTTTGGCGTACTCTTGGGTTTGGGAGAGTAATTCGGATATCTTTTTGAGGACTTTCCTTTCTTTCCAGACTTTTTCGACTCCTTGTAGCTTTTACGGCTTTTGGTGCTCATTCCCATCTTGCTTTTACTTTTCTTCTTGCCACTCTTCCCTGAACTGCGCGCGAATCCCCACCACGTGTTCGCCCATAATTTTCTATCGTCTGTGGCGTTATTGTCAATCAACAGATAGTCATTACCCTTTGATCCCTTTTCTAAATCGTCGTCGGCATGAAGTACCTTGTCGGCCTCGTTACGTACTCTCGACAACGATTCGGAGGATGCTTCCGTGTCCCTCCACTGCATAACAAACGAAACTGCCAGAAGAATGAGAGTGAAATGCCGCATGGTTTTGTATTGTTCGGTTTGCTGCGTTGTCAAATGTCAAAAGTGTAGCATCAACAATTTGATAGACATACTTCGCTCCAAAGCGTGAGAGGAGCCTGCGATTGGTGGTACGAGAAAAGTGGCGAGCCTTGAGAACAAAGATTCCTTGAAAAGATCGGCGTGTGTGACTATACAATTAAAAATGACGTAGAATCTTATTCCTAAGTAATCGGCCAAAAATATTTAAACTTGAAAAGAAGGAAATATCAACCGATGCGTCATCGCAGGCACGCAAAAGAGTCTTGGTCGCACTTATATGAGACTCATTCGATCACGAATATGACAGCATCAGCTCAAAACTCTTACCGTCTTACTATTTCCACAACCGGTCGATCGGTTTCCTCCAACCCGGCATGGTACTGACTGCTTGGCAAGTGCTTGTTGGTTGCGTTCATCAGGATTATCTCTTTATCAGGACAACCTCTTTCAAATTAATGTACGTTGGTTTGTGACAATATTGAGTGTGTTTTGCAATAGACTAGGAGAAAGTATCACCGTAGGCGAGTCTGATAAACAGATTGGGTGCTTCAACATCATGGGAGAGCTAAAAACGGATGGAGAATCTGTCGGAGGGGTCGCGTTGCCTTGATAGTATGCATGTTGCGTGTTTACCTCACATTGGCTAACGTTCTTGCGCTGTTATTTCACAACATTACAGATAGAAAGATGACTCGATACAGTGTAGAACCGGAAGTTCCAGAAAAGACTTCCAAATCGTGTGGGTCTCACCTTCGTGTGCATTTCAAGCACATGCGCGAAATCGCCCATCACGTCAAAGGTATGGAAGTGAACAAGGCCCTCCGCACTCTGGATGATGTTCTCGCTTTTAAGGCCGTCATTCCGTTCGTCAAGTTCACCGGAGGTATCGGTGCCAAGGCACAAGCCAAGCAGGCCAAGGCCCCCGGTAACAGAGGCCGTTGGCCCGTCAAGGCCACGGCTGTGTACCGTGATTTGGTCAAGAACGCCGTAGCCAACGCGGAAAAGAAGGGACTCGACCCCGATACGCTGATGATTGAACACACGCAAATCAACCGTGCTCCCCCTGGACGCAGACGAACTTACCGCGCCCACGGTCGCATCGGTAAATACGCCTCGCAACCCGCCCACGCACAAATTATCCTGAAAGAAAAGTCGGAAGCCGTGGAAAAGATGGACGATGAAGAACCAAATAAATTGACAAAGAAGCAAGCCGCGAAGCGCCGTTTCGTCAAGGTGGGAGCTTAATTTTAAAGCTAAAATGCCGCCTTTAAAAACTCTTTATTCGTTTACTTCAAAAATGCCGTGGTCGAGCCCACAGTCGTGTCAGGTCAAAAGCCGGAACGCGGTCCATAGGTGCAAGATTCCTTTCAGAATATGTGAGACTAATTTAGATTTCCATCGTCGATGTTTTCTGCTCTGTCGTATTTCAACCCACGACATCGCGCAGCTGTTTCATTCTTACGCCATGGGAACATCTCAGCACAAGCCAGTGCCTGAATTCGATGGGAGAAGGTCCCATCAAAGGAAGAATACCATATTATAAATAAAGACTTTGTTTGGCGCTTGGATTGGTTTTCACGTCCTTCATGTGAAAGTAAGAAACGAATATCAGCTAAAAAGAAATGATGGGTCTTCATCTCCTCGCGCCATCGCCCGTAATCTGCTGCGACACTGGCAGTCGTTGGATCGTTTGGAAGAGACGAGATGTATTCCCCCGACGGGCCACGTGTGACCATAATTCGGGCAACAAATGATGGTTCGTGTCATCCGCTAGAAAGCGTTGCGTGCGTCGATTGAGTCTCATCCATCGTTCAATCTGACGCACGATGGGTCCACCCCGCTCTCGTCCACTGCGATCACGAGCACCGTGACCATAAACATCCAACCTTTCCAATCCCACATGAACGGCGGCAGTCTGTTCAAAGGATTTCAATCCGATGATATGCATTCTGCTTTGCGTCAATCGAACGTCGCGCAGGGAGGGGCAACGCGAAACGGACTTGGCCAGATGGCGAGCACTCTGGGAATCAATCGCGTTGACATTCAAATGCAGAACGACCAAATGACATCTTATCAAGACCTGGGATAATGCCGTGGCACCTTGAGCGTCCACGGGGATATTTTGCAAGGACAATTCTCGCAGCGATGGACATTCTGGTAGTGCGTTGGCAAGCGTCACGACGCCTTCGGGCAACAGAGGCTGACGATCCAAAACGATACGGTAGAGATGAGTCATCTGCGGTAAGATTTGTGCCAGAGCTTGACAGGTTTTTGGCCCCAGGGTACAGTCCGTTTCATCCTCTCGATGTTCATGGTCGCGCCGTTGTTGCGGATCACGCCGATGATTCTGGACACTGCAACCTGACATGTCCAGGAGACGCAAAGTTTGTGGCAAGGTTTGAACAATAGACACTCCACCCGCATCTCCAATACGATTCCAAGCTAATTTTAGCTCTTGTAACATTGTGAGACGATACAAGCTATTGGCCAATGCCTTCGCACCGGAATTCTGAATATCATTGCCACCAAGATTCAGGTATACCAGAGAGGCAAGGGAGGAAAAGGCCCCGTCACTGCACAACCGTTGTATTCCGTCGTCACCCAAACTACACGCTTCCAACGATAAGGACTTGACAGCATTAGGACAAGTACTGAAATTACTTCGACGACTACAACGCAAGCCATCTAACAGCACGGGTAGTAATTGCGGGACGTGGTAATCGGTCCAACCCGTCGTTTCGATGCATTCGTTGTTCGTAAACTCGTTCCATTGCAACCCAAACCGTTTCAACAGCTTTCCCGTTTCATCGTCCTTACGAGGCTCGGTTTCTTTGTGATCCAGTGTCATCATATTCTTGCGAACCTTGTGAACGGAAGAAAAGTAGTCGAGTAATAGTTCATCCAAAGAATTGGGATCAGTCCAACTCTACTAGAGGTAATGCTCTGACTGTGAGTTGTTTCGTCGAGGGTTCTTTGTGCCTCGTTCATGACCAAAATTATACGGGACAGACAAGGAGCATCATCGACTTCGACTGACCGTGATCCGTCCATAAGCGACCCATCACAGGTGGATTGTCCTCCACCAAGAGACCCATCACGACGTCGTACACACCCATCAGATAGATGATGATAGATGTACCACGCCCATGTCAAATGCTATTGTCACCCTACTAGAGTAGAAACTGGGAGACCTATCTATTCTACAAACTAAACTTTTCTCTCGACTTTCCAACATATCGTCATTCCTTCGTGCAAAACGACTATCGACAAACCATGAATTCGAAGCAAAAGTTTTCCACCGTGGTGCGTTTGCTCTTTCTGGCACACTTCCTCGAGTACGTTGGGGCGTTTGTTTCGAGGAATCATCCTTTCATTTTTCCGACCGCGTCCAAAATTGCCGCGACGACGGGTCTCTCGGCCAAGAAAAATGTGGATGCACAGAAAGGTGGATCCAATGGAAAACGAGCACCCAGTAAAGTAGTGGATCCAGAGGGTCCTACTCCGTCGATGGATGAATCCGATATGGAAGAGATTGACCCGGAAGATATCCCAGAACTGCGCGATATCGAGGACGCGGCGGACTTGCCCCGACCCATCCCACACCAACCGTGGCGGCGGGGAGACACCGCCGGTTGTGATGCCCCCATCGCCGTGGAATGGCGTCAAAAAGCCGAAGAAATTGTGACCAAATCGGTGGAACTAGTTGGTGGCAAAGTGTTGGATGTTACGTGGTACTTGACACACATGGTAGTGACCTTGGACGACGACGTTATGCCACCCAAGAATTTTGGTAAATCCTCGGGACCGGTCATTAATATTGT
>Ga0051981_10001671_pt1 | contig 10909 bp, 7 predicted proteins | sample CryGey13umfilter_3_FD_59644 | JGI IMG/M metagenome (GOLD analysis project Ga0051981, IMG submission 59644) | Groundwater microbial communities from aquifer in Utah, USA - Crystal Geyser 4/10/14 3 um filter | ecosystem: Environmental > Aquatic > Deep subsurface > Groundwater | place: USA: Utah... | reverse complement strand
TTTTTTTTTTTTGACGCCTGTCATTCGATACATACCACGAGGGGAAAGTGTGACCATGGCAGCCGCAACGACATCGTCGGAAAACGTTCCCAGCGTATCACACCCTTCCTCCGCTTCCGATGTGACGCGCCGTATGGTATGCGGAGGATTGGCAGGGATGATTGCCAAGGTAAGCAATGGTGGTGTTCCTTTGAGTTTAAAGAAGGAAAGAAGAAGAGAAGACTGCCAATGCCAGAGGTCCTTCATTGTGAGGTTTCTGCTCAAATATGGTTGATTTTGTTCTGGATAAGATTGGAATTGATCGATAGGGGAAAACATTATCCGTGGGGTATTGGCTTGTGTTCTTGAAACCGCCCCAGAGGTTATGATGTAATTTAATGTTTTTGTATGGGTCGGATTATTGCATTGCATTGCATTGCATTGCCATCTCTAACCCGGACTTTGCATTCATCTCTTTGTCATGTTCCACTCTGCTTTTGGATGAAATCAATACATAACAACGTAGACTGCCACTAATCCTTTGGATAGAATTCGTATGCTTTCACAAACGGGAGAACATGGTGGTGGAGCTAATACAAGCATCGTCCGCCTCTACCGTGATATTATCCGTAACGAAGGTGTCATCGGACTTTGGGCCGGCAATGGGGCCAACCTGTTACGCGTATTCCCATCAAAGGCTGTTGTATTTAGTTCGAATGACTTTTATCGACAGCTGATCCAAAAATTCACCGGCGAACAACGGTTGTCGGGGGTGGGGTCTTTCTTGGCGGGTGGTATGGCTGGCATGTCGGCCAGCTTTGCGACGTATCCTTTGGACTTGGCGGTAAGCAGAGAGACAGACAAAGATAATGATGTTTACGCTTCCCGATATCTCATTCAAGATTAAATTTGCTCTGTGACACAGCGCGGACGTATGACTGGGAAATTAGCTTCGGCACCGGGTCAAAAAACATACGGTGGCATCGTTCAGACTGTCGTCTTGACTGTGAAAGACGAAGGGTTGATGGCCTTGTATCGAGGCGCAACACCGACCCTTCTGGGTGCTGTACCCTATGAGGGTATTAAATTTGGTACCGTAGGAGTCTTAGAAACTTGGTTCCCCTTAGCGGTGAACGAAGACGGTTCCCTCCAACAGCCTACACCACTCCGAAAAATGTTATTTGGCGGATTGGGTGGCGTGATGGCCGGGTTGATCACGTACCCTAATGACACTGTGGTGAGTAACTTTGACAAGTACTTGTTCATGATCATTGCGCCGTAGTCAGCGTCTAAAGTACGCTCTACCCTTTGGCAGCGACGGTTTCTACAATTGCAAGGCTCTCGTGGTACGAAACATCAGTTCAAGGGATACTGGGATTGTGTTGTGCAGACATACCGAACTCACGGTATCGGCAGATTTTACAACGGTGTTACCATCAATGTGGTGAGGATGGCACCGAACACGGCGGTGCAGTTCGGCGCGTACGAATTATTGAAACAGTGGTCGGCAGATTGGTTCTGATGTGAAATTAGTGAGATGTTAAAAATATACACACATGCATATTTATTCAAATGAATATAATCGAAGCATAATTCGATGAGAACATTGGTATGGAATACCAGAAGAGTATTCGCATTGCATCGAATAAATCATAGGGAAAGGATTGTAATAAACATTGCCAGCAACGTTCCGATAAAATAATCTAGCGACGGATACAAACACAAGACTTTCAATACAATTTTTCATTTAGAGTGTACGGTGACAATATTTGAAGAGAACAGAACGGACTGCATTACAATCAATTGATTGTTCGTGAAATCTGATGGAAATCCAATACACCGCGATGATGCATTCCATAAACCAGTAGTGTTTCTTCCATTTCTTCTCATGCGTTGCTCGGTGTTTCCCCGTCCATAATAGACGACGACCCACGCGCCAATGCAGTGATAGAGGTTTCCTCCGTTTGGGGATGACTGATCGCAATTTTCTCCATGTTCGTAAGGATAACTTGTTGATCGCAAGTTTCAGAGGGATCTTCTAGAGATGCATCGTCTCCTTCTTCATCAATTTCATCCAGAGGGTCCAAAAAGAGTTCTCGATCGGTCCCTACCGACGCCGTGCGACTGGCGTTGGAGGATCGTACCGCGACGTCTGCGAATGCGTGACAGTCGTCGAGCGTTTCTTCCGACAAGCGCTCATTCACTGAAGGCAAGTTAGTCATGGGCGGACGAATGGCCATGTTTTTGCTACTAGACTGGCTCAAATCGTCGATGAGTCCCTGACGATCATACAAAATATCATTATCCACCAAATCTTCCAAGGATGAAATCGATGAATCGCCCATGGCCACCGTGGTTGTCGTTGTGCGTTCCTTTAGGGACGGGCTTCGCGATCGCGAGCCGCCCGGAGAACGCGTCCCCCCTTGTTCATGAGGGTGTGTTAATGACTTGGATCGTTTGTTGTTGACCGATCCTGAGCTATGGAACGATCCCACCGTATTCAAGTTACCACAAGAGCCAGATAATTTCTCCCTGACGCGGGTAGAGTGAAGACGCCCTGGTGGCAAATTCAATTCTTCTTCGTCATCCACAACCGCGGGTGGCACTTCTTCGGGGATGGAACCAGATTTTCCATTCACATCATCGAAGTCAAGAGATCCCTCTCGTTTCAATTTTGGCTCGGAAGTCATTTTGTTTTAATTATTAGAGTTCAGTAGTGTGATAGGGTCCGTCGTTCTTATTTTTTTCAATTCAATCAATTCCAATCAAAAAACAAACGTTGGACGTCTTAAAGATACAGTATTCCTTCAACGGTGATATACGGCGAGTTCAACAGAGAGCAAACAAAGGAGTTGAATGTTGTCAAACAAAATTGATGGTAGGAATGAATTTAATATTCTTTCCGTTTCAAGAATAAAAGGCCAATCACGACAATGTCTTGTATTCACTACTTCCCTTTACATTCGGATTGCCGTCAAGAGATGCTGGTAAACGGAGTAGAGTCTGCACTTGATGCGCTGCTCCTCGATGCTGTCACCGCCGCACTGGCACCGAAATTTTACTAGCTGAGAATTCGAGTTCACGCAAGCGCACGCACATGCCCATTCCCCGCGATTTGGGCCGAGACTGGCTAGGCACTATCGTCGCTAATGTACGAAAGGACAATTATCAGGTTACTCTTACACACAAAGAAACTACGACAAATTGCAACCTATCAAAAGCAACCATGAGGAGTTGTTTTGTCTCAGATTGTGTCTACACCTATCAGACGTGATTACAATTATTAATTAACAAATCGATCCGTAATGGGGATTCAATCCGTCGACAAAACTACCTACCATAGGAGCAGAGAGAGCAGCAGGTAGTCATGTCGGGTATCGATTTGTATCGAAAGAATGACAACGCTACTCACATGATACTTAACAACCATCGCAAGACATCTCATAAAGTAAGATAATATAATACAATATGAATAGTATACGACAAAATAGTATGTCGCCCACAAAACACGTCGATATTCGACGTCTCAAATCAGTGACTTTGGCCAGTGCAAACAAGTGAAGACAATCTGAAATTCGATAGAAAACACGAAAGCACATTCTTGAAGCCCAGTTTTGCAGCCAATAGATATTTAATTGCAGATTTACAAGAATTGCTCTTTTTTCAATTTGATTTACTCCTAGGTGAAACGATTGCGCCATTCCAGGTAGCGGTGCATGTCTACGGTCAAAGGATTTTTCAACGCGTCCGATCCGGATTCGGGTACGCCACAAGAATCGAGTTCCTTGTTACAATCCTCAAAGTATGAAGTGCTCGGATATCCGTGCGCACCAGTATCAGTGCTGGTACGGTGATGGATCGCACCCCAGATTATTTGATCGCTCAAACCAGTTGAAAGGGAAGTGCCGACCTGAAAAATTAAGCCACGAAGAAAAGCATACACCAAGCGCCCAAGGAGTTTACGGCCATCAAGCGTATCGGGGATGAATGCCACGCGATGAGCACTATCAAAACAGATCCCTCTATTCCCGTGGTAACTCTTTTGAACGCCGCATGCCATCGCATAGCCAAGTTTGATTGTGCCCGGGGAGTAACCGTTGCAAGTCGACGTCGGATCAAACAAAACTGAGAGATTACCCGAAGGGCTTTCTCCCTGCGGTTGTTTGAAGAAATACCGGCAACAAGGACATTTACTGTATTTGTTGACTATCATTGTTGCACATTCTTTGTGGAAAATATGATCACAACCTTTGATTTGAAACAAGTTGTCTTTACCGAGAAATTCGAGGCAAATCGAACACTCATTTTCGAATTCACCGTTAGCGGGCTTGAACGATACGAAACAAGTCTCCAACGACGCTCCTCGAAGGGTCTGAGGAGCCACATATGAGAAACTAAACTTGCGACTTCCACCTCTCAAATAAAACTCTTTCTGTATCTCCAAAAGCTTGACCAAAACAGTCCGTTTTGGTTCTTTTTTCACGGTCACGACGGATTTGAACGGAACTTCTTCAACTAGCACTCGATCAATAAGTTCCTCAAAGTAGGTTTGAAGTTGAAGTAATTTGCCCAGTGTCTCGCAACTGTGAAAAACTTTGGTACCGTCAAACTCGATCAGTACGGCACATTGATCTGAATTGAGAAGGTTTATAACGTCGCGAGGGCGTCCGGTTTGCTGTTGTTTCCAAATCCCCCATATAGTATCATCAGGAATGTATCCACGGGGAATCGTGCTTTTTCTGACCATACCCATCAGGCGAAGAACCAACATACCTTCTGTGGCACTGGGTCGAAATTCGAAAAATGAAAGGGGATCATTTCCGGTGTAGACACCGTCTCCAAGCGCAGCGCCAATAAATTTTTCGGCTGTACCCTTGTGCATTCGATCGGCCTTGGTTAGCAACCCATGTTTCCGAATGTCGCTCATAGTGCAGGGAGTAGAGTAGTGATAGCCGATAGAAAGCTGACTTAAATATCCTTCACTTTTCCATTTCAGTCGCAAGTGGAAGAGACGGATCAGCTGGTCGCCAATGCTTCCCCAGGACACTTTGACAAAATCAGTAAATTCTTTCCATTCGTCAGTCGAAAGTTCTTCGGACATTTTCGAGAGAAAAGATTGTTTCATTGCGGATGCAACTTCTATTTCGTTCATAACCGAGTCATATTCCATGGAATCATCCCCGATGGGCTCCGTGGCGGCAATCGGTTTGACTTCGCCGTTCGTGGGGACTATATTGTTTGCGTATGCAATATCGACAGGGCGTCCTAGGTAATCTTCCATACGAAGCTCCTCCGGAGACTTATCCGAGTAGACTTCCATTGCGCTAATCGAATGAAATATAACATCTTCCCCATCAACAAAAGTACCTTGGTACGGAAACTTGGCGGTTCCAGAAAATACTAGTTTTGATGGACGTACCGAAAATGGTAAGCACACCGCATTTGAAAAAGATGGAGTAGGTTCGATCGAGGCCAAAGCCGATGGTACATCGTGTGGAAAGACTTTCCAGGGAAATTTGCGTTCGTCGCTTTCCGGGTTTTTCTGGGAAGAAGTTTGTTGATTATCGGAGATAAGCACAGGAAATGACATGATGAATGCGTTTTCAACTAATGTGTAGGAGCTTTGCAAATCTTACGAGTAGAGGAGACAATGAAAGTGTCCTGTAAACCACGTCTCGTTTGGACAAAGTTGTTCTTTTGTCGTTTGCTGTGATTGCTGCTTGGTTCGACACTGCCCTTCCACTTAAACAACAATTGAACTGTCTTATGTTTTCTAAAGGAAAAATAAAAGCGTTATGGTAGGTCAGTGAACTCCCGTGATGAAAGGAAACCGTTTTTTATAACCAGCCTTCGTTTCGTCGATCGTCTCTTCACCGGTCTCTGAAAACCTGGGATTGCGTCTCGGCGTTCAGTCGTGGACCAATGGAGAAAATCATCGGTCGCGTTGAACACATAATGACTACAGTACTAACTGTGAGTTAGAGCAAGTTCATGTAAAATTTGTGCTTTTCTTTTCCGAACAATCATTTCCAAACCAGAAAAATCATTTTTTCAGAAAACAGAATGTGCAGTATCCCTTGCTTCAAGGTGCATGAAGTCGACCACGAACATAGTTTTTCTGGAATTCAAGCGCTTTCGCTGCAACCAGAGATTTCCATAGATGCTCGTATTTTTTAGTACCACTGGCATCATTGTTAGCACTTGATGATTTCAATAAAGGCCTGCGATGGTTTGTACCCGAGCAATAGTTCCACATGCACGATTTCCAAACTCTTGAGAGCCACTCTCGTTGCCCTTCATCCGATGAAGAAGGGAAGTTGGACTCGTTGGACAAAATCAATAGATCGGCCGAAAGTTGCACTAGCTCCTCATCCTTTATCAAATGATCGATGACGGCAGAACAGTGAAAGTCGACACCTTCTACACTGATGTCACTAAACCGTAGAAAGTCGATACCCGAGCGAACTAGATCCAAAAATAAGCTTGAAGTGCTAGTACATTGTCCACGAGCCCGACAGTGGAGGACATGTGGGATTTCCCACCACGCGCAATGGTCGTTCACCGCACCGGAAAGTCCTGCTGATATGTGGTCAAATTGTATCGCCGGGTGCCGGAGTCGATGCAACCACAATGCAGCAAACTTATGGAGCATACGCACATCACCATGCATTCCACCATAACTAGCCCTCGCCATCGTGGCCCATACACATACTAATAAGTTCGTGCGTGGCTGCTTTTGACTGGCACTATGATCATTTTTGTCCGCCTTTTCCAATTCCGTCGTGACATCAGAAAAGAGAGCACTATCGCGTTCTTCCCCAGCCTCTAAGTGATCCTGCCACCGACATGAAGCAATCTCAAAAACGATACGAAAAACATGTTCCATCGAGATAGGTGGAGGCTCATAGTCTTTGGATTGTGCCATCATCAACCAAACAAGAATGCCGATATCAGGATGTAAAGTGGAGTCCTCGAGAATCATGACAGGCAGGCGTCGTAGGAGATCACCAAGCGACTTGTCGGCTAGTTCGAGTGCAACGCGAACGGAAGGTAGAGGTTTACGTCGCCGAATCGATTTTTGCAGGATGCTTTTCAACACGGGTACCGACAAGCGAGAGTGACCCTGTACGTAGCGACGTTTGCTGGTGGCAGGTGGCAGGTCTGTCGCTAGGTGAACGCGCGGGCCATCTCGAAGCTTAATAGTGGCAGTCCATACGGGCACCCTAGCGTCGAAGGCTGTTGGTTGGATCGAAACTCCTTCTTCAGTATACCAAAACCAGCACTCTCCTTCCTGTTTTGTACCGAACACCTTTTTTGATTGTGACATCATGTGAGCAAATAGCTGGCATGGTTTAGCAGGCTCGAAGTCCTCCGCATTTCCTTCCTGTGTGCCTCCTTTTGCATTCATTGTAGAAGGAGCATCACTAGGTGTTAGGTGACCACTAATTATCTGTTTCTTACTCAGTGGTGTATTTGTACTGTTTTCTTGAGTTTCCGGAAAAGCTACTTCTACCGAAAACGATTCATCGTTCTGCGTAATTGAATCCGCTTTCGTATCTGGACAATATTTTGTATGCAATAATGTAGTATGATATGGAGAATTTGGGGAATCGGCGGAAGCCGCCTGGGGGTTGGATTCAGCACCCCGGGAAACCAGAGTCTGGGGAATGCGTTTTGACGGCGAGGGAACGACAAGAGAGGTACAAACAGTTGTTTCAAGGGCTCTCTGATTCATCATGCTTCCCCCTTTTATATCCGTCTGATTCTGGTCTAACAAATGGGTCGCCCATCCTTCGTTGACCACTCTGGTAGAATCTGGGGTCGATTGCTCCGCAGAATCTGTTGCATCATTATGAGTCTTACAATTGGATGAAAAATCGACTTTTGTTGTGGGGGTTTCCTGACTCGTTGTTGGTACAGTTGCGTCCAAATTATAAAAGGGTTCTTGTTGACGTTGTTCCTCTACTTTTTTACCCTTGGAACAAGAAGGTTGCGACGGTGATACGATTGTCTGTGAATTGGGAAGTGAAAGTGGGCAGTCCGTCCCTGAAAATGATGCGTTAGCAGAAGTTATTGCAGGTTGATCTGTCGTATTCGTCTGAGCCGGAAGCTGAAACCGCGAAGGTGATACCATTGTTTCGGCTTTTGAGGTTGAAGATTGATGTCCACTTTTCTGTGGTGACGATTGCTCTGCAGTTGATGCAGGTTCAGATACAGGTGAAGCTTGAGGCTTTTCCGCAAATAATGTGTATTTTATCTCAGTATCTTGCTTTGATGATTTTAATAAATTTTGCGTCTCAATCACATCAGTATTCGCCTCACATACCGTTTCCGACTTCGACTCAAGTGCATTCGAGGATGCACGACAATTCTTCTTTTGCTGGGAGTTTGATCGATCGAAACAGATATCTAAATGACGATTCACATTGTGTGTCGCAATATGCTGACCACATCCAGCTGGACAAGAAACGAAACGTATCGATGATTTTCGTTTGCTCGTCACTGATCCACCCCTCGTCGAAGCACTGTTACGAGCAGGATATTTCTGCTGTGGTCGGGCCATGAGAAAGTCGAAGGCATTTTTGGGCTGTAACGCGGTCGTTCCGTCGGTCGCATTCCGTGGTCGTTTCCGATCAGCCGACATCCTATGAAATAAACTTTACGGCCGTCCAAGTACCGTTAAACGATAAGGATTGCCAGATATGGAAGAAAGCAATGGCGTTCTCCCTGTCAGTCTCCTCGCTATCAACGAATGTGCCTCGTGCCCTCGTGCCCTCGTGTAATGTTTTTGTTATTAGGAGTTTTATTGTTTGCTCTGGAGCTCTAGGAGGTAGCAGTAAAACAAGGTCTTGTACTTCCCATCTTATTGGACATCGTACAATTAGCAGTTCAAAGCGGTGAAACGTGCACCTTGACGCGCCAGCCATCAAAGCCCGCGCCTTCTCGTCTCCATCACAGCTATTATTTTACTTCACATCAATAACGCTAATGTAACCCTCAACGATGGTTCCCCGGCAACCATGACGATGAAATCCGCGCCGCAAGTCATTCCGAGGCTGTAGTGTTTTGTTCGGGTTTGGATGATAATCAGATTTCTATTTCCCAACAGCAGTTGTTGCTCATCTGTTGTCAGTACAGTCAAGTCTAGTTAGGACTTTGATTAAGATGACGGCAACGTCGTTGTCGCAACAACGCACAGAGGCGTTGCAGGCCGCACTCCAAAAGATGGAGCGGACCACGGCCGCGTCGGTGCGGTGTGCGGATCAGGTGGCCGATCGTGCTCGACAGTTGGACTCCTTGACGAGCCCTGCGAGTGATGCATCGTCTATGTTGAGTCGAGCAAATGCCAACCTAGCCGCGACGCTTGTTTTACTGAAGGATGCTCGGGAAAAGTTCGACACAGTAACAGACTGCGAACCGGCGTTGGAACGACTATACAAGGGCGTAGCTACCCTAGAAGAAGGACGCAACAGACAAAAGGGAACTGCCACCGCCGGTCTCATGAGTCAACGTGTCTTATTGACCGAGCAAGACGTGTACGCGGCAGCAGATTCCATGGAAATTCTCCGTGACGCTCATCGGTATTTCAGTCAACATGCCTCCTGGCGATCCACTCCGAGCACCTTAGCAGGCATTGAACGTATCTACAAAATGGGGGAAGATTCCATGTCCTTGCTTGTTAGTTTACACTTGAGAGGGGCTGGTCCGGCAGTGCGCCCGACACGGAAACAGAGTCACACCATTCCACCGCACCGTGAAACTGCAGAACAGGTAAGGAAGCGCACACACACATTGCACAGCACATCGTGTTCTCTCTCTCTCTGATGGCAATGGCTCGTATTCATTTTACTCACGATATCTAATCATCGTAGACGAGAGCTCGTCTTTCGATGGCTGTACAAAATAGAGATTTATTGAAATCTATTGGAGAGGTGGAAGAGTTTCAACCCTTAGAGGCTCGCCCAATTCGTGAAATTCGTTCCATCTTTGGCTGTCTTGGTGGGCATGGATATACTGTGAATGCGAGCCGCCGAGAACCACCGGGATTGAACCGTCTTTTCGGATTTCAGCCACAACAAATTGCGCGAACAGAAAAGGTTGGTTCTGGATGCTACAACAAGGTCACCAAGAGTGTGCTTGAGACAGGATTTGCACATTTGGATGCGTACGGGCACTCTCGACGTGACATTGCCTACGCTTCTATGGACTCGTATCATCGTCGACTCAAGACTGACCGAAAAAAGCGCCTTGAGAAAATGGGACGTGGGGACCTCGAAACCGAAGCAATGTCTGCGGCACGCGATGCGGTGCGTTGTGTCGAACATGCCATGATCGTGATTGCCGGAGAAAAGAATGTCTATCGTACTATCGTTACACCGGCTCTGGCCAAGACGGAAGAAGAAGCAGCTGAAGAAGAGGAGGAAGGAGAGGTCCAGATTTTGTCGCCCTATTATCGGAAGGCCTGTGTGGGTACCTACTCATACGTTGTGGGTGCTATCGTAGATCGAGCTCTTGATGTCATCGAGACTGTCTTTCTAAAGGAGGGCGGCATAGGTCAAACTTCTGCCAGCGGTTCGTCTGTAAGCGCACTTTCAGTGACTGCGGCTGCTGCAGCAGCGGCAGCAGGTCTGCGAATGCTCGATGGTGTCCGAATGTTGGGACCCTCTCTCGCCAAGCTCTGTGAGATGTCAGTAAATGACGGTCAAACAGACTCGTCGAGCAGCATTGCATCGGTACTTTGTATTGCAATTCACCGTGCCACAGTCAAGAATACAGCCAGGACACTTGAAAATCTCGCCAAGTCTATTCAGGAAGACCCCAACAAGGGGCCTCGGCACCGACCCAAAGATGCGTCCGTGTCCATTGTGTCAATGGATGCCGTCAAAGCCATTCGATCACTTTCACCCTTTTTGAGTGCTTATCGCAGTGT
>Ga0051981_10001670_pt1 | contig 10912 bp, 8 predicted proteins | sample CryGey13umfilter_3_FD_59644 | JGI IMG/M metagenome (GOLD analysis project Ga0051981, IMG submission 59644) | Groundwater microbial communities from aquifer in Utah, USA - Crystal Geyser 4/10/14 3 um filter | ecosystem: Environmental > Aquatic > Deep subsurface > Groundwater | place: USA: Utah... | reverse complement strand
AAACAAATAAATCTTGGGGGTATGATGATGTGGGCAAGCTTAACTCCCATGGCTTGGTCAGCCCTTACTGATTTCAAAGTTGATTGATCAATAATTGTGTAGTGAGTATCTTCATGCAACGAACTAAAAATAAACCCAAGTATTCTGTTTCTTTCGCGTTGGGATATACTTTTGGTATTACGAATATAGAACGATGCATCGATTATGGTGATCACCTCTTATGGACTGGATTTCTAAATCATTTATTCCGATCATTTCCGCCTCTTGGGAGGTCCCAATGAACCTTTCGCGCACCTTTGTAAAATCCTCACCGCAGCATACCCTGATGATGCTGTGTAAAATGTCAACGCCCCATCAAGAAAAACAAACTGTTGAATTGTGTGTTCGACATCCCATGGGCACCAAAATCATGATCGGATGGACCGATCGTTTTGACCAGAAATGCTGGACATACCATGTGTTGATGTAATAGGCGCCTCGGTGTTCATGTCCGCAGATGACTCAATTTTGTCACGACAATATGGCGCCCGTACACGCATCTCTAATTCGTCACGACCGATCCAGCTTTTTTGAATCTCGCAGAACAACAGTCAAGCGCCTACGGCTTGGGTCTGTACGCGATGGTACAAACAAAGATTCATGTATACACCATGAGCAGGATTTGGTAGTTCTTAATTAATTTTTTTATTTCTTAGACATGGCCTTCTGGTAGAAAGCAAGTTCGGGTCCTTCCAAAACGTATCCATCGCATCGTCCGGTTTGTCCGGGTCTGCTGGTGATCTTGGCGAGGAGACGTCCCGAGGCGAACTGATGGTCCAAGGGGGCCTCCAGGGTGCGCCCGGATTGTCGCGCCTTCAATTTCTTCTGAACTTGCGGGGACTTTTCCGAAAGATCGATCGACGGCTGTTCGCGGGTGTCCCCGGACTTCTTCAGACCGATCTTTACGCCGTAATGGCTCTCGTACCAGTCCTTGAAGGGGTGGGCGTCGATCAACACGATGGCACCCTTGACGAGGGTCTTGGTGCGCACCAATTCGTTGTTGGAGGCATTGTAGGTGACGTCCAACACGCGGACCTTTCGGGTGCAGACCTCGGTACCCCAGGAAAAGTTTCCGGCGTCCAATCGAAGGGCGCGGAACTTTTTGTTGCCGCCACGCGCCCGTACCTCGTGGATGCGCGTTTCGCCGATCTTGGTCATGGCCGCCGGACGTCCCATCTCGAACTTGCGCTTCTTGCGGTACTTGGCACGACGGCCACCCGTTTCGCGACGCTTGTGGCGTCCTTCGCGTGTGATACCCATGGCGATTTACTTTTTCCTTATTCTATTTGTTTACACTACTACCGGAGTAAAGTAAACTTCTTTTTACGAAAAGAGAGAAGCAGTGGACCGAACCGCGAGGTGGAGTGATCGATGATAATTGTCGGGTTAGAAGGATCGACGCCTCGTTTTTTGCTGCCCCTATTTTTTTTTTAGTAACGAGGTAAGCCAGGGAGTGGTGGCGTCGGTAATTTTTTGTTGTTGTACTGTTTTATTCATCACAACAGTAACCCCAACTATTTGGGGCTCAAATATCTCCCGAACCGCGCGCGCCTGGACGGTGTCAAACAAACTAACAGTAAGTAAGAAAACGGACGCATGTCGAACGAAAAACAATGGACAGTAAAAGGGGGGGGGGAAATAAAGCCCTCCTATTACTTTTTTTTATGAGAGGCCTTGAGTCGATCGTGGCATCAACCCAAGCACACACGACAGACGTGATCTCTCCTCCCTCAACCTGCTTGGCTGCTTGCCAATATAGCTAGAAGACCGTGAGGCACAACATTGTCTTTGTTTCGACTGCCTCGAGTAATATTCACTCTCCCTAATACTGTCTAGTTGACCGGAGCAAAGAAAAGAAGCGACACAAAGTACTCCTAGTTGTGATAGATCGAAAAACATGCCGAAACCCAAAGGTGAGCGATCCCCCGTTTATCCGTTCGACGAGGATGTCGTTTCACCGTCGTTTTGATGCGATGCAGTTCCTACTCCCGATACGTACTCACAGCACAACCTACACGAATTGTTGATCTGTTGTTGGGAAACTTTCTTTTTCAAATGAAAAATAACAGGAAAAGGAGGCAAAAACCGTAGAAGAGGAAAAGGAGACGGTGAAGAAAGTAAACGTGAACTTGAATTCAAGGAAGATGGTGAGTGACAGGAGAAATGATAATCGTCGTAAAAATGCATGTTGGTTTGAACGGACGATTTTGCATGCACACATTGATAAGGGTCAAGGATTGTTAAAAAAGAATCAATGGATGGAACGACTCATGTAAGGGACGATTGTTTGATGAGATGGATTCAATATGAATTCCGAAACACACGAATGAAACTGCTCGACATGTTCGCAGATGGTGTCATTCGTCCCATCGATGGTCTTAATGCAATCGATTTGATCTATAAACATGTTTGTCCCCGAATGAAATAAAAGGAAGGGTACACGCGATCTTGGTTCGGCAATCGCGCCTCGACAAAACCCCTCACCACTAAGTGTTCGTTCCGATTGTTTGCTATCACAGGCCAAGAATACGCTCAAGTCGTAAAGATGCTCGGGAATGGACGCTGCGAGTGCTTTTGTTTCGATGGTGTGACGAGACTGGGGCACATTCGTGGGAAAATGCGCAAAAAGGTGTGGATCACCGCCGGTGATATTGTGTTGGTGGCCAAGCGCGACTTCCAAGACGAAAAGGTCGACATCGTGCACAAGTACTCGGCCGATGAGGCGCGTAATCTGAAACAGTACGGCGAATTACCCGAAACGGCCAGGATCAACGAAACGGCCGTCGATATTGCCAATGCAGGTACGGTACAAATGGTCGTCTTTGGTTGTCGCTTTGAAAATCCCTTCATTCTTCGTCGTATTCCTGTGCTACGCTCACTTTCTTTGTACTTCTTTCGCAGGCGACGACGATGATGATGACATCGGAATCGATTTCGACGATATTTAAATCTGTTCTAACAATAATCTCATTTGTTTGGATTCTAAATAATAATAATAAAAAAATCAGTACCCAGTAGATTGTGACGTCATAGTAAATTCGCGCTAAATCTAGTCCTGTTTGTGTTCCCGCTAACATAACCACCGTGCTACTCTTTGTGTTTCTCCTAGTAAACCTCCCTTCGTGCTGACTAGACTCGAGAACAAAAGAGACTTTTGCTTTATTATCTGTCGCCGAGCCAAGAGATGTCAAAGAAAGACAAGTCGAGAAAGCTAAAGCACAAAGCATGGTCAAATCTTCTTCCCTTCTGTTCAATGACACGGAATTCACCTATTCCGCCAAAAGTTTCTGCGCTTTGGTAGTTTTCAAAGGTATATATACACTCGGGTCGGAGAGGAAATGGGTAGTTTACCACCTTTATGAGTATGGAATGATGGATTCTGGTCGGGTTGCCTTTTCACCACTGTTTTCAACCAACGACAAAATTTTCGATCTTGTCTTACAATCAGAATCCAGACATGCAACTCGTACTCCTAGTGCAATATCCTGAATCAATAATGTATTTGATGTTTCGATGGGAGTCTGCCTCTCTCCATGACGACTCCAGTTATCCCCCTGCATCGTTTTCATTGAGATTCATGGTTGTCTCGCGCGTTTTGGAACTTATTTCCCCAGCAGTCAGTCAGTGGGGTACGTTTCTAATGAAACATGTGCGTCTTTTGTGGCGATTAGAATACCATTCAAGGCACGAATTGTTCAGACAGAACACATAATGTAAGGGAGAATAGAGACAACGGAAAAGAAAAAAGGAGCAGAGAAAGTATGTGGATTATTCGTCATGACGTCACCAATGTACTCAATAATTGACATTCTTTTCAAAAATAACGGTATCGCTCTCAGGCACTTTCTCTGGCGACCGCTTCGCTCACAATTTCCCCAACAAGCGATACCGGTCCGATGGAATTGATGTGACCGCAGTTTTTCATGTCCATCATTGATACGCCTCTCTCCCTCTTCACCTGTGGAAATGATTTTTGTGAACCTTTTGTTTCTTATTACATTGGTAGTCAGCACATCCAATGGGTTGGATGTTGGATCTGTGCGGACGGGAGGCAAAATGTACTCTTCCAAGGCCCCTATCTATTACAGTGATTCAAGTAGCCATAGTCGGCGGGGAAAGATGCATTCTTCAAAGGCCCCTTCTTCCTCATCAAAGGCGGCGTCGTCGTCTTCCAGAAAGAAGAGCAGCAAAGGCAGTGGAGGAAAAATGTATTCGTACAACCTCTGTTCCAAGAGCGGAAAGGGTGTTGGAGGGAAAATGAACTCTTCGTGCGCTCCATCATATGCGCCATCCATGTCGATTCAACCATCAATGATGCCCGCAGAACCGACATTTGTATTTGTATCTGATCCAAAGGTGTGGAAAGAACACGTTGAAGTAGCACGAGAACAGGGTTGTAGTCTAGCTTCTATCCGGACCGTTGAAGAAAACCAGGAAGCTACCGAATTGATAATGATGAAATCTTCGAGTGTGGCGGACAATAATTTTGATTTTGTTTTCTTGGGCGGTATCCTAAACCCGAGCGGCGTTATAAGTAAATCTGACGTCGTGAATTGGGTCGAACGTGGCCCCGCCTACTGGTTGTGGTTGGACGCAACCCCTTGGACGTATGAAAACTGGAAGGACGGAGAACCCAACTCGGATGAAGAAAACAGTGTTGTAGCAATACATCAGAACGATGGAACTTGGGCTAATATCTCACCCACTTCCAGTTTTCCCGCTTTGTATCGCTGCTCTGAGGATGTAGCGAAACGTGAAATCCCCTGATGTGAGATGTACTACACAGACAAACATTTTTTCAGTAATCTCGAAGACTCAATATGTATGTGAGAATAGAAGTGTGTTTTCTTATCGATCAGAGATTGTCGACATTGTTTATGCTTTGGACATTGAATGTTGTTGCAGTTTGGAAAATTCGAGTCTATCATCGATAATACAGTGAGTAGACATGTTGCAAAATGCCCGTGATGCACATGTAGATGATGGTTTAATGTAACATGTTATTTGTTCGATGAGTACTCCATTTTACTGCCTAAGAGTCGTATGGTACCTGCTTTCTTTCATAAATCAGATTGTCTTTACGATTTGGATAAATGCGACTATTTCACTTTTTCTGATGATCGAAATAAATGGTATCGCCGGTCCACCACCCTTGAACGACTGTATTCCCAAAAAATCAGGGTTAGAGTGTTTGGGGAAATCGAATGATCGTCCGAGTCCTATCATTTTCGGATGGGTAATCCTGACGACGTCTTCTGAAAAGCGAAGCATATTTTCTCCGTATCTGAAAAGTCTTGCACTGGAGATTCCTACGAGAATTTCTAGGTAACGGTGGTAACGGTATTGGACATGGTCTCCTATTGGAAACAAAGGGAATTCCCATTCGTCCAGATTCTGTGGGGTGGGTAGGACCCGGCAGTTGCGAAGTTCGGAATATGCATCGACATGTACCTCCGACTGTCGGCATTTAACAATCATAACATCATGTGCTTTTGCGCGCCGCAAACCTATTGGCAACTCTGAATGGCATTGAAAATGTAACATATTAATAATAAAATTCAAAGAGTATTCGTCATGAGGTTAATCGGTTATCTACTCCGAACTATCTACCTAGATTATGGAGTCCTGGCGCGAGGGTCACAGTTTTTACTGTTAACGCTAGCTCTCTAGCTAGACTAGCCATGCCAACGCACCCCACAAAACCGTAGACCACGAGATTCCCAACAAGAATGAGAACTCGTTGGACTCGTTCTGATTTATGGCCAAAATTGGTCATTGAACGGGATTGCGTGGCTTGCTCGGTTTAGGCCTATATATTACACGCGGGGTCAGCTTGAATCATATACAATTATCTCGCAGCGCTCTTCCCGCCATCATCCGATCCAAACTTAGAGTGAACATGGATAGATCCAGTGAGTGCTATTTGTGACAGAGAATCGGAAAAAGTCACACGATCGACTACCTTGCTATTTCGCCACCACAACTCCCTCCCTGAGACAAATCCTTTATTGTAGGTTTTGGGTTACTGCTTAATACCATCTTCCCTCTCCTTCTTCATCCCTCTGCCGTTCTTATCATCATCACCATCCCTCTCCATCCCAAAAAATGGAGGACACAATTTCCGAACAACTCAACGAGGCAGGCGACACTGTACAGGCCTACTACTGCGAAGCGAGGTTGGCAGGCAAAAATGAATTCGAGGATTTGGTTGTGCCGTATTATTATGATTTAGTATACCCATGTGGAGAGTCACCGGAAGAGGGCCGGGATTTTGTGGCAGCTTCGCTCCTGTCAAGATCTAAAAATGCCTTTTTGCCAAGCGAGCGGGATTGTTACACGCCCCGAGACCCGTGGTTTGCCAAACTAGCGTCATCACCACAAGACAGCTTTGCCGATTTTGAATGCCAAGAATTATTAGGCGGTTGTTGCATAGTCGTGGCGGGGAACATGACCTTCACCAAGATGCGACCCGTGGAGCCATCCACTATGATCAAATGGGTCGCGGCCAATCTGAACGATCCCACAGTGGCACCAGGATACACCGTGGCCTACATTGGCTCTCAGTTTGCTACCGATTTCCCCCCACCACCAACGGAACCGACATTGAATCCAAGTACCGATGGCGATGAAATCATCATCCCGTCCAACAAGGATCCGATCGAACAACCCGAACAATTAACGAAGGACAGCGAGTTTACCATGGTGGGAATTTTGATCCTGATTGGAATGATAATGATCTTTATCACTGTCCTGTTACTTATCTTCAAACGAAGGCAAAAATACCTCACGGGACGTGACGTTGATGCCGCTATTGCGCAGTCTGAATTACACATGGACAAGGGAGGCGAATTGGCAGGCGAACAGATCGAAACAGCCACGTGGGAAGATCGGACCTTTGATGATCAAGACACACAAGACCTCGAGATTAATGTGTTATCCGATGAGAATCATTTGCAGGTACGAGATGTGTCCAATGTTTCCTTCCGAACGAAGGAAGGATATGAAGGAGATCCGCATAATAGCACCGGAAGAGCGCCCTATCAAGCGTATCGATTCGATGTGGCGACTTCGTACAAGAATAATGTCATGGGGGCTTACGGTGCCGATGTTTTTGGGCCAACCGAAATTACTGTCGTGCCACCCTACCCGATGGAGCTGCATTCGGAAAGCGAAGCAGATAGTTGGGCACAAACAGATGGGGATACCATAGGAAGTCTGGAAGATGATCATCGCCTCACAGGCCCGATCGAACCGGATGTGGGTGAGATATAGCGCGGTGCGTTGTGATTGGGAGTACGAAAAGAAGCGCCGGTATCGAAGAAGTTGAAACGCTTGTGCTCGGGTATGTGTATTATCAATAATTAATTATTCAGGTACCTCTTATTTTAGTTTCCAGTTAACTTTTGTTTGTACAGAGCCGACGCAGGGACTGGCGGTCCCATGTTGTAGGTCCCGGTTTCTAGGACGATGGTGGTCAGAACAGTAAAGTCAACGAATCCATTGATCGACCTTAACGTGGCAAGTTTATAACGAAAACTTTTCATACGTTGGCCTTCACCAACTGATTATGTGAAACGCTTTGACACACGGGATGGCATAGGATTCTGCCTTCTGATAAAGACTTTTACGGAAGATTCCTTTGTTTATGCCTTACCATACTACCTCTTGACTAGAGATACTTGATAATTAGTGGATGGGCGTCCTTCGCCGAAAATTGGGTGGTTTGGTCATCCTGATGGTTTATGTTAGCCTGCCATAATAATATGCTTCTGCTGCCGTACGACAGCTTCCCGTGGGTAGTTTCGTTGTGGAATGACGGTCATTGCTGTGGGGGGCCCAGGTGGGACTTGCTTCGGCGGTTGTTGGGTTTTTGTTCTTGGAACCGTAGTGCGCCCGGCACACTCGCCGAAAAGAATGGTTTCGTACTCTTTGGATGTATATCGTAATTCGAATCGGAAGGCGAGATATCGCTGGCCAAAATTTGATACATATTTAGTTACAGTACAATGTCACACCCGAACTCGATTTAGTCTTTGAGCATTTGAACCGCACCCATCACGATTCCCTCCAACCTTCCTTCCTATTCAAACCAACCTGTACACGTCGTGACGGGGGATCCGCACAGCTTTTTCCCACCACCACAAATACCGCACTGATTACGACCGGTCTGTTTTTTCCCTTACACACACGCATGAAACCAGCTTATCGCAAAAAATTGTTGAACCATAAATAAGCACATGTTAGAACGAAATAATGGAAACGCGCCTCTAAAAGGGGAGGACTTTGTACAGAGGCGTTTACTGAAAGCAGGGGAGAGTGAGATTCTTCGTGGGTTGGAAGGACTCCGATGTGAGGGGGATGATTATGAAAAATTAATCAACAGTAATGGTTACCCGCATTGTGTCCAATGCCGTCCGGAAATGGGGGAAACGACGCAGGTTGTGAGGGTCTCGTACGACTATGAAATGCTTTACGATGACACGGAAAGTCTCATTGCAGACATCGCGGCGGAGATTCTGCCCCGTTTCGAATGGGGACTCATGGATCAGGTTTCAACGCAGTTCTACCTTCGCGGGTGCCAACTTTCGAGACAAAAAAATACAGACAAATTCACAATTACTGGCTTGTCCAGTCTTTATCTAGACTTTAGAGACATCAGTGTGGAGGAATGTGAGTTCTTGTCAAATGATTCACCTTTTTTGAAATGTGCCCCTGTTGCTGGGAGTATGACTGTGGAGTACGTTGGAGACGCAGGTGCTGACGAAGTAGCGGACGCTCTTCTGAAAGAAATCAACACGGTCATGAGTGAGAACCGAGGTACCGGAGGTGCCGTCAAAAGTGTATTTTATGTGGGAAACCGTCAAGAAGTTCGAGAGGACCGGGGTGGGATCTCTGCCGCGAGTAGCACAGAAGGCGAAAAAGAAGCAATTGGGACAGCATCGATCGCCACAAGTGCATCTGCCGTTGTCCTGATTCTCATTCTCGTAGGGGCTGCTATGTTTGTCTGGCGCAACAAGTCGGATAAGAAAAACGAGATTGATCATCATGCCATCGATGTGGAAAATCCCCCTGAGGAAGTGGAAGTTTTGAGTTTGGATTGCGAGTTGCCATCCACGCCTCCGAGAAAGGCAGGAATCACTGCACCGGTTAAGCGGGGAACGTCTGATGACGGATTGGAAAACACAGATGACCAAGTCGATGACATGTCTGACGCTGCTGTGGCAGATCCCGTTGAGGAACGAGATGCCGTACACTCATCGATTGTCCCCCCACCATCTATTACAAGAAGTTCAACACCTCCCCAAGTCGCCACCTTCACGTCTTCTGGGTCATCAGATGACAATGCAGCGGAAATCATTGTGGCATCGGCAGCCGTTCCTCCCCCCAAAGACGCCAAATCGGAGACCCTGAAGAAACACCGCAAAAAGAAGAAGAAAAAGAAGAACAAAGTAACTTTGGTGCGTGTGAATAGCCGTGAAAATATAGCCAGTATGGAAACTATCTCGGAGACGGACGAGCAAGAGGGCCAAGACAATCTGGAAGAAGACCTGAAGAGTCCGGGCGGCCCCGTTGCCACGTACTCCACCTCGGACGACGAAAGCAGCGCCTGCAGCACGGCCTCTAGCGATAACGAGCAAGACGATGAGGAGGAAGTTGTACAGCCTCTTTCACAGTCTCCTGTTCGCTCAAGGCGAGGCGATTTACCACCTTTACCACCGGTGGAATTCTGAATAGCAACAACGGGCTCTCATAGAGAAGGAAACACAAGGAACACATTATCATCGCAACAGAAGAGGAGGTAGAGCGCACTAATATTTGTCAACAAGCACACACACACACACATCTTTCAAGAATAAATGCTTCAATAGTTTTAATCATATCATTACTTGTAACAGCATCAGATATATATATTTATATTAGATGGTGTACCAGTTTCGATCAAGTAGTATCTTGTTGACTGAATGAACATGTAACGGTGTTCTCGGAGGAGTGTATTATTGGGTGGTATGATACACGATTATGCTTCGTGCGCGTGGTATGAGCTGCTTGTTTCAAAATACGGTCAACAATAACAGAGTGAACGGAAAATAATTTGTTATTTCATACGTGTAAATGTAATCAAATTTCACTATATAATAAAGGTTTTTCAGGATGTCGTCAGAAAATGTTGACGTACATGACCCCGGTCACGGACTTGTACCAGCTGTCCATAGTAGGTTTGACGACTTCTTGTACTGTACAATCCGGTTATGAGAAATGATCTGATGTGAAGATGGTCTGATGTAATCAGTTACCTCTTCTCTTTCAGTACCCGATTTCCTCCGACTTTCCTTTTTCATTGATTTGGTCCATATCACACTATCTTCTTGCTTTTTCAGTTAATGCAAGCTGAGACATCCGGTTTTGTGCGCTTTTTCTAGATAATGTCAAAAATAAGATTTTTTAAAAAGTTTGCGTTAAATATTCTGAATTTCTAGCCAATAACACCCTAATTTTTTAAATTTCTGGTAAATTGAAGTTAAAATTTGTTTTTCGCCAAAATCAAGAATAAGTGCACAAAACCGGATATGTCCCTGTGAGTATTGTTGTGTTTGTCATGGCACCGACAGATCTGTTGATAGTGAACTCGTTAAGATTCTTCGCAGCATTCTTTAAAAAATATTTTGATTTTTGCTATTAGTTGTTTTTCCTTAAATTTCTCGTAAATTTCTATTTAAAATCTGTTTTTCGTCAAAATGTAGATTAAGCGTACAAAACCGAATCTGTCCCAGTAGGGACTTGACTAGTACGTACATGATGTATCGTACATAGGCGCATTGAGGAAGATTTACATTCACAGTAGATATAATTGTATCTAGAATCTGTCATAGAT
>Ga0051981_10001666_pt1 | contig 10927 bp, 11 predicted proteins | sample CryGey13umfilter_3_FD_59644 | JGI IMG/M metagenome (GOLD analysis project Ga0051981, IMG submission 59644) | Groundwater microbial communities from aquifer in Utah, USA - Crystal Geyser 4/10/14 3 um filter | ecosystem: Environmental > Aquatic > Deep subsurface > Groundwater | place: USA: Utah... | reverse complement strand
GTTGTTGTTGTTGTTGTTGTTGTTGTCGGTAGCCGATGACATGACGATGCTAGAAGTAGTAGTAGTAGTAGTAGTAGTAGCAGTAGTAATGGTAGTTTGAAATCTTCGATCAGAAATCTTGGTAATCAAAGTCGTCTTACTGTTAGATGATGTTTGATAGATCTTCTCCAAGACACAAGAGGACGAGAACGAGCGGATGTGCAGTTTCATTGTTACACAGATGTGAGAGATGGTTGTCGTCGATGGTGATGAATCGTTTTTGCGATGATGCCGTGTAAGAATATCACTCCTAAGAAATAATCCCGACCGCTATCGGGGACAATATATTAGGAAATTCCCGAAAAACGGGCGAAGTCCCATACCCGTTTTTGATGATGGCGGTTACAGTTGGTTTGCAGGCTTTAAGCAGGAAGTACACGAATCAAGATACTCGCCGTGGTCACAAGTCTCGTGCGCAACCCATTCGACTCACATCAGCGTCATGAAGAATGACATTTCACGGGGACGGAGGAATTGTTACACACAAAAAAAGAAATCTCAAAGTTATATCCCCCAAAAAGTTTCCAAATTCCCCGGATAAAAACAATATAATCGCCCACTGATCACAATACTCGTACGATGGTTAACAGTAAAAAGGAAATCTCTTTTTTTAATGGGTAATAGTTGAATTATTGGTGATCACCTTTTTTGCTTCCATGATACACGCGACAACATGGCTGTCTTTGTGAGTTAGCGAGGTAGGAGGAATCAGATGTATCAATATGTGGAAAGAACGTGAACTTGGTCAGACTTAATTTCTAGCACAGTCAATGGGGCACAATAATGCAGTAGTGGAGCCAAACGAGGTTGTTGTTGCCGACCCAAGAAACACAGCCGGTCGGGATCGTGAAACTGAAAGACGTCCCCTTGTAATGATACTAATACGTTACAATGGGCTATTGTACTCTATATTCAGTAGGCAATGAATGGATGGGGGCGATGACGCATCATGCTGCCGGTGCGGAGTCTCGACTGCAGAATATACCATTGGAAGAGACGTCGAAGAAAAATTCAAGGTCCTCTGTAGGAAGGAGAGAAATTTGCCCTCCTTTTAATAGAATCTTCACGCGCTTTCGACATTGCATGGCTTCGTCTGTACACCAGAGCGCCCAAAGTATATTTCCTGCATTGGTCAGCAGTGCCAAAGTCAACCAATACATACCAGAACTCGAGTAACCGTCACAAGCGTTCTTCTTGATCAGAGCAAGTCCATGCTCGTAGTACCGTACAGCATATTTTAGGTTTTGTATCGAATTTTTGGATAGTCCAAGTTTATGGTACACAAGTCCAATATTGAAGGCCAATGTGGTGAACAGAACACTCGGTGGAACGACCACTGAATCATCCAAGAGGAATGGTCGCGTATACATCTCGAAGAGACTATCGTTTGTATCTGGTATTTCCACACGGAGCTTGGTCATTGACGCTGTTACTTCGGTGATGACAGGGGTTTGTTTCAGTACGGCTTTCTCCCGGACTATCTGTACATCATGCTCGAAGTCGCGGATACAGTTCTGTTGAACAAGGTTCATTGCTTTTGCAAACCCCTTGATTGCATCTTCGTATAGACCAAGCTCAACACACTTGATTGCGAATCGGTTCGTACGAACAACTTCTTGCAGCATCTTTCTTGGTTTGAAGTAATAACGGATAGCCGATGAGATTTTCGTTTTTTCTTTAATATTACGTTTGTGAGTCTTTCCAGTCTTCTGGTTTTTTGACGTTGCAGTGAGACGAAGAGGAACGTGGGTATCGGATAAACAAAGATAATGAAACGGGAAATCGGGAAAAAGTGTGATGCGGCGGGACTGCTGACGCTTCCGGGGGCGAGTAAGCCACCTACTCGTAATAGAAATAATTTCCCGTACTCGCGGATGATTTGAAATTCCCAAAATGACCGGATATTTCGTAAACATTTTCTCACTTTTTTCTTTGCCTACCAATTTCTTTCCCCCCTATTTCACACAAGTGCAAGGAAAAGGACCGAAAAACGAACCTCCTTAAATAATAAATATCGAGGAATATACCAGAAAATGCGGTCATTATCGTGGCTTACCAGCTCATCGTTAATAAGTCTTTAAAGAAAAAGAAAAAACTATGTTCGTCTTCTTCTTTGGCGAAGTTTTCGGATTTCAAATACAGAATAGAGCATCATACTGTTACAGTTACAGTTGTAGTTACTGGCTGCTGTGACCGCCTCCTTGGAACAGGACTCTCCCGCGTGCGACCGTTGGTCCCTATGCGATCGAATGCATCATTTACATAGTCGAAGAGCATTGAGGTAGCCTCTCTAGACTATGAATGTACATGGCGCTGCATACAGGCAATGTAAATGTTAATGTGATTGAGTTCGCCCTGGAGCGGTGCACGGCACTCGAGTATTGAATTTTCGTTTAATTTGTAAAGATTCGTTTGTTCACGAGAAAGTAATGATTTTCAGTCAGGCTATCCGTTGAACTGAAAATGAGAAAAAAGAGGTGACGGAGACGGTTTCGTTATTGTACAGGGAAAGGTTTATGGTCCGTTCTTTTAAATTTGTTAGCTACCGGAACATTGCACCTGTGATCGCAATGTATCAATTTACTATTAAAATGACGATACAAAGGTGCACGTAAAAGTGAGAATTATGGTCTTACCGAAAGCTTACTCTTTTGTGCGAGGCTCCTCCATTGCAAATAATGTGCCTCATCGTTATCACTTTTCAAGATTTTTGATCGAGGTGTATCGAGATATTCTCTATGAATATGTTTGTCGTGTTTGTCTGAAGGAATCTCATGCCATTGGTGCAACGCTGTGATTGCAGTACAACCTACTTAACGAAATGTCCCGAAAGAACTGAATATCTTCTGATGGCAAGGTCAATATGTGTTCGCTGGCAACAAGAGCATGTATACGTTTTCGACATTCCAAAGCTTCTTCCGTTTCCCAAAATTCCCACAGTATATGCATTGTATTGGATAACAGAGCCAACGCCAACCAATACATGCTATTGCTGCATAGACCGTTGCACGTATTCTGCCAGATAATGTTGATTCCGTTGCCGTATTAATGCAGTGCAAGCTTCAAATCGGCAGAGGAGTTCTTCGCAAGCCCACGCAATTGGAACACAAGGCCAGTGTTAAATGCGAGTGCAACGTTAACGGTGCTGGGTGGCATAACCATAGATTCATCGAGAACGAAAGGCCGCGCGTACACTCTCATGAGGTTGTCGTTGCTTGCTTCAGCCATGAGAATCTTTAGAGGAGTACTAGATGGAGCGATTTCCGAAGCAAAAGAAGAAAAGGTGTCGATTCTTCGCTGTTTCTGTTTGAAGCCGACGTCGGAGAAAAAGTCCCACGTCCAAATTTGACGAGAAAGTTCCATTCCTGCTAATAAAAACGTAAGAGCTTCCGAGTGACGATCAGCACGAAGACAACTGATCGCCATTTGATTCAGATATGCCACTCTTTCAAGCATTTTTATCTGTAAGGAGAGAAGTGAAATCTGCTGGTGAGTTACACAGTTTGATCTGTGACATGAATTGACTGGTTCCGATGATTCAACGAGAATAGCACAGCAAACCTTTTTGTGAGAGAGCTCGACGACAAGCTGTATTACCCAAGATTGCTGTTTTGTGATGAACGCAACATGAGCATCATCTCGATCTTCTTCGACGTTCGTTTTTCGCAGGCTACAATTTTTTTCAGTTTTGGACTGTACATTAAAGAAATATTGGCATCGGTACATATTTTATTCTTTCTAGTATATGCTTAAAAGTAGGGTATCAAGTCCCCAACTGGTATGGTAGCTGGGACAAATACAACAACTGCAACTATTTGTGTAGACAGCCCTTACTCCGTCTTCCATTTACATTTTATAGTTACTGTTAATTTATTCGATCAAGTTACTTCTATTTGCCCTTCAAGTTACGTACCCTACCACAGTCAACCATTGCCATTACCTATCATGTTGCAGTGACCAGTTTACTCACTTTGTTGTCGGTTGGGTTGCAAGTTGCAAGGGACGTATCCGGTTTTGTACGCTTATTCTTGATTTTGACGAAAATAATTTTTTAAATTTTAAACAGAAAATTTATTATAAATTGATGGAAAACGTGATATTATTAGCTAAAATCAAGACTATGTCTCCCAAAATTACGAAACATCTTATTTTTTGACAAAATATAGAATAAGTGCACAAAACCGGATACGTCTCAGAAAAACTTTGATTGCGTCATAATACGAATGAATCAGTCATGGTAGGAGGGGACCCAGAAGTGCGACTAAAAAGGCAAGGAATCGTGTCGTGGGAATACATACGTGAGATCTTTCGAAACAATCTTACTAATGATCACATTTATTGTCCAAACGCAGGAAGAATTGAATAGACACTTAAAGAATTTACTCAAAGAAGTCTGAACTATGGTTCCTAACGATCAAAAGCACGATTCTTCAAACTCACTGACGCCGAAAGAGGGCGATATTGTCTCATGGAAATGGGGTGGTGGACAGCCCAAGGGTGAAATCATCGATGTCCAAACTGGCGAAGCACAAATTTCTACCGAAACTGGCAACACTGTTGCTCGACATGGCACTGATACGAATCCAGCCTTGAAGATTGTTTCCAATACGACTGGAAGCTTGGTTTTGAAAAAGGCCAGTGAGGTTGACGTCGAAGAGAAGCATGAAGAAAAATCAAGCGGTGAAGTACGGGGTGAAAAGCGCACTACGCCCACAAATGACAAAAGCGACACAAACGACAAACCCGAAACCAAGAAACTTAAGTCAGACCAAACTGATGGAAATGATGGACTCGAAGAAAAACTTGAAGGGAAAGGACTCACCAAGGAAGACAAGGACCTCGTCAAGGAACATGTCGAAGAATTGACGAAAGGAGACATGCAGCAGCCAGTGTCTCGTCGCACACGCAGCACGAATAAGCGCAATAAGCCACTCGAAAGCCAGCTTGAGAAAGAGCTGTTTGAATCCTAAAGTACTGGACTGGAATGCACATCTTATTGAATTATTACCTGCACGGACAAGAAAAAGCGAAAGAAGCGGTGATAACTGACCCCTTCGAGATGGCCCGTGTGATACATAGTTTTCAATTGTATTTCTCAAACGAATAGTCCAATGTATCAATATCATCGTTGTAGATTCTGTACACCTTGTCGACCAATTGAAAAAGATTCATACCACTGCGTAACGCTTCCGTCTGGTAGAAATCATGCCGAGCTTTGACGGAATGCTCTGTGTTGTGAAAAATCCAGTTGCTTTTCGTTACATTGATGTCAGCTTCGTTCTCAAGCATTCTTACAAGATTTATGTCAAAATTGTCTTCCACACGAAAAATATGATCATAATGAAAGACTTGGCCTTGTTTGTTGGGTGAGATAAGGCATCTGTTCGTGTAAGACTGTCAATGCAAATTACTGTCGGGGAATTTCTCGACATGATCCAAAAACTGGGCAAATGTGGGAGGAGATTCTTTTGTAAAAGGGGGAATGAGAAATTTACCACTCAGAATCTTTCCCTTATAGGTTGACCAAATGCGATCCCATGGATTCCGAACGTGAGTAAAAGTGATAGTCCTCTCATTCAAAATGATGTCTCTCTTCGATGCTTCTCCCCAGAACGCGTTACGAGACGTCCTGTTACACCATTTAGGATAACATCGTTGGATTTGTAATGTCATCTCAACTGTGGTCGTCCCAGCTTTTGCATTAGGGCAGTACTGGATCTTCCCGTCTTTTTCCAGGATCATAGATGGAGGAATGGTTTGATTGTATCGAACATTGTCTCTTTCTACCTCGTACCAAGGAACTGACATACCCGATACTTTGGTCATTCCGTATCTCCGTGTCGGAAAAGATTTTGTCGTGTCGGTCTCGGAAGTATCGACATTGCTTCCAACACGAACACGTGCGGATATTCGTAGCGAATCATCACATTTGAAAACGACTATCCCAAGGATGATTGTGCCGATGAAGATCGGTATTGGCTGGAGAAATCTCATCGTTTACCAAGCTCGATTATGAAGACCAGTACAATCTTTTATCCAGGTCCCGACAGCGAGATTTATGATAAAATCGAGAAGCGGGTCAGAAGAAGGAGGGGAGGGTTGATTTGGAAACAAGAACCATCACAGATTTTTTTTGTGTTCGAAAGATATTGTGACTAACTGTAACTATGCATTTTTTGTGGTGTATCTTAGTAACAGACTGCTCCTACTATTTTTATAGGAGTACTCAATTATGATAGAACGGACACAAGACCAAGTCTTGTTGCACGTGACGCAAGCATACAAGTCTTGTGAAGCTTGTATCCCATAACGACCAAAAATAATATTCACGAGTGCGCACAATAGTTGCACATTTTCTTTGTTCTGTCCTTGGTACGACGATTGAGACCGATGACGTTTGTTGTGCGACCCATCTTGATCTTCATCCAAGCCACACACACAAAAAAGACAGGCCTGCGAAGGTGGTCGAGCCGAAAACGGTGGAGCACCATCAGCAACAACCTCACTCTCAAACCCGCTTCATGCAACCCCGAAGAGGCGCTTCACTCGTCTTTTCATTCCATAATTTGTTGTTGATCCAGCTTTTACTCCCCCAAATCATTTCATTTACAGTCATGTCCACAAACGGCAAGCACGTCCTCAATCGCATCACTCCCGCAGAAGTCTCACTGGAAATCAAAGACCCCGTCGACCCCAAGGCCCTGGAACAAGCTACCGCCATCTTTGACCAACTCAAAGACAAAGATGGAAAAGTCGACGGTGATAAGCTCCTGGAAGTCGCCAAGCGTCTCGGCGATGTCGGAAAAGATGCTAAAAGCTTTTTAGTTTCCAAAGAAGAATGCAAAATCGCTTTCGACGCTTTGTCCGAGCAAGAACGAACGGCTCTCGTCAACATTTACAACCGTGTCAAGGCCTTCGCCGAGATGCAACGCAAATCTATCACAGACATGGAAATGGACATTCCTGGAGGCAAGGCCGGTCACACGGTGAGTCCATGCAATGCCGCAGGGTGCTATGCTCCAGGTGGTCGCTATCCTTTGCCCTCTTCTGTCATTATGACGGCCGTCACGGCCAAGGCCGCCGGATGCGGGACTGTCATCTTGGCAAGTCCCAAACCGGCTCCCATCACATTGGCAGCGGGTTATATTGCCGGTGCCGATGTATTTTTGTGTGTCGGTGGTGCGCAAGCCGTAGCGGCCATGGCTTACGGTACTGCCGATGGCAGTATCCCTCGATGTGATGTCATTTGCGGACCCGGCAATCGATGGGTCACAGCAGCCAAATCAATTGTGAATGGACATTGTGGGATCGACATGTTGGCGGGACCATCGGAAGTATTAGTCATTTGTGACGATACAGCCAATCCTGAAGTAGTTGCCGCCGATCTGATTGCCCAAGCAGAACACGACACTGTCGCTCGGGCCATATTGTTGAGCACGTCCAAGGATATCATTGAAGCCGTCGACAAGCAGGTGGAAGAACAGCTTGCTAGTTTACCGGAACCAAATCAATCGACGGCACGTGAAGCATTGCAGCAAAGTTTTGCCGTGCAGTGCGACAGTGTCGAACATTGCGTACAGATCTCTGATGACATTGCACCCGAACATTTAGAGATTCAAACGCGGGATGCCATGAAGGTCGGAATGAGTTGCAAGAATTACGGAGGACTATTCGTTGGTGAACATGCCGCGGAAGTTTTGGGTGATTACGGCGCGGGTCCCAATCACACGCTTCCCACGGGTGGGACGGGCCGCTACACGGGGGGCTTGTCGGTCTTTAACTTCTTGCGGATTCGCACCTGGATGCGCGTAGATGATGTCGACAAGAGCCAAACTATGGTGGACGATAGCATCGTTATGGCTCGTCTGGAAGGTTTGGAGGGTCACGCCAGAGCGGCCGAAACCCGAAGCAAGACGCAGACACCCAAGTTCAAGGTTGCAAAATCGTGAGACTCGACGACTACTTTCTACCCCTTAAGTAGGGTATATTGCACCGATAAAATACCGATATTGATAGTTTATGGCACCGTTCTCTACGCTTTGTTGTCTTAGAAGGTCGTTGAACTTGTAAAAATCCATCGATCTGTCTTGCTTTTTCAAACAAAAAAAGGAGCTAGGAAGTCTCATGTATGTTACTCATTTTAATATGTGCTTTCAAATCAGGGCGCCTAGACTACTACTTATGCGGGAACACCGCGCTTGGCCCAATATCCCGACTCGGGGTACATGGGAACAACGTCAGGGACCTTGTAAGTCGCACCGTCCAGCCATGGGAATTGGATTGAGCGAGCTTCTTCAAATGTGCTGATCTTCTCATCCTTCTCTAAGGTGAGGCCAATCTTGTCGAGGCCGTTGACGAGACAGTGCTTGCGGAAAGAGTCAATTTCAAACGAGAACTCTTCCCCATTAGGTCGGATAACTTTTTGGTTGACAAGGTCGACTGTGAGTTCGGTGCCAGGTGTGGACGCATCTTCAAGGAGAGCCTCAACTTGACTACGGTCCAGAGTAACGGGGAGCATGCCGTTGTTGAAGCAGTTGTTGTAGAAAATATCGGCAAAGGAGGTACTGATTATGCATCGAATGCCCATGTCGTTGATCGACCATGGTGCATGCTCGCGACTGGAACCGCAGCCAAAGTTGTCTCCAGCAATAAGAATACTGGCCTTGCCCTTGTATCCTTCTTTGTTCAAGATAAAATCAGGACGGGGTTTAGCAACTTCTTCACCAATGGTTGCCACTTCTTCGGGGTTCTCATATCTAAGTTCGGCAAATGCAGCAAAGCCAAGTCCAGAACGCTTAGTGGTCTTGAGGAATTCCTTGGGAATAATCATATCAGTATCGATGTTTTGAATATCAAGAGGAGCAGCAACACCCGTCATGCTTTCAAATCTAGGAAGTCCCGCTGCTCCTGGGCCGGCAGAAAATCCAGCATCGCTCAAATACGGAGCATCAGGCTTGATGATGGGTCCGGGGGACTTGTTCATTTCAGTGGTAAAAACGCGGCTCTTGATGGTCTTGGCGGCACGAGGATCAGCCGAGGGATCGCCCAAAAATGGGAACTTACGCACATCCGCGATGCCACCACTGACGGCGGCGGCAGCAGCCATGGCAGGCGACATGAGGTGAGTGCGACCTCCGTTGCCCTGACGTCCTTCGAAGTTACGATTGGAGGTGGAAGCACATCGTTCTTGGGGCTTGAGCTTGTCGGGGTTCATAGCTAAGCACATACTGCAGCCAGGCTCACGCCAATCAAATCCCGCCTCAATGAGAATTTTGTCCAAACCTTCGTCTTCGGCTTGCTTCTTGACCAAACCCGAACCTGGGACAACCATGGCGTCAACACCTTCTGCTACCTTGCGACCTATGGCAAGCGCAGCCACTTCGCGCAAATCTTCAATACGTCCATTCGTGCATGATCCGATAAATACCTTTGAAACAGGAACCCCTTCAAGTGGTTGACCTTCTTCCAACCCAATGTAATCTAAAGAGCGTTTCATGGCGGCCTTACGGGCAGCATCCTTGCCTTCCGACGTTGGGACGGAACCAGTCACTGGCACAACGTCCTGGGGACTGGTTCCCCATGTAACAGTTGGTGCGATATCTTTGGCATCGATGATAACTTCCTTATCGTACACGGCACCTTCATCCGACACAAGTGATTTCCAGTATGCGACAGCCTTGTCCCATTCTTCTCCGGTCGGGCACATAGGACGTCCCTTCAAATACTCGAAAGTGATTTCATCGGGGGCAATAATCCCTGCACGGGCACCCGCCTCAATGGCCATGTTAGAGATAGACATGCGAGCTTCCATCGAAAGACTTTGAATGGCACTACCGGCGAATTCGATAGTGTAACCAGTTCCACCACCCGTTCCGATGACACCGATGATGTGCAAGATAACATCCTTCGAGGTGACACCCTTGCCAAGTTCTCCATCAACACGAATCAACATGTTCTTTGTCTTTGTTTGGGGAAGAGTCTACACTCAAGACAAATTAAAGAAAATTCAGTCACGTTAGAAAAAAATGCATTGGGGTGGGATCGTCAGTCGTACTGTACTGGCTGATGTTGTTTGAGGCGTCGGGGACCATAAGGAAAGTAAATCCATGAGATAACGTACCTGAGTAGCGAGGACATGTTCAACTTCACTTGTTCCGATACCAAAGGCCAATGCTCCAAAGGCTCCGTGAGTTGCCGTGTGAGAATCTCCACAAACAGTTACACAACCAGGGAGGGTGAAGCCCTGTTCGGGTCCAATAATGTGTACAATCCCCTGACGTTCATCGGTAAATGAAAAGTACTTTAGACCAAAATCTTTAATATTCTGTTCCAGAGTCAGGACTTGGGTTCTTGATGCTGTCTCCTCAATGAATGTTTCTACATCCACGAGCTGGGTACGGTCTGATGTGGGGACATTATGATCTACCGTAACCAGAGTACAGTCCGGTCGACGAACACCACGGTTGGACATACGAAGGCCTTCGAAAGCTTGGGGGGATGTAACTTCATGGACCAAATGACGGTCTACATATATCAATGAAGACATACCATCATCGTCTACCAGATGGTCGTCCCAAATCTTGTCGTACAGCGTTCGGGCAGCCCAGAGCGGTGTCGAGGGGAGTTTGGTAGCAGTTGGTGTCTTGACAGGAGCGAAGGCCGAGACCTTAGCCGTAGCAAGGGCCCATACGACGATGGAAGTACTAAATCTCATTGTTCCTTGTCTATTTCAATGGGATGCAAAACAAAAAGATTGGCTAGCAACGATTGATGTGTGTATGTGGTATCTTCCAAGATGCACTTGCGTCTTGCGTCAAAAGAATGTGCAACAGCAACCAACAACCACCCGTAAAATCTTCGGAGGGAAAGCATTATTATTTCTCTGGTT
>Ga0051981_10001664_pt1 | contig 10937 bp, 5 predicted proteins | sample CryGey13umfilter_3_FD_59644 | JGI IMG/M metagenome (GOLD analysis project Ga0051981, IMG submission 59644) | Groundwater microbial communities from aquifer in Utah, USA - Crystal Geyser 4/10/14 3 um filter | ecosystem: Environmental > Aquatic > Deep subsurface > Groundwater | place: USA: Utah... | reverse complement strand
CGGATCATTATCAAACGGAGGGGCATCGTTTGGTGGAGGGGGGCGAACATTATTTCGGCGACGCTGCGGTTCGTCGTCGATTTCGTCGGGACCGATCGGCATCCATTCGTCGCCTTCATCGTCATCAATGTCTTGGTCCTCGTCCAACAATTCGTCGTCGTCATCATCATCATCATCATCATCTTCGGCGTCGTCGTCATTGTAGGAAGAATCGGAATGATCATCATCGTCATCATCCATTTCGTTATCGGCATTTCGTTCGGTCTCGCCTTCCAAAGGACTATCAAGATGCATTGCGTCATCATTTTCATTCATCTCCGCCAAACCAGCGCGCAAAGACGCCGGTTGTGCAAGAATTTCTTGCTGCACATTCTGCCATAGCCAATTGTCGATTTCCTGTTCCTCCACGGGAAATCGTCGCGGTTCATCTTCGGCCACGCGGTCGTGGTGGTTTCGACGTCGTTCGCCTCCCTGCCTTAGACCGTTCTGTTGCCATTCTTCCCTTAAAAAGTCAACAAAACTTATCAGCGATAAGAAACTTAGAATCACACAGGCAATAACGACCATTCCTGATACCAAATCCGTCGGGACGAGATTCCACTGCATTCGTTCCATGACAAACGAAGGCTTGTGCATCCATGCCTGGTACAAATACGCAGTACACAAAGGAGCCACCCCGAGCCATGACACTGCCGCAAATAAAAGACGCAACACGAAGGGAAGCCATCGCGAAAGAAACCGCCTCGATAATCCGTATAAAACGTCGGTAAAAGGCAAGTGATCGGGAGCTCCTTCTGCGTACTGCGGAGCGAATTGAAATTTGGTCTTACACAATTCACATTTTCCGTCTCCTCTTTGAACTTCCAGCCAGGACTGGAGACAGTCTTGATGCGTTAATCCGATACTACCGGAACATTTGCAAGGCTTCAACAGCGGATAGCTGCCGGAACACAACAGAAGAAATGTAAGAATTATAATCTACGGAATAAATGTGTACCACTGCTTCAAAACTCAAAACAATGCTCGCAAAGTCTTCCCAACCTCGTTCCTTTTTGGTTTTTGGAATCATAAATCGTTACAGGGAAGCATAAGATTTTCTCATACACGACGATCCCAGCATCCACGGTAGACCTTTATGAGTACACGATTTATGACTATTATTACTCACCCTTCTTCAGCAGGCCCTCGACAGACTCTGCATTCGTCTTCGTCTTCCCAATTCGCTGAGGGATCGTTTGGTTCGTCATTATTCGGAACTGTCGACATGGTTCTTTTCCTTTTCAGCGTCCCTAATTGTCAATTGACTTATTTTAATTTCTAATATCTGGGCTTGTCAAAGAATAATTGGATAGCGTATTGTAGAGATTGTTCGGCGTTAGGAACTTGTTTTCTTCTTGCCTTGCTCACCGTCACTGTCACCCACACCGTGACGAACAAGACGGAAGTTTCATGTTCATACTTTACACGCGGGTCTTCGTTTTCCACACGTCGTCTTGCCTTCGTCTCGCGCTGCATACAAAACACAAAAAGGTCTGTCCATCAGCCCATCGCTAATGATGATTACGTCATCATGTTGTGATGACAGTGAACCGTTTGACTGTGACCTAATTTTTGGCGCGTTTTCCAACAGAATATTAGAGTTCGAGCTTTTGTTTTTGAAAATCCTGCGTCCGCCAAATCATGCTCAATTATTACACACCAGCCAATACACCAGTCTTGACTAGGAGCGCTATCGCGATTCGGCGAGGCCCCCCCGACAGTTCTTCTTGTCATTTTTCTCTCCCGACAATCCGCGATAAATACCTTAAACTCAAAGCAACTACATTCTCGATCCGTATCTATCTGTAGTCACATCAATTCACCATGGCCAAGAACGTTCTTTTCTCCATCGTCTGGATTCTTCTCCTGATCTTCATTGCCTGGCCAGTGGCTGGATTTTGCGCCGGGATCTGGATCTTGTTGCAGGTACGGTGGATACAACGAAGACATGATGTCATCTCTCAAAATGCGTTTTCATAATTCTCACACTTGTTCCGTTCCTCTCTCTCTCTCTCTCTCTCTCTCCCTCCCACCCTCCCACCCTCCCTCCCTCTTCATCTTTTGAATATACAGCCTTTCGAAGCCGTCCTTGGATTTGTAAAGCAAATCAACAACTTCTTGGAAAAGCTCATCACATGGCCCCGCGAATGTGGGCAAGGTACGTCGTCTTCTGTTTTCTTGAAGTATTCGTTCGTTTGCATGGAACAAATAAGACAGTGTTCTTCTCACCAAAATTTGTACGCCAACTATTCGTTTTGTTTTCTTGCAGCCATTATGAACTGCCACACCACCTTCCCCAGTCCCATGTAATGATATGTTGTTTGGGGGGTTTCCTTTCCTTGTATACTGTAGCTGGAGAAAACGTGGTTTAGTGTGAAGAGGAAATCTATAGGCTTTCTCTTTCTGAATTACAATTTTTTGGTTTGATATTGATTTTGCTGTTTACGCGTAGGATGTGTTATCCTGATGATGTGTTGCTCGTGATGTTCTCCTTTGTGTTGGGTGACGATGTCAAAAAAAAAAAAAATCGTGAAGGGACCTTTGAGTTGATGGTTCGTGTCAATTCGACTTTGATCTGGTCATTGACAAAATGAAAAAAGTCGGTACCAAGTTATTGTTCATATGGTAGAGGATGATTCGTGAACGCGTTTTTTTTAGCAGGTGATTGCTCGCCGTCGCGCCGTAGATGCCATACCATCACCTGGAAAAATCTTCCCCTTCCTCATCCTCCTTATCTTTGGCGCCTTGGTTGTTCGTAAGGAAGTCACTGACTAGCATAAAAAATCTTATGCAGACACAGGAGGACTGGACAAATGAGACAATCTCAAAGTAACATGTGGGAAGAGACCTGTATTTCTATACCCGTACTAAACTTTTATCTTGGACAAGTCAGCGATACAAGCGCTAGCGGGTTCCTATCGGCTGTATTGCAAGATATACTGGGTTTCGTTCTTTTCCAAGGTTGTAGGATCTGAATGTAAATGGGTAAGAGACTCGGCTTTTACGCTCTAACCCGTACTCTATGTAGTTATCCGTATGTTTTCTGGGTTTGTTCGGCCGTCGTTCCCATATATGATGTGTTTGGTCCGCGTACCTTTGCAAGATCCGTCTGGCAGTAGCTCGTCGATTTGAATCACGAATTAATTGGAGTGGCTACGCTGTTCGTTGATAGGAGTATTAATCTAACGTTAGACCCTCACACGCTCACGCCAACCACAAACAAGAGAAACGTAGATGAAAGGTGGGGAAGAAATCAATCCATACCCCTACCGAAATTTGGGTGCGCGGTGGGGGGTGGCTGCAAGCAGCACATGTGGTTTTACAATAGGAGAGAAAAGAGAAAACACTGTTGAAAAATCGTTGAAGATAGTAACTTCTCGTCTTTTTTGTTACTGCCATGTCAGATAAAGATGATTCGAGCATTCCTTCCGCTACCGGAACAGATGAAGAGTCTGAGATTGCCACGGAGGATTTGATCTACAACGAGGATGATAATCTGCCAGATCGATCCTCAGAACCCGACGCGGAGGAAAAGGCCACCGCTATGAAAGACGAGGGAAATAAGCAGCTACAGCTTAGTCACTATTTAGAAGCTATCAGATTTTATTCGGAAGGATTAGAATTCCGTCCGAAGAATGCCATTATCCTCTCCAATCGCGCCCTTGCCTACATCAAGATCGAAAATTACGGTCTGGCGTTGCAAGACGCAGACAAGGCGATTAAAAGCGACCCGTCCTACGCCAAAGGATATTATCGTCGGGCTTCGGCGAATTTTGCACTGTGCCACTACAAGTTGGCACGCAAGGACTTTCGACAAGTCGTCAAATTGAAACCCAAAGACCGAGATGCACGCTCCAAGCTCAGTGAATGCGAGAAAGCGGTCCGCGAAGAAGCCTTCTCCAAAGCCATCGAAGCGGAACAAACAGCACCGCTTTCGGCGACCTACGATCCCACCAAAATAGAAGTTTCTTCTACCTACGAGGGACCTCATCCGGATACAACTGTCTTGGCCGATACGGATTCGGAAATTGGATTGTTTGAGCCCGGCAAGCTCCCTCGCGCATTTGTTCTGGCATCCATGAATTTTATGAAGGACCAAAAGCTTGTGCACAAGCGCTACGTGGCACGAGCGCTGTTGTCTTGTCGGGAGTATTTCTCCAAGATGAATAGTTTGATGGAAATTTCCATTCCTATCCAGCCTCCCGAACATGATCCCACCGCCAACCCGCGTCTTACCGTGTGCGGAGATACGCACGGGCAGTTTTATGATGTTCTCCATATTTTTGAACAGAACGGGCTACCCCATCGAACGAATCCGTACTTGTTCAACGGTGACTTTGTGGATCGAGGATCGTTTTCGGTCGAGGTCATTCTGACCTTTCTTTTGTTCAAGCTTTCCGACCCCGAGTGTATTTACTTGACCCGAGGAAACCACGAGACCAAGAACATGAACAAGATTTATGGATTCGAAGGAGAAGCCAAGGCCAAGTACGACGACAAGATCTTTCAGCTATTCTTGGAAGTCTTTGAATGGCTTCCGCTCGCGGCGGTCGTGGGTGGCAAGGTGTTTGTAACGCACGGTGGTATCCCCACCGACACGACGGTCAAGTTGGACGATATACGGAAAGTGAAGCGAGGGATGGAACCCCCCGAACACGGACTCATGTCGGATCTGCTGTGGAGTGATCCGCAGCCGTTTCCTGGCAAATCACCATCGAAACGAGGAGTCGGCTACTCTTTTGGGCCCGATATTACCAAGGCCTTCTTGGAGCGTAACCATTTGAATCTTTTGGTACGCAGTCATGAAGTAAAGGAAGAAGGGTATCTTGTTGAGCACGAAGGCAAGACAATCACCGTATTTTCGGCGCCCAACTATTGTGACTCGATGGGGAACAAAAGCGCCATCATCCACTTTGATGCGAGCTTGGAACCAAAGTTCACACAATATACGGCTGTCCCTCATCCAGATGTGAAGCCCATGGCATACGCGGCTGGGATGGGTGGCCTCTTTGCCTAGAGTGAGCATTTCATAACACCCATCGGAAAGTCTGTCCAATAGTCCCTTCAAGATAGAAAGTACAGATTTGATTGTCAGAAGTTAATTTAAGATTTAATATACCTCCTTGGACGGTAACATCTTCTGGTTTCGCAATACCACGCTACCCGCTTTGTCTCCCTCAAAACCAAAACTTGTGAACAAAAGATCTACTCCTACCGAATATACAATATGAGAAACTCGTTGATAGTCATGTCGCATCTTTCCCTTACCGAATGATTCTTTTCCTTTGGTGGAGTAGAGAGTAGGGTAGTAAAGTTAATGTAACTAGGGTCGACGGGGTTGACATGAGTCACGTTTCGATTATGGGACTAGCTTGACAACTTTTTTCAACATCTTTGTCTGGTTCTGTCTTCATGATGGTGATGGTATTGTACGGTGCAAGAAGTAATGAGCAATGCAATCTCACAAGATCTGGATATGGAGTATCTACCTGTATTTCTTCTTCAGATGCAGCTGCTGTTCCTCTTTTCCCGTGCTTCGAGCCAGTAGCTGCATTGCCGGTTCCCTCCCATCACCTCTCTTTGCCAGCAGCCGTAGCAGATTGTCCGTTCAAGAGGCTCTGGATACTACCGAAAGATCGAGTCAGCTTCCTATATTTGATATTATCGATCAGGTGCGATCCAGCCTATTGAAAAAACCAAATCTGTTGCTCGAGGCGCCTCCGGGAGCCGGAAAAACTACCGTTCTGCCATTGGCACTTTTGACCGAGGAGCGTTCATGGAATACTGCTGCTGCTACTACTGTTGCAGATGCAGATGCAGATGCAGATTCCTCAGCCAACATGATTACTAAAAATGTTTGGGTCGTCGAACCCCGTCGTGTAGCTGCTCGATCAGCGGCGGCTCGCATGGCTAGCAGCCTTAACGAATCTCCAGGACAAACAGTTGGGTATGCTGTAAGAGGCGATGCCAAGTTATCAGCACAGCACACTCGTATTACTGTTGTAACAGATGGTGTAATGTTGAACCGATTACGTGAAGATCCCGAGTTGCATGGAATTGATGCCATTTGCTTTGATGAATTTCACGAACGAGGTGTAGGATCGGATACAGCTCTGGCACTATCTGTTGAAATTCAACGATCTCTCCGCCCCGACTTGAGACTCTTCGTGATGTCAGCGACACTCTTTGATGAAAGTGACGGAGAGAGCAAATTATTAGAAACATTGGGTGGCATAGATCAATGCAAGGTGTTGATGAGCGATGGAAGACAGTATCCGATCGACATACAATGGGCTCGCAAGGGATATCCACCCCTGGGAGTACTGCTGAAGAGCCGCAACGACTTGATATCAACCATGTGTGATGCCATTGAAGAGGCTTACATACGTGCACCCGCCAAAGGTGATGTGTTGGCGTTTTTACCAGGCGCACGGGAAATTGAGCGGGTTGTTCAAGAGCTCACGAGCATTCGTCGCATAAATGCCGAAGTCCTTCCACTTTACGGAGCCATGTCCAAGGAAAAGCAAGATTATGCGATATTTGCGTCTTCTCGATCCCAAAGACGAATCATTGTCTCGTCTCCGATTGCTGAAGCTTCATTGACTTTAGAAGGGGTCACTTGTGTGGTTGATTCGGGACTCCGACGAGAAGCAAGATGTGACATGGACACAGGAATGCCTCGTCTCGTCACAACACGATGTTCCAAAGCTTCAGCGCGTCAAAGAGCCGGTCGCGCTGGACGACTTCAAGAGGGATTGTGTTTCAGAATCTATTCTCAAAATGAATTTGAAGCGCTCTTTGTAGACCACTCGCCGCCCGAAATTCTGAATACCGATTTGGTTCCTACGGTGTTGTTGTTATCGGACTGGGGTTGTTCGAGACAGAGAGATGTTCTTGATATTCCATTTGTGGACCCACCGGACCCATCGGCACTCGACAAAGCGTATCAAACACTTGTCTTTTTGGAAGCATTGGAAGAAACTAATGATGGTCGGTATGCTTTGACCGACTTGGGAAGATGTATCGCCAAACTTCCCGCCCACCCCAGACTTGCCACCGCCATCGTCCGTGCAAACTCTCGTGAGGCATTGGCAGCCGCTGTTCTTTGTGCTTCCTTTCTGGACGATGATACAGCTTTTCGTGGGGACACAGGAGCAGACATGCGAACGCGCATTCAGAACGTACTCGAAAGCTCCAAAAATTCCATTGGATGCAGAAATGTGCTCCAATATGCCGGACGAATCAGCAACGAAGCTAAAGAGGCCGTTGTATATTTCATCGACAACGCATCCAAAAGGAGAGACTTGCTCGAAAGAATTGGAGAAGTACTTCTGCCAGGGTTCATTGACCTAGTGGCGGAACGCAAAGGCGACGCTTCATACGGAGGATCTACTTACATGCTTTCTCTTGGAAGGTCAGCACGCTTGGACGACACTCGTGATTCGCCAGACTATATGGTTGTTGCAGAAACGTCTACTGGTGACGATGGTATAGCCCGTATCCGCTCCTACGTTCCAATAGATAAGGAAGCGCTCAAGCGTATCGCAAAAGAGAAGGAGGTTACTTTTGCCGTGCCCAGCCGTGGATATGAAGTGCGAGCAAAGCGATCACAAATGGTAGGAGCTTTGGAATTGAGTTCGACGCCTTTACCCACTCCGTCGCCGGAAGAAGTCACCAAGATCCTTTTGGACATTATACGTTTACAGGGAGGCATATTTAGCGCCTTTGTTCAAAATTTACCCAAACATAAACGAGTCGAATTGGAAGGACTTCGCCAGCGAGTTCGACTGGCGATTGTGTTAAGCAGTGCCAAAGATTGGCCAGCGTGCTTTGCGTCCTTGGATGCCCTCGAAAGTGGCAATGCTACCCAAGCTGATATGGAATTGACAGAATCAATTGTAGAACCATGGTTAGCTCCAGCTGGATCTCTCAAAGGTATTGACATTGTAAAGGTCCTTGAAGGAACACTCAGTCCTGATCAATGCCATCAACTGCAAGATGAATTTCCTTTGAAAATAGAAGCTCCAGATGGGACACAAATTCCCATTCACTATTTCACTGGAACTCCCACCGCTTCGGCCAAGCTCCAACAATTCTTCGGGACCACAGAGTCACCTTGTGTTGGACCACGATCTAATAGACTCCCCGTGTGTCTTTCTTTGTTGTCTCCTTCTGGTAAGGAGTTGGCCAAAACGATTGATCTAACCTTCTTTTGGCGGGAAACGTACCCGTCCGTCCGTGCGGAAATGCGAGGACGCTATCCGAAGCATCCATGGCCTGATGATCCGATGAATGCTACACCTACGCGTCAAACGAAAAGGCAACATGAATTACTCACCGTAACACTTGATGAAAGCAGTAGTGACCGCGATAGCGGCAAGAAAAAGAAGGTTGGCAAGCAGGGTAAACGACGGAAATAATACAGGCTCAGCTAAAAAGAAATTAATGCTTCAGTTAATACAACATTGAACTCCTCCTCATATAGTACGAATAAAATATAAACAAACGCTGATTGTGATCACATTGATCCTAGCAAGGGCCGATGGTTAATAGTTATTTCGAAAACTACCCGGCAAGATATTACTGTGAGCCAGTAGTAATTCTGCGGTGAAATATCTCACATTCTCTCATCCCGCTGTTGTTTACTGTTATTACGGAAAACGGCATGTGAACGTGTAGAAATCCTTTGACGCTACACTCTGTATCGCTCATATCAACCATATGTACATCCTTTATAAAAGTTTAGTGTTGAGGTTACAACGTGTTCGACGAGCAGAGATTGTCATAGTAAGTTGGCCCTAAGTGGCAATTGTTTTAGAACTATTCTTAGAGTTAGTTCACGTATGATTGTCGAACACGTGGGATGACGAAAGAAAGGTAACGAGAAGAAGAACAACCCGATCCCCGCGTTAGAATTCGACGATGACATGAACATCGGTCACATCAAAAGCGAGAACAACCAGCAACCAACTCTTCTTGTGTTGTGCGCGTGTGTGCTGTCATACAAAGCGTTTACAAGTTCGATCTAGCTTATTCTACTCTATTGTATATTATTCTACAGCTGAACTAGTTTAAGAAGACGACTTCGCCTACCGTTCTTCTCGTTTGTTGGATTAGCAAGTAAAGATATATTTAAGATATATTTATCTTTACCAATGTCACAAACTAGCGTGGCAGCCAAGGGCCGATTGGCCCGTATGTTTCATTTCGCAGGACGAAGTTTGAAGACATCTTTGAAGGTCGGAGGAATTTTGACCATTGGGGCAGTGTGTTACGAATACGTGGCTTTGCGTCCTGCCTGGGAAGATTCTTCCAACTCTTCGTCGTCTTTCTCGTCAGGGTTATTCCGAGCATCATCCAACAAAAAGAAAGACGACGAGAACAACAATGCCGATAACGGCGAAACGAGCACTGACGCAAAGAAGAAAAAAGTATTGGTCATTCCGTTCAATCGGTTAAAAATTGTGGAACGGAAGAGAACAAATATTGAATCTTTGTTTGCAAAATTGGGTAAAGATAACAAAGACACGCCACAAGAAATAGAAATCCGAGAACTGGTAGATTTGATCCACAAGGCGGCCGCTGATCCCGAAATCTCGGCTCTGTATGGTATCTTCGGACATGGAATATCTTTGGGGACGACTGGATGGGCCGATTTAGAAGAAGTTAGAAATGCACTGCGTGTTTTTCGGGAATCGCACCGTCGTCACACCGAACCCAATCTAAGCCACGAGCAGTTGTTAGTCCCTCGCATTGACCGGAAACCAATGTACGCTTACACGGATACGTTCGCCAGCATGGCTGATCCAGGGAACAAGGATTACTATTTAGCGAGTATATTTACCCACGTACACATGCAAAAGACGGGCGAAGTCAACCTCTTCGGTTTGACATCACAGCAATTCTTCTTACGTGGCTTGCTGGAAAAGTACGGCATCAACGTCCACGTCTTCAAGCATGGAAAGTACAAGAATGCGCCTAATGCATTGACAGAATGGGGTTTCAATAAAGCGCATCGAGAGAACGTAACCAACATTTTGAAACAAATCAATACAGATGTCTGTGAAGATATTCAAGCGACGCGATCCAAGGCACTATCGACAAGTTGGTTACGCAAAGATGGTGATACCTGGCGTCTCATCCAAAACGCCGGGACATTCCCAGCCAGGACAGCGTGGAAGTCAGGCTTGGTAGATTATATCCCGCGTCGAAGCCCTCTCTTTGACCTCGTCGAAGCAAATCTCGGAAAATCAAACAAAGAAAACTTCAAATTGACGTGGAAGCACCATGAGACAGACTTTGATCGATTCTCTGCTTCCGAGATGGTAGAACTCAAGGACTACGCCAAGAAATTGTCAAAGAAGAAGGTGGCGGAAGATAGAATGCGGCGCTGGAATGATTTCGCCAAGAAAACACCTGAGATTGGCCAAGTCCTATCTTCTATGGGTGTTCTACCTAAAGAATCCATTCAAACGGTCAGAGACAAAGTCGTGCTACTCCACATCGAAGGTGGGATTGCAGATGCCACTGCGACAAAAGTTCTCGAAGCACTTCGGAAGATCCAAAAAGAAGAGTCCGCCAAATGTTTAGTCATGCGTGTCACAAGTCCTGGTGGGACCATCCAGGCATGTGAGACGATCTCACAAGAACTCAAATCTCTGAAGATTCCTGTGGTCTTTTCCTTTGGGAATGTTTCTGCGAGTGGTGGTTACTTCATTGCTTCATGTGCCGACCGCATTTTTGCATCCAAAAAGACGGTCACCGGATCTATTGGAGTGTTTGGTATTCGACCGGATTTTACCGACTTTGTCGCCAGATATGGGATCAGTTGTGAGCATGTATCGTCGGGGGATTACAGTGCTACGTGGAGTCCGTTTCATCCGATGACGAGCAAAATG
>Ga0051981_10001663_pt1 | contig 10947 bp, 5 predicted proteins | sample CryGey13umfilter_3_FD_59644 | JGI IMG/M metagenome (GOLD analysis project Ga0051981, IMG submission 59644) | Groundwater microbial communities from aquifer in Utah, USA - Crystal Geyser 4/10/14 3 um filter | ecosystem: Environmental > Aquatic > Deep subsurface > Groundwater | place: USA: Utah... | reverse complement strand
CTCATAAAATTAGAAATCAAATAAGTTGAAAAGGTATATTTTACAGCATCTCAACACCCCCAAAATTCAAAATACCGCCGTAGAAGAGGGATTGCCGTCGAAAAACATGAGGTACTATCTCTTTCAAGAGTATGAACGGAAATTTATGGAACAAAATTTTATGTTTACATAAAATAAAATCCTAACCCATTTTGAAAAATTTGACTTGGCAGGTCGTGAATACTTCTCTTGTTGTGTTGTCCAGAACCAAGACGGTTTGTACGGTATTAATATATTGCAACGACATTCCGCCACAAGGAACATATGATCAGGGACACACAAAGTGCAAAAACATAATGATTTGGATACGTAATAATCCCCCCATGCATTATACTATTTGAATCAAAAAAAGTGAGAGCATTATTTGCTGCAACATGTGTATACTTGCAGCTCTCTTCTTCATCATCATGATTAATTGTTTTTGTTTTTGACATTTTCTTTTTTGACTGAAAAAAAGGCCGACAAACGTTGCATGCCTTTAACGTTGGTTTTGGCCAACTTCTTGTAGCCTACTGTAGTGGTGCCTCCGACTTGTACCTTGGGTTTCTTCGTAGGGGGTGGCAAGGCCAAATCATTGGGAGACCTTTTTTCGCTTGCCGATGATGAGTTGTCGAGGCCCGTCTTGTTCTTGTCGGTAGGCGATGCCAACAAACTCGCATCGAGATCGACATGCTGTAAGAATTGGATCTTCCATGTTTCATTTAAATAATCACAAAGAATTTGCACGGCATCGGCACGACATCGTTCCTTCGTACGTTCGCGTTTAGCCGCCCGCTTCTGAGCTTGTGCAGCCTGAGATTCCCGTGTTTCACGTTGTTGATTGCCTTGATTGCCTATCACAAAGGTACTTGCCATGGCAGATAACGCCGTACCGATACCACCACCAGTACTACCGTTCGATTCCATCGTAGATTCTTCTTGCTGTTGTTCCAAGGTCTCTTGTACTTTGACAAACTTTTTCTGTAGCCATGCCAATGCTTTGCAGGTCGAAAATTTGTAATACACTTCCTCATCGTCAATGGGCATACGGGCAAACAGATGCATGAATTGATCCTTATCGGATGGTAAAACGGCTTTCAATGCTGTATCCATACACGATTCAACGATCTGTTCCCATGGTTGCCATTGATCAGGAAATTTATCACTTTGTTGAAGGACAAGGAAGAGTGGATCGACGATAGTTGTCACGTATAAATTAGAATCTTTCCCAATCACGGTATTGCTCGGTGTTACAAGGAACGATCCAAAGTCTGTGGGAATGGCTTGAATTTCGCAGATATGATTCGTAGCGTCAACGGATGTTGTTTTATCATTATTTGCTGACAAGTTGGTTCGTCTCGGAATTTGCAAATACAACGACGATCGTTGTGAGGCACAAGCCAGTTTCGACAATGTCAACGTTTGGCCGTGACGAAGGGGAAGATTGGCATCGACCAAAGACACCATCAGCTTTTCGCTCGTTTTAGGTGGGTGAGTGGACGAAGATAGTTCCGACAGTGACATGTTTGGGTTGACAGTGAAAGGATATCTTGTAAGAATATAGGAAGAAGGAAATATGTCGGATGAAGAAAGAATGAATGAATGAAATGGACCGGGATCGATTGGACAGACGGGACGTTCCGTATCAATTTTTTTTTGCGAGAGGCGAGAGGAATTTTTTTTGCGGGAGGCGAGAGGTGTCTTTTGTTTCCCTCCAAAATGAGAGGCGGCTTGCGCTACTACTTTGGCGCATTGCGGACAACTTCTCTTCCCAATTGATTGTACTATTAGTTTTACAGTCATTTAAAAATGCGACCGAATGAATGACGCAAGCGTCATCTTTCATTTTTTGAGGGTCAAATCCACAACAACCAAAAAACGTACTTTTTCATCGCGGCGAAAAAGCATCAGGAGGAATGATGATTCAGCCGACACAGAGTGAAGGGGAATGCTACCTATTCTAATAAAGTTGAAAGATACATTTATGCTGGAAAGATATATAGAATCATGAGAGCTACGACACTACTTCAAATCTGCTGTTTGCTCTTCGTATGTCATCCCACATGCGGCTTTTTATTGCCTCAAACACCTACAAAGCCAAGAATGACGGTGAAAACAATTTCGTCGTCATCGTCGTCGTCACTTTCTCTCTTGATTGGATCTGAAGCAGCGACCGAGTTGGTGACCGGGAGTCAATTTTGGTTGGCCGCGGAATATCCTACCTCACCAGAGCCGATTCATTCCGCCTTTCAGGTCGGTACCTTCTTCGCGCAACCCTTCTTCCTGCTCATGATTTTACTCCCCAAATCATCGATCACGAAGAAAATCATGGGAGGCCTTGGTACGTGTGCGACATGAGAAATTCATGGTTTTACCCACGCGTCTCGCTCTCATTCATTATTCGCTACCTTCTTCGTGCGTGCGTCGATATAGAAATCCCTTTGGCCTATGCGTTCCTTCATTTTTTCATCGTCGCCTCATCCATTGCCACGGAAGGTTCGGGTGTAACAGCGCCCTTGTCGGAGTTCAACAACGTATTCGACCCTAATGGTGATTCTCAAAATGCATTCATGAAAATGGTGACAAATTATCCCAACTTTGTGGCTGAAGAATGGTACGTGTATGCATGCATGCATGCATGCATGCGATCGACGGAAGCGATGAGCGAAAGTGGATGTGTATCTAAGGACGTAGTCCGCCATCTCACGTGATATTTTCACTTTCTTCATTGTACAGGATCCATGTGTTGTGTTGGGATCTGTTCGTGGGTCGGTACATTTGGTTGGATGGACTGAAACGCGGTATCTTTACAGCCCCAGCTGTTTTGTTTTGCAACCTGATTGGACCTCCTGGTTTACTAATTCACTGGATCACTTGCCTCCTATCTGGAAAACCGGTATTCGATCCTACCGAAAAGGAAGAAATCGAGAATTTGTAACCATACAATGGTAAGTGGTTCGACGTTTAGGTTGCACAAAAGGGTCGGACGTTGAGAGGTATTAAAGGTACTACGAAAGTAACCATTCTTCACTTCGATGAATTGCTCGCGGAGCCTGTCTACAGACTTAAAATAGCAATAAAATAATGATTTTTTTGTTGTGAGACGACCTTCGGAAAACAGCCGACAATTCTCTTGATTTGGTTTCCTTCGTGAGCCATTCCCGGTGGAAGGTGTGAATCATGCAACCCATTTTGGACAACGACGAGGGCCACTCAAGAGACTACTAGTCTATAGTCTTGGACACTTTTTGTTCCACTCCTTCTTCCACCAGTCCACCGCACTTCCAGTTCCATTTGTTAGCTAACTGTAAGTTCGGTACAGCTCACACGATCTTCTTGCCGATGGACATGCCAGTGCAGTGAGCGCGGTTTGATCTCTGACCGGAGGTTCATTCTAAGCACCTTCAAGAGACACACGATGATTTATCCACACATTGTATATTTTAAAGCAGTGGAGTCTCATCTAATAGTAATGTCTCATCCTGGGTGTCTACAACGTAGTACAGACCAAAACGAAATGTAATCAAAACAAACAATCAATTTTGGGCGCAAAAGTGTGAGACCAAAATCAACCAGTAGTCGCACTTTCCTTCGATTCGTGCTCGAGATGGTTTATCCTCATCCCTCATATTTTATGGTGAAAAAAAAAAAAACTGACTGACAGTGACACCTTTCTTTGGGGGGTGCGTTTCGAGATCTAACTGTAAACTTTGACAACGATAAAAATCATTTCCTGAACCCGTCAACATCAACGTCCCTTCACTCAGTAACAAGAAGAGACATTTGTTTTTGCTTACATTTCCACTATAATGTCCGACAATAAAAAGATCCGGCAGGAATTGGTTGCTACGATTCCACGCGATTGCCTAGACTGCGACGCCTGTGGCAAACCCGATCCTGGCCATCAATGCCTCAAGTGTTTCACTGCGCATTATTGCAGCAGCGAATGTTTACGCAATCTGACGGGTCATGAATGCCATGACGTTGAAACGATGCGTAACGCCCTGGTAGGTATCGAAAATTCACTGGACTTTTCGCACGCCAAGAATCAAACCTGTGGTATTTGTTTAGATACTCCCATTGTCGATCCGGCCGTCTTGCCCAATTGTCACCACGCGTTTTGCAGGCCCTGTTTACGAGAATGGCACGCCATGGAAAAATTCAATAAAGAAATCAAATGTCCCACTTGTCGCGGTGTTTTACTTTTCGATAAAGCGGAAGACAATCCCATTGAAAAGGCGAAAATATACGGAGTCCAAGCCAAGAAAGCCGAAGAATCTAATCGTCTGGAAGACAAGACGAGACGTTGTAAGAAGGCCCTGGAGGAACTTGAAGACTTCCTTTCCACCCACGGATCGAATTTGTCAGCCCTTTTTACGAAGGCTGAAATTCTGGTGATCCAGTCCGAACCTCAATCTGCCTTGGAAGTGATCGATGCAATCTTTCGAATTAATCACGACAACCGTATCAATCGCCAAGCCGTGTCCGACTATTTGGACCAAGCTAATGCCGCAACCGATGAGACGGAAAGGGTTCACTTCATGAAACTAGCCGAAGATATTGCCGGTAAAAGAGGGGAACATATTGGACAGATTCTACAAACGCTCGTGGAAGTTTTTCTGTTGCAAGCTGAGGCCTATCAACAGTTGGGTGACTGGTATACGGCAAAGGAAATTTACAAGGATTTGCTGGGAATTGGATCAGGTACCCCCACATGGATCTTGGGTACGATAAGTTTGGTAGTCGTCCTGGCCGTTGCTCTTGTCTTTGGAAACTACGAAGGGCAGACTTCATCAATGATACGAAATGTTACGATTGCAACGCTGATGGCAACGATACTGTATGGAATCTTTGGGCGGTTCGTCGGGGCAAAACCAAAATCCAAAAGTAAGGTCCTAAACTTTGCCCCTGAATTGCGTACTCTATTGGTACCACAACAACGTCATTGCTACATGGCCATGACCAAATGTTATTATCATTTGAAGGAATACGACCGCGCCGTTCGGGCAGGTGCCTTTGCTCTACATATGAATCGTCACTTTCCCGGCGTTCATGAATATATTGCCAAAGCTTACTTGGCCAAAGGGAAGACAAGGGAAGCTATTCGAACCATGCGCCGTGCGGTGCTATACGAAACACCTTGGGATATTCAAAATATCCAAAAGCAACTGAAGCTATTACAAGCCATCAATACTTTAAATTAAGAATAACTCTACTTCACAAACTCAGTTATTGTGCTATTTAGCATTGGTTAGAGTACAAGCCCACTATCTTTATCGAAATCTTCAAGGGGTGGTATACTTTTCGTTTTTCACCAATCAGCAGATAAGTTCGTAATGGGTTCCAAATCTTTCGTTGTGTTGTCTTCTTTTTCGCAAGACAAACAGGCAATATCCATGTTCACGAATGCGGCGTATACATTCAACGTGACCTTGGGAACTTCAATTTTCATTTTTGGACGTTTTTGCCTTGAGACGGGGTCAAAATCTTGCCTCGAATGGCCTTTCGGACTGCTGCAAGTTGCTTCGTCAAGTCCTTGTTGTGATGGGCATCTTCGTGGATCTCTTTTTCGGTACTTTATACGTTTTTGGTTTCAAAATTATCAAAGGAATTGACGTAACCACAAGGTGTCAATTGGTTGGAATTTGGTGTAACTGTAAGTTGTGATGTTACAATAATAACATGCTGTCGGCAATGGAACGAGTGTGTTACAATAAACTGGCGCGCGCTCCAACGGTTCGTCTTCCGTAGTCGGGGTAACTTGAAACTTACCGCGCCCTCTGGTTACGTTATGTTAGGGGGAACGTACTAACGTCAGATTTCATTTGCTTTGTGATGTATTAACTTTGCATGTCCACGCAGAGATGGAGACGGTCTATGACGAATTGCACGTTGACTGTGAGTTAGTAGGCCCTGCACGGTACCTAGTTACCGTTGGCGAATCGCAGGCGACGGGAAACATTCACAACAATAAACTTGTCGCATGCGTCTTGATAGAAAGGATTATCCTGACAATGTGTTGCATATAAACTCATGGGTAGATTAGTTTTCATATGAACCTTGTCGCATAGGTTTGCCAGAAACATGGTCGATCTAGGAATCCATCGAGAACGACGACAAAAGTTTCCTAGGCGGGTATTTTATTCAGTTTTCCTAATCTAACATTTTTGGTTGACCATGACAGACTAAACCATCACATTCATACGCATTATAGTAACAGCATCTGCTTATCCTTATGAAAACTACTGTACGTACTCCATTTTCTTGTATGGATATGGTACGGCCTAAAATTAAGGAGCTGTTTGACTGTTACTGTTAGTTTGTTGTGGATGATATTCCGTATCATATCCATAGGCTTTTCGAGGTATGGTATTTGAAAAATTAACAGTAAGCATGATCATGAGATCACGAAACGTGGGTGCACCACGTCGTCGCGCCACCTCTCTCTCTTCATTCTGTCGTCTGACCCTCTTCCGCGAGAGCTCTCGTACTCTTCGCGGGTTGTTCCGCGCTCTTGCTCACCCCACTACTGTAGAAAAAGCAAGATTCGTCCGCTGCTTCTTTCGATTGTGCTGAGTGGACGGCGCGGCCCTAACAAAGATCATCTTTTGATACATCGGAACTGCCCTGTCATACTCTCGGTCCTATCCCAACGCTCAACAGTAACAAACGAAAGAAGAAGAACAAACAACTGTACCATGGTGGACGAAAAGACGGCTCTTATGAATACACAGAATCCACGTTTGGCCTTCGAGGGAGCCGATCCCGAAGCGAGTCGACTGGCTCACGACAGGAAATTGGAGGCCACGGAAGAGGGACATCAATCAGAGGGAGGTCTACTCAAGCCAATCATTTTCGGGGGACTCGATGGAATTTTAACTTCATTTGCCATTGTAGCAGGTTCGGCTGGTGGTCACTTGGCACCGGAAGTTGTACTGATTCTTGGCTTCAGTAATATCTTTGCCGACGCCTTGTCCATGGGAGTGGGAGAATTTCTATCTAGCAAAGCAAATAATGAGTGGATATTATCGGAACGGAAACGCGAAGAGTGGGAGTTAGAGAACTATCCCGAAGGAGAAATCAAAGAAATGATAGAAATTTACGAAGAGAAAGGCATGTCGTACGAGGACGCCAAGTCGGTGGTGGAAACCATGGCCAAGTACAAAGATTTCTTTGTGGATATCATGATGTCGCATGAATTGGAATTGCAGGTACCCGAAGAAGATCACGTCACAGAAAGCATGAAGGAAGGGTGCGTCATGTTTGCTTCCTTTGCCTTCTTCGGTGCCTTGCCATTGCTCGGATACGTCATAATTCCCATTCTCTTCCCGGATTTGTCGGCAGATTACCTATTCGTGGCTGCGTGTATCATTACAGGGTGTGTCTTGTTTTTCATGGGATCCATCAAGGCCATGGTAACTTCACAGCATTGGATGCGAGCTGGTTTGGAGACACTGCTGTTAGGAGGCGCCTGTGCCACGGTCGCGTTTACTATTGGAAAGATTGTGGAACAACGTGTCAATGCCGGTGGAACCGATACCGCCCTCTAGAGCACTGCCCCTTGATTCCATGTTGTCTGTCTCTTCATTGTGATTTGGCACAACTATGCACATTTCGTCGTCATAAAAAGTTACGTAGACACCGCTGCGTGCTGTCAGTGTAGACGTAGACCAATCAATTCCTGCATATTATTATTATTACTCTATTATTATTCCTGCATTCACCTAGATTATGGAACAGTCTCTTCTTTTTAATGCGTAAACATCGAACAGATCAAGTAAACAATAGTAAAATGTTTTGTTATGTTGACCTTGATTTGTGGGAGCGTATAAATAGCATTCGTATTCTTCTATCCGAAGGTGCTACTAGATTCGTCACCCTTTACACCAATCCGTTCTTTGCGGATGAGGTTCCCAGTGACGGGATGGTACACTTTCCAAGCCACGTTAGGACTCTTGGCAAAATATTTTAGCGGAACTTGCTTCCCCCGGGGATTCCCTACAAGATGGAACATGGCACGGGCTTGTCGATGGAAGTCATCTTCCAACCAGGGTTCCCCCATCGTTTGCGGAGGAATCGCGTGCTTGCTCATCAGATGGCGTTCCAATGTCGTTATATCACGCTCGCACATCCGACCACCAAAGACAGCCACTTCTGCAATAGCACCCTCACCTTCCCCAGGACTCCCTTGTCCGCAGCACAAGGACGTTCCGAAACAATGATCGGACCCCAAAGTGAGACCATCCAACAAGGCAGGACTATTACGATTTTGATGTACCTCCATGGGTTCATCCAACCCATCTATCCGTATCATGCTATCCACACCATCTACGATAAAAGTGTAACAATGCCAAGTACCTGGGCCAAGTACACCTCGGACCAAGCGTCCGTGCCTTTCGTCTTGATCTTCCATGACGGAAAGTTTTTCCGTGACACCATCAAATACACAATTACAACGGGGCATATCATCTGAATCGTCATCGTCAGAACTCTCTTCAATCATGTCATCATCGTCATCTTCATCATCCATGTCTCCTATTCTGTGACGGTTTTCGTCGGCCGGCGGTGGGGAAGAGTCTTCGGTGAATATACAAACAGCGCTCGAATCGGTAATATCGGCCAATTGATCTTTGGGGTACAAGTGACCCACTTCGAAGCGCCGACGCAGACCCGATAAAAAACACCCGTCTTCCGTGGCGATACCAACAAGAAAAATCGTAAATGGTTCTCGCAGCGTACCACATTCCAACGCCGGTGTCATCATCGTGACGGCGCTCCCCTTGTCGACGTTCAAAAACTGTACTACGGGTGGCGCCGTTGTCGTTGTCATCTCGACACCTCGTTGTACCACACGAGGGAAAACACTGCGTCGCAAATCTTTGCGATCCTTCAGACGCTGCATCCGTGTGGCATGATCATCAGATGATTCGGTCACACGATCCATGCACAGGCAATAACTTTCAGGTCGCGCCACCGTAGCTCCTCGGACTGCGAAGGTTGCATGAAAATATTCATCATCGCCTTCGTCTGTATCCAACCCATTGATCCGGTGCCGTTGATTCAAAGTGGAAAATATGTTCGATACAAACGCGAGAGCGTATCCAAAGGGTTGCAATACTTGAATGGGTTCACGATACCCTCTCCATTCATTCGACAGGACAACACCCTTCGCCTTGCGTTGCCATTGAAATGTCGTTGGTCCTCTCGTCGCTGCCGCGGCTGCTACAGCGGCCGCATGATGTTGAAGTTGCCGAGTCGTGGCTGCCTCCATAGCAGCAGTCGCCAATACTCGTTCGGATTGATCTTCTTCGCTTACGGAGTGATTTGTGTCGAGGACCGAATCGGTTAAATCACGGCTCGCCGCGGTATCGTGCACTTGCAGAAGTATTTTTTCCAACATGTCATCTTCCCGTAACAATTGTGACCATGGTAACTGTTGAATTCCTTCCGAGGCAAACCAAGCGACGCAGAAGTGATCCTTGTCGGGGAGGGATCTGATCCCCTGCGCTTCGCTTTTATTGTGTGGTTTTGTCTCAAAGGCACGCATCATAGAAGGGAGTAACAAGTACCGTATAGGCGAGTCTGTGTCGTTCCCTGTTGTAGCCCTATTGTTCCATTCCTCTGCGACATCCACTCGCTCTGTTAGTTCCATGACATATTCTGATACCAATTCCCGCCATCGCCGACAGACATTGGAAAGGATGGCTAATTCTGTATCCGACGTAATGGCATTATGTAATATCCAACGAAAGGCAGAACGTGGTGGTACCAACGACGTACCATTATCTTCCTCGGTGGGTCTAAGTACCCTTGTTCGTTGTTTTGGTGCCGTTGGTGCTGCTGCTGTTGGTACCGTCGCTGTGCAATCATCGCTCGTGATATCCATGGCAAAAGTAAGAAGCCAACGACCCAAAAAAATTAAACAACAAGAGTAAATTGGCGAAAATATGCTTGATTCACACAACACAAATGGACTTTATCGGCATTTCTGTACAAGAATAGGAATCAACATACATTAAACCACTTGTTGGCTGTTGTCCTCAGTTTTGTGCAAGTGTTGTGTGTGTGTGTGTGTGTGTGTTAGTGTGTTTATCGCCGTCAACGCCTTGTGTGTATTAGAAGTGCCGTTGATGTGGTAGAAAAGGTAAGACCTTATCAAGGTGTCACAAACAGAACAAACCGTTACAAGGAAATGCCTGTCGGTTTTGTCTCGTTGTCCGAAATGTTAACAGTGGCAGTCTTCGACCCAGTGAAAAGTCGATGCCATTCACTGTCTGCAAGCGCGGAAAGGGTTGTTATTTACAGTCACACCTTCTCTACTACTACCGTACTACTGGTAGACCTTTACAAAATATTGAACAAAAGAGAGGGACTGTGAATCAGAGACGTCCAATATGGGAGACTCTGATACCGAGAGCGGATGAGGCCTTTCAATTCACACGTCTGGAAAGGTCTAAATAATCTGAAATTTGATACTACAATCGATTTTTCTAATCCTTTACAAAAATAAATCTGCATTGACCTGGATTTCAATGCAGCAGGTACTGCCACATCTTCTTATTATACACTGTGTACCTTCTCTACACAGCGATCATCATAACATCTCCATTGTCTAACTTGTCTTGAGCACTTGCTAGACGTCCATTTTTCCATACCTGTACCTTGGCGGGGATGAGATCTTCAATCTCCACGATTGCATCACCGATAGATGAGTTAGCAGGAACGGATATCAATTCGCCTTGCTCATTGCCCTCATTTCCATCACCCATCACGAACACGTAAATCTGGTTTCGTAGCATATCTTCTTGAGCCGTGACTAACGCATCAACGTAACCTTCGATGACGGCCGACTTGGAAAGGGGTGTACCATCCAGCAGCGTGGATACGCGCTTTTCTTTCGCGTCAAAATCATCTGTATACATCGCGAAG
>Ga0051981_10001660_pt1 | contig 10952 bp, 9 predicted proteins | sample CryGey13umfilter_3_FD_59644 | JGI IMG/M metagenome (GOLD analysis project Ga0051981, IMG submission 59644) | Groundwater microbial communities from aquifer in Utah, USA - Crystal Geyser 4/10/14 3 um filter | ecosystem: Environmental > Aquatic > Deep subsurface > Groundwater | place: USA: Utah... | reverse complement strand
CGCAGTTCCCTGCAAATACTATTGCAGCACTAACTGTGAGGCAATCGCAAAGGATTCGGATCCAATTTGATTGTGAACAGCAGGTGAGGAGGTTCGCGTGGGTTTTCCGAATCATCCATTCTTCCGATGCTTGCAACGTGCCAACGAAAACTCTCGGTAAAAAAGAGTCAAGCTGATTTTGCGACGAAAAGGCCTTATTCCGTTTTGCCCGTGCATCGGAAAAATCAAAAAAAGGGAACGGGCCTCTCACAATTTGGCCGACCAGGTTGGTTGTTCTTTACCACAGCTTAACGATTTGTCACAGCTTGCATATCCAAAGAATAGAACATCCCCAACAAAGATAACGAGCGAGTAACATCTAAAAAAGAATGAGCGACGACCGCGAAAAAGCTATCATTGAAGCCCGTGTCAAAAAGGAGCAGTGGAAGTACTGGGCACCCGTGGCCGTGGCACCTGTACCTTATGTGTGCGTGTCGCTCTATCGCAACGCCAAGACGCCAATGGCCAAGCAACTTTTACTCGGCGTCGGCATGGTGGGCATTCCCCTTGTCACATATGCCGCTCGTGTATACCTGATGAGCAACGCCGGAAACGATCAAGACACGGAATCGTCCAAACGCCGTCGACCTGGTGACGTTCCCGATCTTTCTGTATTAAGATAAGCGAAGAATACGTAAAGAAAAAAGATTTAACAAAACAAGTCACAAGTGCCTTCCAAATTTCGTTCGTGGTCTTGAAACTGTTAGCTTCACTCTTCATGTACCACGTTCATAACCCGGTTACGTCCAATAACAACCAAGTTCCACCGTCAAAATTGGATTTTCTTGCAAACACTAGGGTGTCGATGTGAACAATCGCTTGTAATTATTGAAATTCCAAGTTATTAAATACTTTTACGTATACTTGAATGCATATCATGGTTGATACTAGTAATATTGATTCGCAAGAATTGGAGTTTTGTCTGTTGTCACTATTCAAAAACACTGTCGAACAAATCCCTGTCTTCTTCGTCTAGGTACTCGTCCACGGTGTCAGTATCATTGATCAAGCGCAACAAAAATGTACCCACGGGTTCGGGTCTGGCATCCGATCCCAAATCTGCCCCAAACAAAACCGTCCCCTGCACTTGTAAGTGCGATACTGCCGCCTCGTCGTTGTTTGGTTGACGTGTAATCGAACCAACGTAAGTTCGTTCATCTTCGTGCGTTAAACCGATCCCTTCACTGTACACGGATCCTGGTGCACTCTTACCGGCTCCGAAACGCGAAACGTGAAAGTACAAGGCATCGTCGTCCGTGATTTCAAATTTACCACGCAGGATCTTATTGGTAGCCCGACAGGTAAAGGTATTGTTCGTATGAAACTCGATCCTCATGGCCCGTATGTCCACTGGCAGATTTCGGATTTCATCGTTCTCCGCACCATCCGACCGTAGCTTGTATTCGATCGGTGTGACGGTTAGAGAGAAGGTTCGGTTATAAAAATCGGCCCTGTCAAATTGACGTGGAGGTGGTTCAGGTTTCTCGAGATCGTTGAGAAAGGTCGCAAACCCCATTACTTGATGAGCGCTAAAACTTCCAACAGTTTCGGATACCGCCAATGGTTGATCAAAAAAGTTTCGATGATCCGGAGGGTACATGAACTTCCCCGCGGACACTTTTCCTTGTTTTATTTGTATGCAACCCGAATTCTGTTCTGCTTCGGCTTCATTGTCAGAACTTCGACGCACCTTGCCGTGAAACAAAACATCCTGTATGGTGCAGCCCCTGTCCAAGGCCAATTGAATTTCGGAATCGTCTTCTCGGAAGTCCCACAAGCCTTTCCAAGTATTGAAGGATCTATCATCGTCATCATCTTCGTCGTTGCATTGTTGGAAGGTACCGTCCTCCAAGACGCGCAGTACCACCGTGCTGTCATCTGTGGCGGAATTGAGCAGAGCAAACGAGTCCGAGTAGTCGTCTAGTATGTTCAGTTTCCAAATCCCGGCCAAAGCTTTTCGTGGTACAGAAAAGGAATAACCAGATGGTAGCAGCAACGGAATGGAAACGATAATAAGCGGCGGGTAGTACATCATTATTTCGGTGACAAACAAAAGTAAAAGAACGAATGAAGAGAAGAGGATGAAGGGTGGCCTGCAGAACGCAGAACTCTTTGTGGGCGATCTTTCGATGCATCTTTTACTCAAGCTCATATTGTAAAATCGCTCACGCTCACTTTTGCAGTGATGTTGAGCTCTTTCGACGGACGGACGTTCCATTTCAGGTCCAATCCTTTTTTGGTCGTTGCTCACTTTTTCCCTTTCCGATTATCTTTGTTGTTTGTTGTTTTTCAACTTTGCAGTTAATTTTTGTGTTCACTGTAATCAACCATGGAGTCGGCTCCCACGAAAGTTATTGTCGCTGTGGGCACCTACGATGGCGTCTTGGCCGGATGGGAATGGAAGAATGACGATCGATGCAAATTTGAAATTTCTTTTGCCACGCCCGTGCACGATGGATCCGTGAGGTCGTTATCGATTGCCCAAAACGTACAACCCGACCAACCCGGGTCCTTGCTGTCGTGCGGGTACGACGAAGTGTTACGGACGCATGATTTTTCGAAGCGCATGACGTCCTCGGGCGAAATACGTACCCCCAGTGACCTGGGAACACCCGCGTGCGTTGCCTTCGCCCCGCCGTTGGTCTTGGTTCGTCCCATCGATGACGACGACGACGACGACAACGTCGCAGAAAATCCGCCGCACACGACGCACTGTTTGACGGGTTTTACCTCAGGACAATTGGTAATTTACAAAAAACGTGATTGGAGCGTACAGCATATCCTCAAGGGACATGAAGGAGGAGTCTCCAGTATGGCAGTCCATCCGACGGGGAGCATGGCGCTGACGGGTGGCTTGACCGATGGACGACTAAAACTCTGGGATTTGATCAAGGGACGCTTGGCGTACAATCACAAGATTCAACCCAGTCGAACCACCTCGGAAGGAAAGACATTCTATGATGCTATTAATTGCATCGTGTGGACAGACGAAGCCTACGCCTTTTGTTACGGCTCTCACGTCACGGTCAAGGACGTGGCTACGGGAACAGACTTGCTAGACGTCGAACTTCCTTCTAAAGTTAATCAAGTATGTTTCCTACAAGGTCCCGAAGGTTTGTTTGTAGCATCGGCGAATAATGACGGATCGTTGGCGGTATTGCACGTGGACAGGAGTGGTGCCGAGGAACGGCGCGCCATTATGGCGATTGAACCCGTTGAGGGACCCGTGGCCGGTGAAGAACGATTCAAGTGCTTGCAACAGGTTGCCAATTACCATGTCGTTACAGCCAATAGTGCCGGTGTTGTGTCACTGATGGATCTGTCCGGGGCTGTGCGCATGATCATGCAAGACAGTGACGATGAATCCAAAAGCGATGAGGAGAACGAGAAAAAAGCCAAAACCGACGACGACGATCCCGACTCAGACAACGATGAGGAGGAAGAAGAGCTGGCAGTGAACATTATTGATAGTATACAATTAGGTACTGGAAATCGGGTGACATGTTTGGCTGCTTGGTCCACAATGCTTCCCATACGAGTCGACGAAGAGAGCGAAAGCAACGACAACAAGGAGAGTTCCGATTTGCGGAAACAACAAGAAACGAAGAGCAAGAAGGGCGAGGAAGTAGAAAGGAAACGAAAACACGATAGTATACAGGAACTCAATGCGTCTGCGCTCGAACGCGCTCGTGAGTTAGTGGCCTCCGCCAAAAAGATTAGGGAAAAGAGACAAAAGAAAAGTAAGAAGAAAACAAATGCCAAGAGGTGATAACCTCTTCATGATTTTGGAATCTAGAATACTGTACGAATCAGAAATGTAAAAGAATATCTCTTCTTTTTTACGGTATGATCTGACTTGGAGAGTCTTTTACCAAAAATCGACGAGACTATCATTGGTCAACTTGTTCACTTTGTGTCTCGCCCAAAGATAATAGTTTCAGCTGGTCATGCATTGTTCAATCTGCATACATTTTCTCACTACTTTCAAGACTGTTGCCTGAAATGCAAAAGATACAGACTAGGCGAACAACACATGTCCTGCAAACTTAGTCAGCATTCTCAGCGATGCATCCTTTCCCTGTGCATACTTTCTAGGATTCACGATGTGTGAATACCCGCGTTTACATGAGCTACGCCTCCCTGAAAGACGACCACTTAAGATTCTTCAGCATCCCTACACTCTCATGGGTTGGCTCATTTTTGGCCAAAAGACACTTTCGACACGGAGAGTCATCCTCTTCGTCTAGATGTCACTCTGCTATTGCTCTCACGATCCATTTCTTGGAACAAATAATAGAATGAAAGGAATGTCCGCAGGGTGTTGTAGCGCCGATTCACGGCCAACATGTTGCTAGTTCGGACGAAAAACTACTCTTACCTTCATACACGAAAGCCAACAACTAATTTAACTTGGACCGAGAAGTCGTGGAATCTACCTAATACCAAAATCTAAAATCATTTTGTACATGAGAAATCTATGTTTAGGAACTCATAGTAAAGCGCAAAACGACGGTAGACACAAGTAGGGGGAGTAGGTAGCATGTAAATAATATGGGGTTCATCGATTCCTATCATGAGCATCACCATCTTCCATGGCGACAAAATCTGCCACGGCATATTCGCTATAGAAGGCAACATCATCATCGATTCTTCTTCTCTGGATCGGATCTTGGCCCAACTCTGTCCAATCATGACTTCGAAGTGTGTGAACGGGGACCAATTCCACATCAGTATCGCGATCACCGACCACGGAATCATCCTCCATTGGATGTCCCATGCACTGAGGATCAATAACAATTTGTTCCGGGATCGTGGCGTCTGTTGGAATCATGCATAGGCATCGTCGACTGGACTTTCGGAAAGTCCAAGAAACTGCCGATATCGCAAGTAAAGGTAAAAGCAAGGACCATCGAATCGTTGGAGCTTGATCGTTTTCGATTGATGGATCGGTAGAGGATGGTAAAGGTGAGATGGACAATGTGATTGGAAAGGGTGCAAAGGAAGGGATCGTAGATGGCCGAGAAGTTGGAAGGGGGAGAGCCGATGAAGAGGGGCTAGGCGAAACTGATAGTGTTGGAGCCACACTGAATGGGATCGTAGACGATGAAATAGACCCCAAAGTTGGTTCTATCCTCGACAATACAAAGCACAATAATGCGACAGCCTTGTTCATTTTCATCATTGTTAATGTATTCATAGGTTCTATGTTGCCTCGACTCACCGTCAGGAAGCCTCGTTGTTTTATCATCATAATTTTGGAGGGTTTTATCGCACCGCTTTTTCAATAATGAGAGAAGGAAAATTAGTTGACTTTAAAAATGATCCGTGCGGGAAAACTTACCGGCCGGACTAGGCATCCACATGAAAATAAATGACAAACATACTAATGAAGGTACCACAAAGTAGGAACTCAAATGATGGCTAATGACTTCTTTTGCTACTTGTGGTAGGATGGAGCACGAAATCGTATTAGTGGTTGCTTCTACGAAGAAGTAATGTAGTAGTATCGACAAAGTTTATTTCTCTCATCTTCCTCGTCTACTAAAAAGCTACTTGTCATTTGCGGAATGTTTTTAAATTAACTTTGTAAGGGCAATCATCCCCTTAATCGTGAGTCCGTACGTTGATTATAATCATGATGATGCCACTCACTAACTGAATCTGTACGCAAGCACAATGGATAGGATAGCTACGACCCCCGCCACAGTCGCCGCCAATCCTTGTGGCATGCCGCGTTCCTGTCGATTCGCCGGTGCACGCGTCAGGGAGGGAGTCGTTTCGGTCGACACGGCAGGTCGTTGTTGTTGCAGTTTTTCCGCTTCGTATCGGTCCACATAGTCGGGAAATAATTTTACGAATTGTGGATCGTTCTCCACGTTATACGCAAGACTTGCCGCCGCCAGTTGTTTCTTTTTACGCGTCGTTGTTTCTATGGACCCCAAGGTTGGATTCGTTTCAATCATGAATGAATACAGACCGGTCAAAATCGTCGAAACGGACCACATGGGATTCCAGGATTCGGGGTGAACTGAAAAAAAAAAAAATCAAAAGGACAAAAGAAAATAAAACAAATGAGGAAATAGGCGATTAAAACCTGAAAGAAGTCACAAAACAAAAACATTGTTGCACCTACAGTCACTCATGGATAAACAGAGCCGCCGTCCCGGTTGGAAACGACCGGAAGGCGTAGACATGATCACCGACGGGGGTTTCAACGGGTACTCCTTGGGGAAGATTAGTTTCCCATGATAAACACCTCCTTCGTACGGTGTTCCCTTGGAACCTTCAATAACGTAATGCATTTCTAGTAGATTGCTCTCATTCGGTGCGACCACGATGCGGGGGTCTTGAATCGGGTCTTTTGCTAAGGACTTTAATTCTTTACGGAGACGACGGGTGCACATGGAATCCATGATGATAAAATTTGAAATTCGTAACGAGTAGTGAGGCGGATAACGATAAAAAAGAGGTTGGAAAGTGAAGAGACAGTTAATTAATTGAATGGAAGGAGAGAAGAGACAATGATGATTAGGAACCGTTACCGCGCAACGCAAGGTCCCCCTGAAATTTTTTCTTGGTTTATTGTTTGTGTATGTGTGTGCACGAAGTCTCTGTCGGATTGCGTCGTTAGTTCGTCGGGCCTTCTTCTGTCCCATTCGAAAAAGAAAAATATCGTCGCGTCACCGTTCAAAGTCAGTCGTGGCGTGTCCAACACAGCAACTCTCTACTCTACTAGGAATACCGGATGACGAAAGACGACAGACAGTTGGCTACAAGTCAATCCCGTATATGTTTGTGTCATGACTCTGACGAAATAATAATAGTACCCGGTAATTGGTTTTGTTCGCGTGATAACGTGACGCCGTTCGGATCCTCCACATCTTCCAATCATTTTTTCATTTTCTCTTTCTTGTTGTCGTTGTTGTTGTGATTTTTCCGAACTGATAACCTTCCAACCATATTTTGCTTAGACACAATTAGAACTTGTTAGCGATATGGCCCGTAATGACGATGAGACATCGGCACCGATGCCCAAGAATCAAGACTTTGTGATTCGGGACGGATTTCCGGCACTTCGTAACGCCGATGGAACACCTTGGGTGGAGGGCGATGAACCATTACCGCAAGCACCGGTTCGTATTTATCCTCGGGCTCTGACGGTGAATTCGACAGTACACTCTACCTCCGACACGGTCCAAGATTGGTCCTCCTTGTACCGTGACTGTCGGACCGTGTTTTCGGCGCGTACGCGTGACGATGATCAGGCTTATTCGGCAGGTGTGACATACTTTCTACCCGCCGTCATGAAACCTCGATGCACCCTTGAAGCCATAGTGCAAGCCATTTTCCAAGCACATACCGCATGTTTGCCCCCCAGGAGTATGTTGGAAGAACAATCGGGCGCTGAATGGTGGACACTGGTATTGGATGATACGAGTGAAAAAGAAAAGGATAAACAGAAGGGGGTTAAATCAAATGTCGCTACTGCAACTGCAACATCTGCATCGGAGGAGGATGGCGATGAAAATGGAGACGGTGAAGAAGAGGAGGAGAGTGATGAAGTTGGCTTACACTTTGATGCGGACTACGGCCTAGAAGGTCAGGTGACGAATCTGTTTCTACATCCGAGAGTTGCGACCGTCACGTACCTGACAGATTGCGGTGCCCCCACGGTGGTATTGGATCGGCTGTCACCTCAACAAGGCAATATGGAGGCAATGAATGGGAACATCACCAACGGATGGTTGTGCCATCCCGTTCGAGGACGTCATTTGGCATTCGATGGACGACTGTTACATGGGGCACCAGCAACCTTCTTCCCCGCCAACGACACAGCAACCGCAACTGCAAGTGGACCGGACATAACAGCAGCCGACTCGGAATCCAAACCACCTCCCACCAAAAAGGCAAAGTTAGACGAGGACAACGGTGACGCTGTTTCAAGTGAACATATAGAATCAGTCAGTCGTCAACGAATTACACTGCTGGTCAACGTTTGGGTCAACCATTGTCCCATGGATGCCGAACCCATGGAAGATGAGATTTGTGCTCAATTAAAAACTCCCATGGATGCTTTCCAATTCACGAAAAAGTTACCCGAACACATTGCACCGGAAACAAGCGTCAAATTAACACTGTCCGACGATGATCCAGCGGGGGAAGAGGAAGTGGTTATCGGCAATCGTATTGTAACGGCGCACTACGGTCCCACGATGGATGACCTGCACGCAGCGACTGCCTCGGCATCCACAGTGGCAATGGAATTCGACAAGGGAGCCCTGTGTCTCGTGGTGGGGGGCCTGGCGCCCCTAGACGAGGATGAATCAGGGGAAGAAGAGAATTGAGAACATTAGCATAAAAATTTTAAATTTCTCGTTCGATCATCAAATCCATCGTGCCGGTGGCGTCCGTTAGGGACTCTGAGAAACGTCCTAAACCTAACTTGAGTAATTATTTTGTCATTCTATACACACGGGCCACAAGATGGTTCATTGATTTCGCCTTGCCCTTTCCGGGGACGTCGTCGTATGTGTGGGTCTCCACCAGGTTTCCCACGGCCTTCATGTTGACGGGACATGCGTGACGGATGCAACCATAGAGAAGAAGCCTATTGTGTTTGTATACCTAGGACAGTAGAAATCACAAATATGGAGGTGACCGTAGCGAGAAGGATTGTACGAATGAGTCAAAAAGAACACATTGAGACTTTAACATATTATTATATTCCCCAAGGGAAACCATTGACGAATACAGTCTTTGTTTGTTTGGAAATGAGTGGGTATGAAAATACCCAGTTTTGTGGTGTGGCATGAAAATGCCAAGCTTGGTAGCGACGATTCTTAATTGGAAGAGAACTTGGTAACAGCCTTGGTTCCCTCCGAGACGGCGTGCTTGGAGAGTTCTCCGGGAAGCATGAGACGAACAGCTGTCTGGATCTCGCGGCTGGAAAGAGTGGCCTTCTTGTTATAGGTGGCGAGCTTTCCGGCTTCGGTGGCAATGCGCTCGAAGATATCGTTAATGAAAGAGTTCATGATGGACATACCCTTCTTGGAGATACCAGTGTCGGGGTGAACCTGTTTCAACACTTTGTAAATGTAGGAGGAGTAAGATTCCACACGCTTCTTGGACTTGCTACCACCGGTGCCGGCCTTTTTTGGTGCCTTGGCAGATTGCTTGGAGGGAGTTTTGGCCATGGTTAAAAATTGATTAAGAGAGATATGTGATTACAAACTTTGTTCGTTAATGATTGTGAGTGGAGTGCGGCAACTGTTGCAAACAACGCAGATGCGCCGCGTCTTCTCTACTCATCGTTGTAGGTCTCTCGTATTCGTGTCAAGAACGCACACGCCCGCCTTGCCTTTGCCGCGCCATGCGTCTGTCTGTCAGTCCGTTTAACAGACAAGTGGCGCGGTACTATTTAGCGGTATCATGATTTTGAATATCGTCGTGCTGCTCGTAGGTGGGCGTAGAACTGTACTGATAAAAATTCCGGCGCACCGTGGATTACGTACAAATGTACCAGAAATTTGTTCTTTTCGCGTTGCAACTTGAAATTCATCTCTTAGGCGAATGTTGTTCCGGTCAGAGATCATAAAACTTGTCAATCGACAAACAATACGTGTACTAGCCAACTAATCAAAGCACTAAATCCATCAAACAATGTCTGGTAAAGGAAAAGGAAAGGGAGGACGTGGTGAGAAGAAGTCTACCACCGCTTCAGCCAAGGCCGGTCTGCAGTTCCCCGTCGGTCGTATTGGCCGTTACCTTCGACAGGGAAAGTACGCTACCCGAATGGGTGCCGGTGCCCCTGTATACCTCGCCGCTGTCTTGGAATACTTGTGCGCTGAAATTCTCGAGTTGGCCGGCAACGCCGCCCGTGATAACAAGAAGTCTCGTATCGTACCCCGTCACATTACTCTTGCCGTGAAGAATGACGAAGAGTTGAATAAGCTCTTGGGCGGAGTCACCATTGCCTCCGGTGGTGTCCTTCCCAACATTCACGCTGTCCTTCTCCCCAAGAAGAGCACAAAGTAAATCCATTTGTAGTATTCGCATATATGTCGTCTACGCAAGGAAAAAAAACTGGGTATTTTCATACCCACTCATTCTCAAAACAACAAATACATTCGTTTGCGATTCAAATTTATTGTCTTGCCTTTCATTGCGCTACGAGGACAACAGATGTACTTCTAGTTGAATATCAACTTCAAGTGGATCTTCAAGCTTTCCGATCGTAGCCAATGCCATGTACAATCGACTTACTTTCTCATCAGATTCACAAGTGAACGAGGTTCAATTAAATATAATATAATTTGATCTCGCATTTAAAAAATCCACATTTACTTTGCGATCTCATACTTAGGCGTGTAACACAAACTCAAAGCTGTTGCAGCATGGAAAACAAATCGGATGATACATGCCTCAACGGAAAGGATATTTGTGACAGTGAAGGTGAGTACTCGTTCTACAAATGCATAAAATTGTAGCATCAACCATGGTTGAAGCCATTGACTCAAAAGTGATTAGCCACAATATCCTCTCGACTATGTCAAGCATAATATATATGCTGAAAAATGGAAGAACATAAAAATACACACAAGGCCCATGACAACAATGTATTGGAGGATCAAAGGAGTGCATGGGTCTCACATTCATCGCAACGACGAAGTTTGCATCGGAATTATCGACCTACTTTTTTACAGTTAATGCACTCTAAAAAATATGAACCACTACTCTATGTACCGACGAGAGATGGGCATTACCATGGAATGCTGTGGACAGGGAATCGATTGACGGGCATGAAAAATGTTAAAACGCGGTCCGTGGCGTTACGTTGATGAGAACAAACTCGTTTTCTTGTCCTGGGAAAGGAGCCATTCCGGCCGTCAACCCAGCTTGTAGGGCTTGTCCGG
>Ga0051981_10001653_pt1 | contig 10974 bp, 3 predicted proteins | sample CryGey13umfilter_3_FD_59644 | JGI IMG/M metagenome (GOLD analysis project Ga0051981, IMG submission 59644) | Groundwater microbial communities from aquifer in Utah, USA - Crystal Geyser 4/10/14 3 um filter | ecosystem: Environmental > Aquatic > Deep subsurface > Groundwater | place: USA: Utah... | reverse complement strand
TCCAGACGTCGTGCGAATGTTTTGTTTTGTTCTTCTGCCCTAGCGCTGGCATACTGCCCTTCTTCTTGATGAGTCGATAAAGTAAGAGTAGAGCGACTATGATGGGACAAGGATGAAGCTACCGAGGAAGCCCCAGCTTGACTTATTGTTTCGGCTGCGGCAGTGGATTGCTCAGGATTAGTTGGTTTTCGATGATCCATAGTTTTGGTCCTTGCCAGGACCTTTTTCATCATTTGGCTTCTTTGCTCTTCGTCGGGCGTGGCTACGACTCTCTGTGACATGGCTCCACGTAAAAAGCTACGCAAACGCATCTTGTCTTCTTCGTTGCTATTGGAAGTTGCGCTGTTGCTGCTAGTAGCAGCACCACGATACTCACGCCGGTTTTGATGTTGTGGTGGAAGTCCCCTACTACTACGCATGGTGTTGCTGTTGCTGTGGCTGCTACTGCTGCCGTTGTTGTTAGACGATTCTTCGTTCGTGGAAGGACTTTCGCTGCTCCCTTGACTGATGCCACCCAATGAACCTCTGGGATCTACACCACGCTTCCTCGGGGACTTCTTGCGGCGTCGATTATCCGGTGTCCTAAATGGCCACATTGTTCGTAATAGGGATACCTCTCCCCGATAAGACTGGATTGAATTGGATCGCTTGCTTGTATTTGACGGGTATGGCACCTCACAAACACCTCCACGGAACGAAGAGAGAGAGGAAGGCCCCTTTTTGTTTTCGTTATTTTGCATCTGGTTGGAAGGAGGAGGGCCCGTCGTGAGAAAGAGAATTTGAATGATCATTAATATTCTTCAATTATGTAGACTTAAAAAGGCCGGTGGGTGCAACGAGTGCTCCCATCCTTTGTCCGTAGGAGTACATTGAATCTACGTAGGAGTCACGCAAACAGTACTCCAGTCGTCCAAGCATGCCTGTCCACGGTTTGAAAAAAAAACGGTTTCCCACAAGTGCGAAGTCGAAAAGTATTTAAGGTTAATGATAAAATCTTCCGTCAGTCGAGAGTTGCGAATCGTGGGTGCAACCACAACATCCTTGCCGCAAGTGGCAGCAAAAACTGTTGCGGATGTGCGTTCCGCAAAAGGGAGAGCACACTGACAACCATGAAATCGAGTGCCGTATTACTCAGATAGTGACACAAGGCATTTCTTTAAAGAGAAAAAGGGTGTCCAATAAGCACTCATTTTCTCCTTCGATAGGACGCGAAACCTGTTGCATGCACTCGCGCCGTGGAAACTGGAACCTTACACAGGATGAATCCACAATTGCTACAGCATCTGGAACTCTATGATCTTCATCAAAACAATGATGATGAACTTGATGACGGTAATCAACTTATAGAAGAGAAACTAGTAGATCCAGACGATGATGCAGTTTCAAAATATCACAAGGAGTGTGAAACACTGAATGAACAGGAGCTACCGTTCGGGTGGCGCGGCGGTATGGATTCCGAGACCTTGCTCCACTTGGTCGTATTGATTGCGGCGTTCTGTAGCGTATATGCTTCCTCTTTGAACTCTTCTCTTCTGGGTTCCATTCAGATTGTTTCAATTGCTTTTGTACTTGGTAATAGAGCGCCGGTATTGATACCGGCGCCTGGGAAGTGGTTATCACGGGAGGATAACACCCGCTGCCAAATCAATACCTTGTTGGGATCCGTCGGCGCGCCGCCACTAGAAGAAAAGAAACATACAATCTCTTTGTCTCAAAAGAAGGGCTTTCATATTGCTGTCTTGAGCATGGTGAAAAGCTACGTGGGTTGGATCGAGGCTGTCGAGTACACATTACAAATTTTACGCACAGCAACGGCCTTGGACTTGGGACGAACGACGACTGTTGCAAGTTGCGGTCCAATCGTCGATCGCTTGGAATTATCTATCTCGGGATATCGTCGTCGTTGTTGCACTCGGAGAATCCCTTTGTATCGTCTTCGTCGGGAAATGTGGCGCCTGTTGGAACGCCAGCGCACGTCTTTAGAGGCCCTTGTCGTTGAAGATGATAATGACAATGAACGGTATCACAGTGAATGGACAAACGGGGAAATTATGGAACCACAAAACATCACTCTTGCCGAATTACGGCTTGCTTGTGTAAAAACAGGACAATTGCTATCCAAAGTGACAAATCATTTACTCTTGACCAAGGCAATTCCTGGAGAGCTGATGGTATATATCCAAGAAGTGACACGACAAACCAGTGAGGCACGAGCCTACTTAGGGTGCTGGATAAAACAAGCGAAGGATGGAGATAACCAGTCCTCGAATGTGCTGAATGATTTGAACTCGATTGAGGAAGACTTGGCAACACTTCAAGTAGCATTGCAGAGTTTACGAGAGTTGCATCAACAGAAGCCATTGCTAGCAAGGGGTGGTCACAGGGAACAGTGGGATAGCTTCCGGCGAGTTTTTGCTAGTCTCCATGAGCAAGTAAAATACATGGAACAGATCTACCTTTCAGACGAAGAATCTTCAGAAGAATCGGACCAAGGCAATCAACAGAAAGAATCCCGAAGCTCTGTTAGTGCACATAGACCAGAACAAGTTGAGTATTGCTCCGCATCGGAGCGCGAAGCTGTTGCAGCCACTGATTGTCCTCATGTTCGTGACGATCGCGTCGGCAGAAGTGCCACTCTGGTTTTTGCGGGGCAAGGAACACGCGTCTTACACCATGCTCGCTTTGTCTCGAAACAGAGAAGACGTCGAAATAATTCCACCTCGTACAATCAACCTAGTCCCGATTCATCCGTTTCCGAGCAACACATGCTGGACGAACTGCGTCGTCATTTGAAAGCTATGCCGTTGTCCCGGGAAGTAGAAATCAACGTTGACGAAGACATTGAAACGACCACGCCGAATACACAAGAAATGAAATGCCTCAACGTTGCCAATGAAACGCACAACGAATCGATACCATTTCCGCACATAAATCATAATGCAGTCTTGAATGACTTGGCAGAGGTTATTCAACTAGTATGCCCACCTACCGACGAATGCACTCTTGAGTGATCGGTTGACGGCCCGCTGTGAAATCAAATACACATCTCGATTCTGAGGGGCAAGGCTTCCGATGATCGAACCCAATATACCGACACAATGGAAATCAAATTCGACATGGCTCGGCGAATTCCAATATTATTGAACTACTGACTATCAATTTCACCTCCTCGATGACTTTATTGGCCGTTACTCCGACACCCTCAGAGGACATGATAAATAAGACGATTTGGGTCTGAATCTGTATTTGCTCATTGTTCCGAACCATAATCCGTCAGTATGCTGTTTTGTTTATAACATGAAGGAAGAACACAAACTTGATGAAAGCTGAATTTATTTCAGTTGTGGTTGAATGATGGAAACTTCGACAAATGCCAGGCTCGATATCCTCTTCAATTCTAAATCTTGATGGAAACAGGATGTGTTTACTCTCTCCCCTCAATTAGTAGAAACGAGCAAGAAATCGAGATACAATGTGACGTTTCACTGGGTGGTACCGCATGTGTGATGCGGTAGTGATCCCAGGGCTCTAAAACAGGTCTGTCCGGGATTAGCAGATGGTTACCAAAGGATTGACCATCACCTCGGTTTTGTTAGGAGCATGTCATCAGAAAGATTCCGTTAAAGAGAAAGCGGCACAACAAATTTGAAGCCACGAAGTCGCAACTATAGTCCCCAAAATTCCAAGGTGGTAGAATTGTTATTCTCGTTGAGTAATTTTGTTTTGGATGGTTCGGCGGAATATCAGGTACATGGTCAGGAGAAAAGTGTTCGAAGAGCTATCCATCCTCCATCACATCATCGATGGGATAGTTCTGGAAGCGAGTGATTTTGTTGTTGCCATTCGGCTCAATATTTTTGAAGTTCTCCCGCTCCCGTGCTTCTCTTTCTCGATATTGTTGCTTCACATCCATAGGGGATTTTTTCCAAAATTGTGCTAAGAGACAGCTTATCTCAGTACCATTCATGTTGGGATTAGCTTGAGCAACAGCTCTTCTTCTTCTTCTTCTTCTTCTTCTTCTTCTTCTTCAGTTGCTAAATGCGAGAAAGACGGACGAACCCATCAAAGAGGGGCACTCTCTGTTCTCATGTTGGCACGTGCGGAACAAACTAAGAGGTACTATTACTCACTAATGTAGTCGTTTAACGTAAGCCTTTTACTTCCACTTAGGAGTAGTAAAAACTTCTCTAATTGAACTTTTAACGTGAGTCATTTCGAAGCAATAAGAGTGAGAATAGAATGTTCTTTTGCTTGTTTCTATTGAATATGAACTAACAGTAACGGTGACAACAGTGGGTTTCATCATATTCTGTTGTTCTGAAGAGCAACCAAACCTTTGAGAGTGAGATTCTGTTGCAGGGAATAAGCACCCTCATTCTTCGTGCCGCAGCTTCTGTCGAAATGCGACCGATCCCTATCACCTCGATACCTACTTGTGGGAAAGTGTGCCAGAGGGGTGTATTCTACCTAAACAAATCCTAGAACGTCGAAGGAATATAAAAATCACGCCAGCTTTTGGTAATGAGCATTGTTCGGGAGCCTCTGATAAATACAGAAGAACGCCTGATGCAAAAACTAACAGGATTATAGGAGAACTACCCCGTGAATCTCAACTGATTATTACTTTGCTGTCGTTTAGGAGTAGGTAGCATAAAGGCAAGAGTAAGCTCAAATTCCCTTGGTAACAACGGATGCATCCGGTATCATCTGGTGTGTATGCACAATGAATAAAGGGGGCGGCGATCTTTTTCAAAGGTACCGGATATCGTGATAGATATGTTCTCTACTTGGGTGTTTTGGGCTGTCGTGCGATATTGGCGATCGTGATAAAGATGGTGCGGGTTTGTGATTTTTAAGTGCAAGCACTGTTCGTTGCACTGCTTGAGTCGTCAGTGAGATGCGCTCGCATGATGTCTTGCACTTCAGATAGTTCGGCATCCGCGCGAGATTTGAATTTTTCCACGCGTTCACTCTGAGATCGCACAGATTGACGACAGAATTCTTGGGCGAGAGTATGCGTAGATGGTCTTTGATTGAAAACTTGCGAAAGCTCGTTGGCGGTTCGAGACTTGACCGTAGAAAGACCTTGGCTGGTACTCGCACTAGTCTCAAAGCGACTCATTCCGATCTTACCCTTGCCTTTCAGTGCTGCCAGTTCCAAGGCCTTCTGGGACTGTATATTGTCAAGTTTCGCAGACGCAGGAGACTGTTGAGATGCAAAGCGCTCTTTACTAGATTGAGTATGACCGCCACCTACTATCGCGGCCAATTCGGCGGCTTTTTGAGACTGAAGTCGATCTAACTGTTTTTGCGAAGCTCCTACTTCCATACTCAATCCTTCTTGTGTGCGTCTCTCATGTAATTCAGCTAACTCAGCTGCCTTTTTAGACTGAATCTGATCCATCTGATTTTGTGAGGAACTATATGTGTTCAAGTCATCCTTCATTTTTAGAGCTCCTGCATGAATGGCTGCGAGTTCGGCGGCAGTCCTGGATTGAATCTGGTTCAGCTGCTTTTCAGAAGCACTTTCCTTCGCAACAGCCAGTGCCATCTTGCGCGCAACCTTCATGGCAGCTAATTCGGCATCTTTTTGAGATTGAATGGCCCCGAAATTGCGAACGCTTGCCAAATCTCCATGATTGCTGGTATCGATCTCTGAAAAGCTACGACCTTCCAGTGCTGCCAATAATGTTTCATACATCTGAGCCGCTTCTCTTGTCGTTTCTCGCCGTTTTTGGTCTGCACCTTGAAGGCAAGATTCCTCATCAGCTATTTCCTCTTTTCGCTTGGAATACGACTGTAGATGAGCTTCAAATTCTTTCTCTCTTTCTTCTTGGTCCGCCTTGAGTCTTTGTAGTGATTGGTATTCCTTTTGTTTACTCTCAAGTTCTCTGGCCTTGAGTTCGGCGGCATTACGAGAGGCTTCATCACGGATAATGACATTGGCCTGACGGTATGAAGACGCAAGATCCTTGGCCTCTCTTTCCTTTTGCTTGCGCTGCTCTTCCAATGCTTTGAGTTCGGCGGCTTTGCGGGACATGGCATCGCCCATGGTAACATCTCCATTTCGATATGCTGTGACCATTTCTTTGGCCTCCTTTTCCTTTTGTCTGCGCTGTTCTTCCAGTGCTTTGAGCTCGGCTGCCTTGCGAGACATGGCATCACCCATAGTAAAATCTCCATGTCGATACGCAGCGACCATTTCCCTGGCTTCTTTTTCCTTTAGTTTTCGCTCTTGTTCCATAGCTTTGAGTTCCGCAGCTTTCCGAGAAATCGCATCACCAGAGAATGCGCCGGAATGACGATATGATGTCACCATGTCTTTGGCTTCTCTCTCTTTTTGTTTCTGGAGTTGTTCTAGCGCCTTGAGCTCTGCGGCTTTGCGTGCCATTGCATCGCCTTGGGTAAAATCCGTGTGCCGATAGGAAGCCACTGTTTCTCTGGCTTCTTTTTCTTTGCGTTTGCGCTCTTGCTCCATTTGCTTGATCTCTGCTGCCTTCCGAGACGCGGCATCTTCGGTGATCGAATTGCGATACGAAGTAACCATTTCCATGGCTTCTCTTTTCTTCTGTTTCTGCTCTAGGTCTAGTGCTTTGAGTTCGGCCGCCTTCGCTTCAATGGAACCACTCATAAGAAGAGAAAGAGGACGATTGAGTTCTTCTCGAGCACGGCGTTCCCTCTCTTTACGTTCTTTTTCCGCCTTTCGTTGATTTAGGGCAAAATCCGTATGCGAGATGATGCCACATGGGTTATTATCCACAGCCGACAATTTGGATGATACCGTAGGTCGAGCCGGTTTGTTGAGTTCTTCCCGAGCTTGACGTTCTTTTTCTTTACGATCTTTTTCGGCCAGGCGTTGTTGCATGGCAAAGTCAGCATGCGACACAATACCGCATGGATTGCTGGCCGTGGTAACGCTTGTACCAGCAGTCGGGCGGGCCGGTTTGTTGAGCTGCTCACGAGCAAGACGTTCCTTTTCCTTGCGCTCCTTTTCGGCCTGACGTTGTTGCATTTGAAAGTCCGAAAAGGGCATGACGGTGTAAGAAGTATCGGACGCTGACATGGCAGTTGCGTTGGATTCCGAGACACAATCCTCGGTATTTTTGCTGTCCTCATTACCATCACCGTTGGAATGAATCTCCTCATCCTCAGGAGCCTCCGTCGAATCGGTTAGAACTTCCGTGAACTCTGGATCTATCACATTGGCAGTTTCTCCGTTCTTCACGTCCGCATTACCATCGTCATCGTCCTCGCGCTCTTTATACTCCTCGCTGCTACTGCTGTTACTGCTGCTGTTGCCGCTGCTACCTTGTTTGTATTGCAGATGTGAGACGGTGTCTTTCATTGGCGAATCCATCAAAAACACAGATGTCGGACTTGGTTGCGTCGTCTCGCCAACCGCTGCCTTGTCGTGGATAGGTGAAGGTGAAGACGAAAGGTCTTCTTGTCCATTCTCAAAAACGGTCTCGTAATTATCGCTCATTGTCTGTGTGCAAATGTTATTTGGGAACAGTTATTGTGTGGAACGAGAGAGAGAGAGAGAGAGAGAGAGAGTAAGTCTTCAAACAAAGAAGCTGAGCGGGCGTAGCGTTGGGGAAGATGGGGCGTTTCCGTTGATACGTTGTACACTTTCCAACGACGAACGACTCGGTAGTAGGGTGCCAGTGGTTTGCTGATGATGGCCGAATCCCCAAGGGAAAAATGTCGAAGACATGGATGCAACGAAAAATGGAAAATGGTTTGTTTAACGGGACTTCGCTGACGGATTCGGCGAGAACGAATGAGACGCTTGCGACTTGGCCGTCATTTTTCCTCGTGAGGTTGTCACATTCGCCACGTGGCAAAAGTTCAAAAAATGCGACCAATCATCTCGCACCTTTCTCGCGCGTTTACACATCATGATGTGACACGAATCCGTCTACGGGACCATGGAGCGTCCTGCGGCTCCTTCGTTCATCCTGTTGAAAGTGTACATTGCCGTGTCACCTTCATTGCTTTTCTTTATTACTCGTAACAGTTTATTGCGTACAATTTCAGTCTACCATAATCTTGTCCTCTTCGTTGTGCTAGGAGTATTATCATTACTCAAAACAAGATGTAACAACAAAGAAGCCCAATGAGTTCTTTCCGACGTTGTAGAGGCTGAAAAGCAAGTACTCTGGCTTTGTAGACGTAGAAGACAGTGGTTTACAGTCAATCAAGATATATTACTCTAGACGGTTGATATAACCGGGTGTATCGGGGTCGAGAGGTATAAAAAGAAGCACAAATCACCTTTTGAAATCTGCACTTCCAGGCAACGAACGACTCCAAACAATGTACTCCATCTCTCTCTCTCTCTCTTCTGTTGGTTGGTGACCTTGCGCCACAATGTCACCAACCCGTCGACTAGCTGTAAGAAGGCATCATATGTAAAGTCTCCAAGTTTCCTTCGTAATGCAGACATGAGTCGCTTTGAATGATAATGTACAACCTTTTGAGGTTATGTATATAAAAATCGTCACAGGGAAGTTCACACCAACAAATCATCGATGCTTCGTGGCCCTTGTGAGTCAATGCTGGACACGTTCTCTTCATCCAAAAGATACCTCTGGCAAACTGTATACAACTGATCACGCTTGATTGGTTTGGTTTGGTATTCAGTCATGCCCACTTCGCGACACTTTTCCCGTCCTTCTTCCACGGCTGCAGCTGTCAAAGCGATGATCGGCAACTTTTCAAATTCCGAGTATGTTCGAATTGATTCCGTCGCCTCGAAGCCATCCATGACTGGCATGCTTAAATCCATCAGAACCATGCCAACTTGAGGATCCTCAACTAAACCTGTCCGGTTCCGTGTTTTGAGCATTACTTCCACGGCTTCTCGGCCGTGTCGAGCTTCAAGATGTGGCAAGTTCATTTGTTTCAGCATTCGCTTTAATAACTTGCGGTTCATATCATTGTCATCAACTACCAACACGTGAGACAAACCGCTAGGAAAGGATCGATTCGGTCTCGCACCAGAAGATCTCCTCCCCTTGGTGGTGGAACGCGATGACAATCGAGGTGGTTCTACATTTGTAGCAGCCCCAGGCCCGAATGCAATTGCGTTTTTTGATGTTGGAGACTCCACTGTCTCTTGAATATGAATCTCAGGCATCGTTACCGGATGAAATAGATTTGTCGACGGTGGTTCTGGAGGAGAGTTAGATATTGCAGTATTTGGTGGGTCGTCAGAAGGATGCACATCCGGGGCGAGATGAACCGCCACAAAAGCATCAAAAACGGACCCCTTTCCGATTTCCGACCGTACGGCAACTTTTCCGCCCATGGCAAATGCCAACTTAGAAATGATGGCCAACCCTAGACCCGTCCCTCCGTGCTTACGGTAACTGGACAGTTTGGACTGTGAGTAGGGCTTGAAGAGACGTTCCATGTGTTCTTGTGGAATCCCCGACCCAGTGTCTTCCACGCGGATCCGCAAAATGACGCGCCTTCGCAAGGGATCCAAACACAAGCCGGTAGTTTCACATCCATGCTCAACCGCATCCAGCAGATGCATCGAAAAGTCCCCATCTTCGGTATTGGTACTATTGTTGTTTTTTGTAACGAGACGAACGTTTTCGTCCGTCTCTGCGATCGCGGAAGAAGTCGACGAGTCGATTGTTGCCAGTGTGTTCAAATCATGTTCCGTCATGGTTTCGTTGTTGGCCTCGACAACTGACACGGAAAAATTAATCGACCCCGCTTCCGTAAACTTGTTAGCATTGGACAACAAGTTGAAGACAATCTGCAACAATCTCACCGAGTCCCCGTGAACTGTGCGGGGAACGTTGTCCGCAATGTGTGTGTTGAATGTTACAGAAGATCCATGTTTTTGCATAACAAATCGTTCGCTGCTACGTATCACCCCTTCTAAGGTATCCCTGAGATCAAAGTCATGCTCCTGTAATTCCAGTCTGCCCGATTCAAGCTTGCTGATGTCCAACACGTCATTCACGAGTCTCAGCATAAGATCGACCGATTCGCTGATAGCCCGTACTGCTTGATCTTGTTCTGCATTGTGGTTTTCGTGCTCATCTTCCAGAAAAGCAATGTTAGAAGTGATAACGAAGAGCGGATTCCTGATCTCATGACACAAAAAGGCCATAAACGTCATGAGTTTGCGTTTGGAAGATTCTAGCTCCTCATTCAAGTGTTTCAGAGATTCCAATCCTTCGTCGAGCGATGACATCAGGGAAGGTATGAGCGGTAAGAGATATAAACTGGTCGTCAACGAGATGATCGCCGTCCCAGCATTAAGAATATTGAACGCATGAATATTGGCCAATTCCATGCAGCGCATCATGTGTCCCGCACCACAGAGAAAGATGAACAGGGCGAATAAGATTAGTAGAACTAAGATGTGCGGAGGCATGGCAGATAGACGCGGGTATTGATACAGTGACTGTCACGATAAGCAGCAGAACACCATGATGAAGTGAGAGCATGTGATTGTAAATCAGACTCCAAATGCAGATGCATGTTTATGGTTCATGAGTGTCCCCGTACATGTCTGATGTCTGCCCCCCGAATGAAGGATGCCAAACTCACCGCGAGAATCTGAAAGGGGATGCTAAAATAAGCAATCGTAATGATCAAATCATCTATCCTCATGGCGAAGTCTAACTGTCGTGATTTTACTTTTACTGTTAACGATGGATTTTAAGATTGATATGAGGAGTCTGTCGAACGATGGAAACGAAGGGGAGAGGGGGGAGGAGGGGGACCACAAGTGACACGAGAGCAAGATGTTAGAGGAGAAATTTTTCATCCAGGCGGCTGACTGTGACAAGGTCCGAAACCAGAATGGGACACGATTGCGAAAGGTACCAGAAAAACCATTTTTTTTTTTGCATGAGCTAACACGTACTTTACTATTAATCAGGAATACACTCTGGGACGCATCCGGTTTTGTGCGCTTATTCTATATTTTGTCAAAAAATAAGATTTTTT